>JACCDY010314676.1_pt1 | contig 44004 bp, 45 predicted proteins | sample 7446391 | NCBI WGS metagenome assembly JACCDY01 (sample SAMN15323451, study PRJNA562643) | freshwater metagenome | isolation source: river surface water | place: USA:Blue River Watershed | collected 2017-08-18
TAGTAGAAGCTGTGGATTGCGGTTTCCCTGACATTATTAAGTTAGCAAATAACCAAAAATGATAATGACGATAATATTCAAAAAATTCAAATTTTAATTTCGCATCCAAATCTTTCCAAGGAAATGTTCCGTCTGAAATTTTTACATCCTTTAATTTTTTTAAAATACTATTATATTCTTGGTCTGAATTTATTCCAGATTCACTAAAAATTGAATCCGTTTTCGTTTTGTAAAAAGGTGACTTTTGCCAAAGGAGTGTATCTAATACTTTCCTACCTTCTCCCCATGTAGTAGATTCATAAGCACCAATAACTATATCATAAGAATTTTTGAACCCATCAGAAATCAAATCATTTCTTTTTGAATTTTTAATAGTATCATATCCACTCTGCAAATCAGAAGTGAAATTCAATCTTGATAAAATCTTATCATTCCATACTTTTTTGATTTTATCACTTATTTCTTTATATGTAGATTTACCATCGATTTTTTTAGCCATTTCAGAATCATAATAACTACCAAATGCTCCTGATTTTGATGAACTGAATAAATCTTCATCTCCAGTCAAAATAATATCTATACGCTGAAAGAACTTATCTTTCAACTTTTGATAAATATTTTCCTTTGTTATTTCATACATAGATTTAGTTTCTTCAGGAGTCCAACTCGGTTGCATTTCATTCAAAACAAAGTCTCTATTACTCTCATCAAAATGATTTACATTTTCATTAGTAGTCTTTTGGATAAAATCTGTGTATGTATAAAGTCTTTTCATCTTTGTGTTTTTTTATTAAAAATTGGGATTAAAGTGAACCCATAATGCTTGAATCAATATTTTGTATATTGTATTTAATCTTTAAATTATTTGCAACTTCTTTAATTTCTGCTTTTGTTTCATTACCTATCATACCATCAACCATTCTCAAGCCATAATTTTCTTGAAATTTAGTAACAGCACTTGCAGTCGCTGTGTCATAATTACCATCATTTAATTTGGTAGATGGAAGATATTTAAGCAAAACCAAATAATTATTAATTAATTTAATATTATCTGCTGACATTTTTCTTGAACCAACTTTATAAACTACACCACCTCTTTGAAAGAAATTCATAGATTCAAGTTCTTCTGTTATCACTAACAATTTCTTAACTCTATCAACCTTCTCTTGATATTCTTTTTCTTTCTCTGATTTCTTAATTTCTTCTTCTTTTTGAACACCTGCTACTTCTACTTCAATATTCAAATTGATGAGTTTAAGCGCAAGTAATACAATCATACAAACAAACATAACTTGCAAAGCAGGAGTAAAGATATTTTTGAAATGTTCTTGAGAATCAACATATACTCTTTTTATGAGAATAGAAGAAACTTCATTTAATAGTTGAGATAAAGGTTCAAAAACAGATATATCAGCCGAAGGATTAAATTGTCTAAGTGTAAGAATAGCATCTGGGCCAATTGTATAACCACTTAAATTTATCAGATTATAGTTTTGACCAAATTTTTCTTTTAAAGTACCACCGAATGGGTATTTTGAAATAGCAAATTCTAAAAATGCAGAAAATCTATCATAAACATCAGTAGATTCCAACATCTTATCAAGATCAATATTTGCTCCAATCAAATTTCCAGGAAAAGTTGAAGCCGAATCAGATTCAATTTTTTGTAAATCTTTAGCATCTATTTTAGTGTATAAATCTTTCAAACCAACAGTTTGAGCAGATTGGTATAAACTTTCTAAAGTAGTATCAATAATTTTTATAACATTAACCCCATATAATGACAAGAAACTCTGTTTCAATGATTCTGAATTAAAATCAGCCATTTTATTAGTTTTTGCCAACTTTACAACTTCATCAATTTTCGGTATAATTGAAGAAATCCCACTTGGGCTTGTAATTTGAGATACCCTTTTGGTTGAATTTTTTATACCCTGTGATTTAGTAGCGTTAAGAACTTCTTGAAATCCAGTAGCAAGTTCCCTTTCATAATTAGATATTTGGTTTTTGATATAAGTAAATTGGGCACGAATCAACTCAAATGAGTTTGTTCCTGTTGATTTACTTTTACCCATAACTTCTGAAAGAGATGGGATATTAGATTTTATAAAATTATGCATAGCTTCAGATTTTTCTATATCCAAACCTTCAAAAAGTTTGTCAATAGTTAATTGACTTAATCTGAATTCAGCATCGCTATCAATTAAACCAAAAATATCACCAGAAATGAAATTACCTTCATTGATGCTATAGTCTAAATTTGGGTTGTTAAAGTTCTTGAAAAGCATATTTCTTTTTTATTGTTTTGAATTTTATACTACTATATATCTGAAAATAGTAATCTATTCTTAATTAAATATAAATAGTTTCATCTTGTTGCTGACCCTCATCCTTCAATTTACTATATTCTTTTCTATAATCAATTTCAGATTCTCTTTCTTTTGATTTATCAGAAGATGATATGACATTAGGATTTACATCTATACCCAAAAGAGCATATAAGTCTGTAAAATCAAACACAATATTATCCATTTGATAGGTATAGACTTTAGAATCTTCTTCGTTTATTGTTTTACCTAATAAATGTTTAGTGTGTAATAATTCACTTTCATTCATTTGTATAAATTTTTGGAAATTTAGTATTCTCATAGTTTTGTATATTTATTTTTTTCCTAATCTTTGTTCAAAATCTTCCATAAAAGCTGTAAGAGCAAGACGAGTATTTTTACCTATTCTACCATCTACTTGAATTCCACCCCCACCAATCTTGACAGCACCTTGGAATTTTTTCACAGCATTTCCTAAAATATTTTTATCAAATACTTTACTTTCCAAATACGAAGTTGAACGATTTTTTAATAATCCAATAGCACTAAAGAATTTTTTAAGTTGAACTATCATTTCTTCTTCTTTTGCTGTGTATTTTTTATTCTCATAAAAAACTTTATCACTATCCAAAAATCCAGATGCGACTAAAGAATTATATGTTGTTAAACTTTCATTATATTTTTTCTGAACCTTTTCAGAAATTTCTGTTCTTTGTCTTGCTTCTGAACTAAGTTTTTCAACTCTTTCAACTAAACTTACAATCATCTTAAATGTTAAGAAAGCATTACATGATACAAAAAGAGTTTGTAATGTTGGGATAGTAACATTATCCCATTTTTGAGATGTTGATTCAAGAGTTTCTTGAAAAAGTAAAGGGAATGTTTCATTTATCAAAACTTTAAGTTCATTTAATAAACTCAATGGAATTTCTTCAGAACCTGAAGCATCTGTAAGTGGGGTTAGTATCAAATTTAAAAATTCTGATGCATTATCCTTGTAAACTAAATTAGATAGTCCAGATATTTTCAATGAATTCAAAGACATTTCCAACATCATAGAAATTCTTTGTACAGGAGATTCACTAACAATTAGTTTAGAAGCATCTACATCTTCTTTAATCCAAAATCTTTTTTCAGCCGTAGCAAATGAACTTGGTTCTAAATCTTCTAAATCCATATCATCAATTTTTGAATATACAGATGATTTAAGTCCCGTAACATTAGAATCAATTTTCTCGATTATACCATCAAGAAACTTTTGAGCCATACCTGTAGTATTTTTAAGAGTCTCACTATTACTAATTAATTCCTTTACTTTTGTAAAATCAATTCCTGATTCTTTTATAAGTTTAATAATCTGCTCATTAGATTTAAGTTTAGTTTCTTTATCAGTTATAGATTTTTTGATATATTCAATTTGCTTAATAACAATTTTATCAGCAGTATTTTTTTCTTTTTCGCTTTCTGTAAATACTTCTTTACAACTTGGAAACATCGTTCCTATACTTGTAAATGATTTTGAATCATCATCTATTTCAAGACCTCTAAAAAGATTTGAAATAGTTAGAGCACTTAAATTATCTTCTGCACTCTTTTGAAAAATATTACCTGAAAAACTTTCATTTAGAAAGGAAGTAGTTGAAAAACTCTTGTTTAGTGAAGTTTTTACATCTTTTACTTTTTTGTAGTACGAATTATCAAATTCCATATATTTAGTATTTTTTTTATCTATTTGCTAATGCTGCTTGCATTTGTTGTATATATCCTTGTACTTCCCCTCTTGAATTAATTTCTTGTGGACTTATAGTTCCAGCTAAATTTGTTGGAGAAGTCATATTTAAGAATTCAATTTGTTTTGCTAAATAAGCTAATGTTAAAACATCCGCTTTACCATCAACTTTAATTTCAGCATTTGTTGGTTGAGCATTTGTTTGAATACCTGCTATAATTTTTGCTAATTCTTCGTCATATTCACCATTAATCTCACCATCGTATAAGTTGAGTTTTTGTAAACTCTGTTGAAGCAATTTAACATCGCCACCACTATCTCCTAATTGCATGTAATTTCTTTCTTGACCATTTGAATCAAACCTTTTAATAAGACCTACAGGTTTATCTAAATTCTTTTCATCTGCTGTTATAGGGATTTTTCCGCCATATAAGTCATTCTCAAAGCGATAGAATACACTTGCATATGCAGATAAGAGACCAATCGTTTCAAGCCCTGGTGTCGGTAATTCAAATGAATTAGCCCATTTGTTCTGCATCGCTTCAACCATAGGTTGAGATACTTTAGATTGTGCATCTAAATACAAATCAAATGTAGGACTTTTAATTTGATCATAGCATTTTTGAGCATCACTACTTGACATTATTCCATTAGATTCTAATCCCTGAACCCAACTATTGAAAACATCTTTAGGATTACCACTTGTTGCTTTTTCTTGCATTATTTTACTTGCATTATGAAATGTCAAAAATGGTTGAAGATTATCTTCAGCCATATCTAATTCTAAAATAGAAAGTAATTCTTTAGAAGGAGTTTTTCCACTCTTTTCGTCATTTTCATTAAACCAAGAAGCTAACCAATAAATTATACCACCATAAATTGAAAATTTTATCAGACTTGGAGCAACTGCCACAAAAATAGATCTATAAAATTTTCTTCTATCTTCCACTCTTCTTTGTCTTTCAGCTCTTTTATTTTCTTTTTCAATTTCTCTTTGCCTACGCTTTTCATCTTTAATTCTACTTATTTCATCCTTCTTGGCTTGTTTTTCTCTTTTGAGTTTCTCAAGTAAGTCATCTACATTTTTTTCTTTAGGAGCATCTGCATTATTTAATGCCTTTGTTTGTTTGTCTTTAGGGATATTAATGTCAAGTTCAGGAACTCCTCTACCCTGAACAGAACTTGTTGTCGGTTGTTGTATTTTTCCTGATATCCACGCTTCTTCACCTGCGTTTTTAATACCACTCTTTACTTGATTAAATTCTGGTGTATTCCTAACTACATCTGATATTCCAGAAGTGTTAAATGTATTTGCATTTACATTTATTTTATCCACACCCTTTGCTATTGAAGTTACTTCATTGTCTAAAGCAGAAAATGAACTCTTTACCCCTTCTCCTGATTTCTTAAACAAACCTTTAAATAAACCCCTTACAGTTTCAAATCTTTCATTTATTTCTTTATATTCTGATGATTCATTTGTACTTTTATTATCAGGTTCTAATACCTTTTTATTCAGAGATTCAACCATAGAATTAATTGGAACTTCAGAATCATACCAATTTTTGATTGAATTTAGAATTATAGTACCAAGTGTAATTGGATTTCCTTTAAGTTCATCAATGGTTTCTTTTGTTAAAGTATCTACTCCAAATCCAGCATTTGAACTTGCAATCTCATTAATGATTTCTATTATATTTTTAATATAATAATTATTACTTACTTCAAGCATTGTGCTATCTATAGTCAAAGGTTCTTCTAACTTTAAATTAGAAAGTTCTTCTTCTTTCAATAATCCTATAAGCTGTGCATATGCACCAACTTTCATATCTTTAATTGGAGAATTGTATAATGCTGTTATAGTTGCATCAATATCATCTTCTCCTCTTATTGCCTTTAATGCACCAGAAGGATCTTTTTCTGAAAATAATTTTTCAGAGGATTTGGCTAATTTTTGATCTACCCAATCTGGAAAAGCCGAATCTTCATTCAATTTTCTCTCATACGCATTAAATCTTGTAATCATAGTATTTATTTATTAAGTTGTTGCAGTTGTGGTTTCTGAATTGCCATCTGAAAAATCAGAAATCAATTCGTAAATAGCTTCTCCCAAAACCCAGAAAGCATAAATTGTCAATAAAAACATAACAAGTTGGCTTATACCTGGTATAGGAATAAGAATCCCAGCCATACCCGCAATAATTTTATCTATAAGCATAAACTTACCAAAATCAGATATAGCTGATATTAAAATAGCAAAAGTAGGTCCCATAACCTTAAATTCATAAGGACCTGCAATTCCAAAGTTATCATGTAAAAACTTTGAAGCGTATTCCAACGATTCATTCGTATTTGTTTTTATACTTTCAGAGAATTCCTTTATCCAACTAAATGGTGGAAGCATATCAAGTTTAGAACACGCCCATTCATAAAATTTTTCAAGTATTTCAATAGACTCATTAATTTTTTTCATTTCATTAAATGAACCTATTTTTAATCTGCTCGTATTTAACATTTTATGATTATCAATATCTATAAGACCTTCTTTTATAGCACTTGGGAGTAATTCTGCTATTGAATTTTTAATAGAATCTTGAATATGATAAGAATCTTTGGATTCATTGATAGCCTTATTTAATGACATTGTAACTTTTGAAGCAAAAACCTCACCATTAATAATTTTACCAACACTATCAACAAACATAGAACTTAATTGTCCTGTTTCTCTTGATAACATATTCCAAAGTTCTTTATATTCATCATAGTCTTTTTCATTCAAAGATTCTTTTACACCATTTATCTGCTGATTCAAAGAAATAGTAATTTGTCTTTTCAAAGATTTGTTACCAGAAAACCACTTGTTAGTTTCTATTTTTACTGATTCCCAAGTTCCCTTTACTCCGTCCATTATCTTGCTTACAACAGAACTAACAGCACTTGCTAAATTTGAACCTAGTTCTACTACCCAATTAATAGCACCTTTTAGGGCAGTAGCAGTTTTATCAACAGTATCTCCCAACCAAGTATTTAATTTTGAAAACCAAGAATCTTCTTCTAGTAAATGCCAATCATAAAAAGATAAATTCTGTTCACTTACAAATAAAAGGATATATCTTTGATCTTCAGTAATATAAATATTCTCTGATTCTAATATAGATTCAGCAACTGGAATATAAGATGATGTGATATATCTGGAATTAGATATTGTTTTCTTTTGAAAATAATCATCAAATGATAATATGGGTTGTCTATTTTTCAATTTAGATTCTCTTAATATTTTGATATTCTATATATCTTTGTTTTTTGTTCAATTTATTACCAAGTACTTTTTTCCATACCAATAGTATTCCTAACATCTACATGAGTAAAATTATTTTTCATATAAAGTCCTATACCACCTTGATGAAAACTATTTACAAAATCAAAAACTTCTTTTGGAGAAACTCCCGATATTGTAATATCGGCTGCATTTCCATACATGTGTTGTGAATTTTGTGCAACGCCTTTACGCCCTTTTTTACGAAGTCCCGCATTATAAGCTGGTGTTCTATAACCTGAATTGATTTTCACAGGTTTTCCAAAATGTGTTCTAATTTTTTCAAGTAATTCTACTAAAAAAGGATTAATGAGTACTGGTTCGGAATTATCTCTACAAGCAAAATCAGAAACTTTAAAATTTGGTGATACATTCTTATCACCATCTTTAGTTCTACTGAAATGAACTGATACCGCAGCATATTTCTCAGTTTCTTGTGATGGAAAATCTACTCCTCTTTTTACACCCTCTCCTCGCTTTACAGATGGAGTTGGGAATGTTATAGAACTTGGCATTGTGGTTGGAACAATATTTTTCTGTTCCTTATCTTTTGGTTTCTCTTTTGATTGAGGTTCTTCTTTTTCTTCAAATTCTAAAAGAAATCGGATAAAACTATTGGGTACAGAACTTGTAACTTCTATTGTTAAATTAAAATCTTTAATCATTAATTTAACGGCATCTAAAGTTTGAGAATCAAGTACACCATCAGGTAAATGGTTTTTTAAGTAATCATAAGAAATAAGTATAGCTTGTAAAACAGATACATCTTGGTTTTTATCAGAAAGATTCAGAATCTTATTACCATTTATTACATCATCGGAAAAATAAGTATTGACTATATCTTTAACTAATTCTTCTTTTTTATTCTTGTCTGTTTCAGATTGAATTAATCGTATAGCTTCTTCTGCATTTTGAATTTTAACTTCATTCAAAACGAAATCTGAAAATTTTAATATAAATTTGTTACTCATACAATTTCATATAATTATTTTAGCATAACAATTTATCAGACAATATATTGTGCAGCTTGAGGATTTTTAAGTTCAAAATGCATACCATCTTTACGATTCTTGTAATGACCTCCCCAAAAGAATCCCCATTTAAGTGCAGATGGAACAAGTTCTCTCAATGATCCCTTTTCTCCAACAGCAGGTGGCGTTTGATACAGACCATTGTATTTTGTATTAATGTCAAATGCAACACCAAAAGCATGATTACTTAAAGTTGTTTTACTACCTCTTATAAATCTTGGGTTATACAAACCATTGAATGTTATAATTCTTGATAATAGTCCTAAATTTTCCCATTCTTGCCACAATCCAATAATTTGACGAGCAGCAAGTTTATGACATCTTTGTTGTGTTGAACGAGGATGTTGTATTTTTGCAAGTTGAGGTATAGTAATAGTGATTATATTATCTCTTTCAAAATTATTTGTGATAATTATACTATCACCTGAACCTTTAGGCTTATACTCAATCGGTCCGTATATTTTTTGAGCTTCTGATTGTGATAAGTAAGTTAATTGATCGGGTTTAGGTGGCCAATTATATTTATCTTCATATGCTTCTTTAGGTAAATTTGAAGGATTATATTTTATCGTTTTTGCAACATCTGTTTGAACTTTATATGTAGTAAATAAGTCAATGATACTTTTACCAACTGGTTGATTTACATCTACACTAACACCAAAAGTTTGAGCAAATGATTTCAGACCATTCATTGTTACCTGATCTAATTTCCCTGTCATATCATTGTTTTTAAGGAAACTTAATCCAACAAGAATAGTTTGTAGAGTTTTTACATCTTGACTTTCTTCGTTTAAATTCATTGACAAAGAGCCAGATAACAATTCATCAGAAAAATATTCTTTACTTACATATTGAACAATAGATTTTGTATCCTCGCTTTTTTTTGAATTGCGAAGTGCTTCAATAATCTGTTTTGGAGTTTCTAATTGAATTTGCATTATTACCTATTTTCTTTTAAAATATCTAATAACATCTTTGCATAATTATCAAAAATAACTTTAAGATAAAAAGTAACTGCTTCTGATGTCTTACTCATAAAGAAATATTCGTTGGGTTTATCTTTATATGGTATAAATACTTTATTTAGTAATTGATTTTTGAAAACATCATCAGGACTTTCAATTAAATCCATAATGAGCAATGAATTTCCTTCAATTATTTGTTTTTTATTTGAATTTTTTAATACCTCCATCAATTCTTTTTGAATCTCATTAGGATTTGTAATAATTTGTTCAATTATTGTTGATTGTTCAAATAATTCTTTAAGGAAATTACTGCTATTATATTGACGACCTGCATCTCCCTTTGGTCCTCTTTTTTGTTCATCTTCTACATTAACAATTAAATCGGATTTAGGTTGAACAGATTTTTGTTCAGGTTCTGTTATTTCTTTAGATGGTATCGCTTCTTTGGATGATGCTATTCCTTTGGAAGCATCTTCAACTTCAGATTTATTGCGATTCTCCATATAAAAATTAAAGAATGAATCTAATATTTTATTGCTATTGTTTATTATAGTACTCAATTCAAGACCAAGTGAGTATCCATCCTCACTTTCCATAAAGTAATAAAAATCATCTCTCTTTTCAGATTTCTTAATGACTTTATTAACTAATTCATTTCTTTCAATAACATCTGAACTATCAATTATTGCTTCATCAAGAAGTTTGGTAATAAAATTAGATATAATACTTCTTGATTCATCATACGAAGATCTTGATAAAGGCCCATACACTCTTGTCAATTCAGGTTTTACTGATTGAGCATTTTTGGGCTTGTCTTTCATAAGTCTTATAATTGCTTCTGTTGTTTCTTTGACTATTTCTTCCTTTCTCTTTTGATTTTCTTCATCTGTAATCTCGTAAGGAATATCTACATTGATTATTATTTCATCAGATTTAGAAGTCTTTGTTGTTGGGGTTTCAGTTGTTGGAGTTTCTACAACATCGGTTGAAACATCTGAATCAACAGGCATTTCTTCTTTCGGTAATTCAGTAGATAGTTCTTTCTCAATCTCTTTTGATGAATCAATAGCTTGATTTATTTCTTCGGGAGACATACTTTTTAGTTCAGTTTCCCATGAATTCAATAATTGAATACGATTAAATGGGGGATTTCCAAATACTACAACTGGACCCTCAATTCCAGAAACAGATATTTCAACAACATCCGCATTTTCAAATTTTTTACTTTTGAATAGTTTTGAAAGTGTTTTTACAGGTATTTGTATATTTCTTGAAAGACTTGATAAAAATATTAAACCAGGTGTATCTGATGTTTTATCAAAATCAAAATAAGGGTATTTAACCAAAAATCGTGTCACTTGTACATAGGCATTATCCATATTAGATTCTACCGCATCTGCATCTGAATCTGAATCACCACTCAAATAATCAATAAAATCTGAAAATATAGATTCATTAAATGATACTCCAGTCTTTCTTTTTCTTTTTGTTCTATAAGAACCATAACCATAATCTTGAAGATGACTTGAGAAAGCACTCAAATTGTAGTTTTGAGTGTACTTACCATATTCTTTACCAATTTTTTCAGATGGCAGAACAACTAAAACATCTCCACTCCAAACTTTTGAAGATATTCTTGTAATTTTAAGATTTTCAATGTTCATCTCTCTAATTACTTTCTTCAATTGCTTTTCACTCGCAACAATAGTTTGTGAAAGTTTTTCTAATGGACATAAACCAGGAAGACCTGTGCTTATTTCATATCCATATTGCTGATTATTTTTTAAGAATATTTGAATTCTCTCAAGAGTTTTCTTGTATTCCTTATTCTTTCTATCTTTCAAAAAGTCTAAAAAGGATTCATGTACATTAGAATATTTCATAGATTAAAATTATATTTCTTCGTGGCTAACAATAGCGAATTTAGATTCTCCAACTTCTTCAATAGGCATATTCTCTTCATTACTGATGAATCGAATTGAACTATCTTGCAATGTATATTTTCCAGCAGGGAATGAATTGTTCAAGTTGTTTTTGGTTGTATAACGAATAAGAACTTCAATTTCTTTAGCATTTTGTTTTCCTACAAGATTAGAAACAACTAAATTTATTTGTGCATATTCAATAGCAGGTCCAAAAATACCTAATGAAGCACCTGATAAAGGATTTGATGTGAATGTTTGACTATCTCCATAATCTCTATGTAGAGAAAGAATTTCCAACTTTACTTTATAGGGTTTCAAAACAACACTATTAAGATGTTTTTTGATTGTTTCTAAATCATCTTTCAATGGTTCGCCAGAAATCATCTTTGCTTCATTGACTTTCGTTTTTTTGTATTCTTCAAAAATTTTCATAAAATTGATTCTAATTTTTAGATAATCTATATATCAAAAAAACCCCAGACAATTCTGAGGTTATTTTGATTTATTTTTATACTTGTGGTTGTCCACTATCTTCACCGCCACCTTCTTCACTTGAAACTTCTTCATCACCAGGCTTATCCCCTGCTTTCTTTTCCTTTTCTTTAATCATAGACCTATTTTCTTGTAATTCTTCTCTTGTCAAATTCAAGAAGTTTTCCATAGCATAATCCAAGTCAAAATAAGAATCTTCCTTTGTTTTAGGAATATTAAGAAGTTCATTAATCGCAGCAATTCGTTTTTGCATAATTTCAACTTTTCTTTGAGTTTCAAAGCTATTATCACGATTAAATTTGATACCAATACTAGATTTAAAAAGGTGATCTCCGTGAAATTCTGGGAATTTCATCAAAATTTGCAAAAGAAGAGGCTTTAACATAATTTCTTGAAAACCAGAACGCAATCTATTTACGAAATTATGAAAACGAATTTCATCTCTTTGAATACCTTCTGCTGATAAAGATAGAGCAGAACCACCTTCAGCAAAACGACTCATAGGAATTTTAGATGCTCTTCTTAATTTAGATTCAAAGTATTTCAAGAAATCTGTACTTGATAAATCAAGAGTTTGACCTGCAATAACCTCAACATTCGGAGAATTTCCATCTTTTGATGGAAACATAAAATGTTTAAAGAATGGGATAGATGGTCTGCCATTTACACTTAAAGTTCCATCTGCATCATTAAAGAATATTTCTTCTTTATAGTTATTCAAAATTTCAGAAAGTTCTTGTTTTGCTTTTTGAGGAGAATTACTACCGATTGGAATAGTCATTTTCAATCGCATCTGAGCATACATAATATGCCACATAACTTTTGAGTTCTCAATCAAACGGAGCAAATTCAAAGGTCTAACCAAACGCTCTACATAACTTACACGATCCATTTGCATATTTTGAGCATATGCAATATAAATAACAGTAGAATCATAGATTATCCTTTCCATATCATTACCTATCTTTTGAATCCATACTATGTATTCTTCACCATCATCACCTACCATTGTTGATAATTGCAATGTAGCTGGATCAAGTTTATTAAGAGCTATTACTTCTTTTCCATCTTCATCAGTAACAATTTCAAATGCCAAAAATCCATCTACAAGATATTGTCTAAAAAGATTCCATGCTTTTGTGTTATTATTGAATTCAAATTTTACATAAAGTTTTTTGAACTCTTCATGAATAGTGTCTACTATTTCTTCTTTCTTTTCTTCGTTTAAGAATGATTCCAATCCTTTTGTATCTGGATAACAAAACCAATTTTTTTCATCATAAACAATAGCTTCATCTGAAATTGTATCTAAAATTTCTACGATTTCATCATTAAGCGAAAATGAACGAAGAAAATCTCTCTTGGTAATATAATTTGAATCATAAACAGCTAACGCTTTTAATCCACCAATATCTTGAATAGCCATAGCAGAAAGCAATCGCTGATCCCATTGAGCCGATGTATAACCACCATACACAGAATGTCCAAGTGGTCCAGCACTACCTTGTGAAGTTTCTGTTTCACCAGCACCCTGCCTTCTTTGTATAATTAAATCATCATAATACATTCCAAATGATGACAATTTTCTTACATTGTCTGCTGGTCCTGATGTGAAACCATAAGTTTTGGCTCCGTCTTTTGATACAAATCCTGCCATATTATTCTCTTTTATTTATCAAAGTGATTGAATTTCTGAAATACTTTTATTTCCCAAAATTCCAAATGGAACTAACAATGGTAGCCATTTCCAATCTTCATAATCTATTGGAATAACACTTCCCATTCTTAGTTTAGACCAAATATAAGATTCTCGTGTTTTTGTAACATTCAATCCCATATTTCCTATATATCCTTTTACAAATTCATTCAATCCTTCCATTGAAAATTGAGATAAATCTGATTTCTCTAATCTGGTTTTATTTTCATCAATATATCTTTGATAAAAATTATTTATAGCATCTATGAACATTGCTCTATTAGAAGAATTCCAATAATTTAGATTCAAACCAAAGAGCATCATATCAACATTTTTATAAGGCACGGCTTCCAAATGAAAAACTATGGGATATACATCATAATATCCTTTTTTAGGAACTGACTTATTATCGTTTATTGCAAAATAAATCTTACCTTTAGGAATAGAACTCGCTTGAGTATAAACTCTTTCTTTAAGAGGTCTTGTTTGCATAAAATACTTTTGTCTAAACCATTCTTGCAGTTCTTCTCCTAATTCCTTACGAGCTTCAATTAAACCTTTCTTTAATGTTGTTATTGCTTCTGTATTCATAGATTTTTTTTAATTATTGTTTTAAGGGAGAAAAATTAAATGGAGTATCCACTAATTCAAACTCATATCCATGAACACAATCTTTTCCTAAAAATGGTCTTGAAAATGAATCCTCAATCAATTCTTCCCATCTTCTTTCATTCTTATGTCCCCACCCTGAAACCTTTTTAAGAAGTTGTGCTTTTGTTCTTACCCATGAAAAATGATGAATATAGACATTATCCTGATATTTCACATTGAATAAACTTGTTACATTATCAATAACAGCATGACCACCTCTATCATATTTTGTAAAGACATTTCTTTTATTTAGAACATTCCTTGCAACAATCATATGTGCTTGTTCTAAAGTTTTACTTCTATATTTGAAATCTCTAAAATACCAGTACATACTCAAAGAATAACTTTTATAGGAAGTCCAAAACTCATTGAAATTCTTTCTATATGAATTTAAAAACAAATCACCATCTATAATTTCATCAGAATCTATTTGCATAATGTAATCTGTTTTACATTTCTCAATCCCTATCCATCTTGAATAGCAATTCCAATAAAAATCAAATGGTATATTATCATGCCATTGGTATTCAAGAATATCAATGTTTTTATATTGAGAGCAAAATGATTTTAAGTTATCTATACTTTCCTTATTTTCAGGTTCTCCATTGTACAAATGGCTTGAAACTGATATGAAAATATTATTTGCAAATTTTTGACACTGGCGTATATTTTCTTCAATGAAAATTTCATCAAGAGTGCAATAAGGTATAACAACATCTATCATAGTTTATCTCGTAAATGGCCAATTCTCTTCTGTTAAGACTACATATTTCATGTTTCTATCAAGTGCCCACTTCATAGCGGCTATTTGCTTTGCTTTGTTTACATGATACATTTTTGTCAGTTCAGCATGTCGTATCAATTTTTTTTCAGTAACTCTACCCTCTAAAATAGGTTCTTTACTGATTTGATTACTAGGTTTAATTTCTACAATATAACGATTTATTTTGTTTTCATTATCTAAAACCTCAATAAAAAAATCAACATTATAGATATGTTCTTTATGGTCAATAGGAGAAACATACTTTATTTTTACAGGTTCTGAACCCCATCTTATGATTTGTGGAGTCAAGTCGCAAAGAATCATAAACTTTCTTTCCCAAGATGAACGAAATATAACAACTCTTGGATCACCAGCATATTTTTCGGGATTATGAACTTTGTAGTAGCCTTGTACAAATGGACCCTTTGAGTTCGGTTTTAATTTCTTAATATCTCTCATAAAATATCGTTTTTCTGTTTTAGATATATATTCATTATATGTTTCACAATTATTTTTTATTATATGTCACAAAAAAGATTTCTTAGAGATGCCAAAAGTGTTTTTAAGGAAATACAAAAAGAATTAATAAGTCCAGAAGAAGAAGAGGTTTTCCAAAAGGTTGCCGAAAGGTTAAATGTTTCCTATGAATCTGATAAAATAAAAGAAGAGGAAGCAAATAAAAGAAAACCAAAGAAAAAAGCAGTTACATTAGATGAAGAAACTCTTACATTTGCAAATCAAACCCAATTGTTAAGAGCAATACTTTCAAATGATATGGCTAGAAGGGAGAGTTTGGGCGAATTCGTAAAAAACCTTATTAAAGAAGAATGGAAAAGGTTATTCTCAACATACGAAAACTTGAGAAAAGATATTGATAATGAATAACAAAGTAAATTCTGACTAATAATTTGATATATAGATAATATCAATTAAAATATATTTCACTATGAAAACATTTACACAAACAACTGAACAATTTCGTAAGCGAATCTATGAACAAGATGCCGATGCTGCGAAAGAACAAGCTGCAAAAAACTATTTAACTAAATTATATGAGTTCAACATTAATTCAATTACCGAACTCAATGAAGAAGAAATAGTTGAATTTATTCATGGACTCAAATCTTTAGAGAGATAATATGTTACAATTCATTCGACAAATTTTTAAGAAAAAGTCGAAACCACTAAAAACTATTGAAATAATTGATGATTTGGAAGATAATAGTCCAAAGATGCACAATTTTCAAGAATTTACAGATAAAAAGTATTGTACAATTTTAGAGAGAGTAAATTCAAAAAGCGATTGCAGTTATGATACCTTAAAAATTGCTTGGAGATGTCAAAATCGTATAAAACCTGGTGATTTAATCATATTGAATAGAAATGGAAATTTCAAAACTTTAAGACTTCTAAAAATCCTAAAAGAAGACCCTGACGAAAAAATAGGAATAGTTTCGACACTTAAATAAAAAGCCCATCAAATGATGGGCTTTTTTATTAGATATGTTTAACAATTAGGATATTGTTGCACCTAATACATTTGTCAAAATCCAAGTAGTTCCTGTCCAACGAAGTTGAACTGATTGATAATCATAAGGAGAATTACTGAAATTCACAGTCTCAGTTGTAAGATTAGCAATATTTATATTATCCAAATACACACCTGAAACTACGCCAGTTTTAACAATAATTTCAAGTGTTTGACCAGTTGTATTGCCTACAGGTAATTCAAATGAAATTATATCTTTTGTTGTACCATTATATGTAGTAAAGTCAAGCAAAATTGAATGAACACCTGTAACTGCAAGAGTTGCCTGTGTTCCACTTACAGTCGCATATGATGCTGGATCTGCCGCTTCTATAAATGAATTACCAAAATCTTTACAAACAATTTCTCCATCTAAAACAAGTTTACCACTAATGTCTAATTTATTTGAAGCATTAGATAGTAATACATCACCGCCTGTTACAGTAATTCCTGTTGAAGCTGTAATGGAAGTAGAAGTCAATCCACTTGTTCCACTTATAGATAAATTTCCACCAAATACACCAGATGCCTCACATGTAAAAAGGGTTGTAGATGTTGGATTTGAACCTCTTTCTACATAAGATGAAGTTGTTGTCAAAGCACCCGTAGATGAATTCAAATAATCTTCAATTGCATCAATAGATGTCTTTACTGCTGTAAAGTTGTTATTTATTATTGTTCTTGAAGCCGAAAATGAATTCGTAGCTAAAATTGTTTGTAATGTGATTGCCATATCTTTATTGGATTTTTATATTTATTCTATATATCTGTTCTGAAAAAATATTTTTTTATTGTTGAACGACAAACCAGCTATGTCCTGATTTTAAGTCTATATCTTCGCATTTTTCATATGACCATTCAAGATCCGAAGAACTTGATGATGTCCATTTTTTTGATTGAATTAAAATAACTTTATAAGTGTTTTTAGAAATTACTTGGCTTGTTAAAAATTGATACTGAATATAAGGTTCAGTCTCATTATAGACATAAAGATATCCATTCAATTTTACACTTATTGACTCACTAAATGTCAAATTAAATGAAGAATCCTCATTTTTAGTAATATTTACTTTAGTATGAGGTTTTTTATATTCTTTGGGTTTTTCTTGAACTTGCGGATTTAAAGAAGAATCCTCAAGCAAACATTTTAGTAATACAAGATAAATAATAGCATCATTGATTCTTTCTTCAATAGGTTCAGATGTAGTAGAAGGCATTTCAGGATTTTTTCCTATTGCTCCTAATATTGACATGGCTTGTTTTCCAAAATATACACCCCACTTTTGAAAGGGAGTAAGTCCTAATACTTCCGCATCTTGACTTTTGAAATTTGATAAGGCATCAACATTTGTAGCATAATCTTTGGCTTTACCGTATTGTAAATTCAAACAAGAATCAAATACTTCTTTGAATATTTCATTTTTTCTTTCGTGTATCATTTTCGTCTATATGGAATGTAAATAAAACTATTCTTCAAATATACATAATTTAATTGAAATCTCTCCATTTTTTTGAAAGAGCAAAATTATTATGTTTCTTAATATTTTTAACTGAATCTATCAGATAATTGATAAGTATTTCCATCATACTTAATAATGCCACTCTTTTTGTTTCTGCAACAAAGGTTGCACTTATACTCTTTTCAAGAACATTATTTCTATAATCAAAACCTATATTTTTGATTTCATTTTTTCTTGAAAGAGCAAAGTCCTTTAATGTAGGTCTTATGTCTCCATCTGTGACATCTAAATATTTTTCCCAAAATTGTGAATTAGATATTTCATCTCTCATAGTGTTGGTTCATTTGAATCTATATATCAATTATTCTTCTTCATCTAAAGAATCTTTAATTCCTAAATCAGCTAAATTTTCTATTCCTGACTTTTCATCTTCGTTAGAAATCTCAATTTCTATCGGTGGAACATATTCAATTATGCTCTTGCATATGAATTCATATAATTCATAAGGAATCTTTGATTCTTGTAATGCCTTTGGCTGACCATTTTCATCTACATTATCTTTACCTATACAATTCTCTAATTCTTCTCTATAATTAACAGATATTTGATAAAGAATCGTTCTCATTGCACTTTGTTTTAGCATTTCTTCAATTTCATCAGGAATTATACCATCTTCAATTTTTATGGTATTTAACTTATCATCATCTAATTGCATCCATACATTAGATGGGACATTGTTTGGTGTTTCCATATTTTCCATAATTTTATGTTATGTTTGTAAAAAGCGTAAGTAATAAAATTCAGGTTTATATCCAACTTTTTCAAGAGCATACTCTTGTCTGAGATTTAACGATAATGTTTTATTTTTTTCTACAACATTGATATTTGTAGAATTATAGATAATTACAATACCAGGTGTTAAATCTTCTGCATCTTGAGAACTCGCAATTAAACATAAAGAATCATTCTCTAAATAATTAGGTATAATTTCAACTTTAATTCTTTTATGATTAATTACTATATATTCTTCCTGAATATGTTGTTCTAATTTTTGATAAATACTTTTAGATAAAAGAATATGTTTTAACCCTACATTATTCAATTCTTTAAGAACTGAATCACAATATTCCAATCTAAATTTAATTGCATCTGAATTGGTTAAATCAGAAATAGTAAAATTACCTATGGTTTGTTTTATTTGACCATATCCACCAGCAGTAATTCTGCCCATATCTGACATCAAATAAAGAACTTCTTTATTTAATTCTTTTATCATTTCATTGTGCAAAATAGTAACACCACTCTGAATAAGAAAATCTCTATCGTTTGAAGATAACTCTTCTTCACTAAAATGAAGTGTTTTCTCAATTTTTTTATTAGTTTGAACAACAGAGTATAAATCTTCTTTTCTAAAATTTATAGTGTTTTTGAATAGATGCGGTATTATATTTTTTGTATGTATTCTTGCTGTTTTATGACCATCAAGATAATAATGAGCAACATTTTCAAAAGAACTCATTATTGGTCTTAATTTCAAAACATCTTCTTTATGTTTAGAAAAATACTCCGAAATCTTATTTGATATTTCTTTTATCATTCTGAAAGCGGATCAAATGTATAATTAACAAAGTTTTCTTTTTCTGGTTTATTTGTCCATAAATTCGCAGACCATCCAAATTCATCTGACCAAGCATCGTCTTCAACTCCCAATTCTAAAAATCTTTCATGAATTTGATAATCATATCTTTGTCTGACAAAACGAACAAGTCTTTGTATTTCTTGTCTTCTATAATTTTGAGTATTATCTCCACCAGCATTCATCCATTGAATATAACCAAGCTGAGCAATTCTGACGAATTTTGTTTTTAAGAATGTGCGAATAATAATTTCATAATCATCACAAACTCCGAGCATCGGGCTATGACCATTTATATCCTTATAAATATCAGCTCTCCAAGCCCGAATATGATTCGGAACGCCTACTATGTGTCGGATTGTTCTTGGATTTATATTACAACTGATGTGAGTCAAATATGACCTTCCTTTATACCAATCAACTTTATATGAGCCATAACCCATTGCAAAGCCCTCACCATATACAACGCATTTTCCATCTTCTTCATAAATTTCAGTACAATCTGTATAATAAAATCCTGCATCTGGAAATTTCTTATATGCTTGACTAATCCACTCTAATGCGTTTTCTGTCAATTCATCATCATGATCAAGTTCAAGAACAATTTGTCCCTGACAAAGATTCGCTGCGTAAAACTTTGTTTCTCCAACTCTACCACTATTTTTTCTACCTCTAAATATCTTTACTCTATAATCCTTACTTGACATTTCTTCAAGCATATTCCAAGTTTCATTATTATCATCGGAATCATCATAAATTATCCATTCCCAATTATTAAATGTTCCATTTTTAAGTGAATTATATGGTCTTTGGAGTTTTTCCCCAGTTCTATAAACAGGAGTAAAAATACTAATCAAAGGAACTGCATCTAAACGATTAACTGAAGCATTGATAAAAACTTTATATGCGGATTCACCTATATCTGTTGGATTTGCATTTTCATCAAAACTAATCCATTTTCTTCGTTCTTCATAAGGTAAATTATTCAAACCCTGCCATTCACTATCATCTCCTATTGAAACGATAACTTGTGGTCGCATTTCTGCAAATATTTCGTATAAATTATCATCATCAGTAAATCTCCTAATGTCAAAATCTAATGGTTCCCATGCACCAATATCTCGTGTTTTTATAGAAATAGTTTCTCCTTCTTTTTGAAAGAGTGCTAAAACTGGAAGTCCTCTTTTATTATCCATATTGATTTAAGATAAATGTGAAATTTTATGTGTTGTAATTATTGTAGAAAAATTAAGAAATTTGTTTGAAATTATAATACTTCTTCTGCTTGAGGTACTCCCCACTCTCTTCTTGTACAACGATATTTTGCTATAACTCTACCTAAACTTGTATCATAATATAATCTAAAACCCTCAACAATATAAAATCCACTCAAGAATCTATCAATAGTTATAGTTTGATTTCCCAAAGGTTCAGTTATATTCTGTTCATATTTTTTAATCTCATCTGCATTCATATATGGTCTATTTGTCTGTAAATTATTTATTAACATAATCATAATAGGAACTCTTTGCATTTTTATTATTGCAGGATTCCAAGCCCATAATTCAATATCCAAGTACATTTTTTCAAGTTCTTTATTATTTACATAATTTTGATATTGAGCAAGAGCAAAATTTTGATGAACATTACCATTTGGTAAAGAATATTGTATTCCATACCAATTATTTTTTAAGTGTTCCTTTTCAATTGTTTCATCTTTCAAACCTCTCAAGCGTATTTTTGTGTCTTCTGTACCTGGTGTAGCCAAAGGATTGAATTTTATAAGATTTTCTTCTCCTATGGTTTTAAGAGTATGGTCATAAAAATAAATCTTCTTACCATAACCTTGACTATAAGAAATAGCAGATGAATTGTTAATTAATTCATAATTAGTAATTTTTATTGTTGAACTTTCTGTAATATCAAAATTAGTAAGAACCAAATCTATCTCAACATTTGGTTGTTCATCAATTGGCATATAAGGATCAGAGATATTAATTATATTATTTTGAAATATAGCAAGTGCTTTGTCTAATTCTTTTGTCTGATCTAATTGTTTTTCTACTTCTATAAAATTCACATTATAAAAAATATCTATAAAAATCTTGTAGAATGTATTTTCATTTCTCCAAGCATAATTTGAGATATGTATGAGAAAATCCTTATAAGATTTCCAATCACATAACCACATCATTTCATCATTAGGTGGAGTATCTATATTTGTAGCAAATCCTAATTCTAATTCAGTTGCCACTTTTTTTATTACATCAAGAGAAGTTCCTTTAAATGCTTTATTTTTTTCTATCCATATATTTTTGATGTTTAATACACCTGTAATTTTAATAAATGTATATGGAGTCTTCTCTGTCAAACTATTTGTCTCAACATGAGTTATCAAATAATCATTTCTAATTGGCTTATAGACATCATTTAAACTACGAATAAAAATAGATATAATATCACCATCTTTCGGAAGGTCTTGTGCTATGATAGATTGTCTTGTAATTATTAAATTAATATGTAAAATAGGTAGAAAGTTTGAACAATCTATTTCCATACTTTCTATTTCTTCTTGTAATAATCGGGTATCTTTAATTTTAATATACGGAAATTTCTGACCTAATAGTTTATCCGTTTTATAACCTACACCATGTGTTAAATCTATCATTTCTTGGTCTGTATCCATATCTGCTAAAATAATAGTAGGTTCAGATACAACTCTTATTTTGTTTTTTTCGGAAGACATTTTATGAATTCAATTTGTTTTTCAAAACTTGACTTATCAATTCTGCTTTACTTATAGGTTCTGTAGAACAATCGGATGCGTTTCTTCCAGTTCCAGGTGCAAACCTAACTTTGTTATTTATAACTTCAACCTCTCCCTCACCAAATTCATTGAAATTAGGAGGTAAATTACTTGGTGATGGTGATGGTGTGTCTTTTGCCAATTCTTTAAGGAAATTAAATTTATTGGAAAGTTTCTTGATATTTGCATCAGGTGTCGCTGCTTTATCTGGATTTACATATTCATTTCTTATATCTGCATCAGAATCATCACTCGTATCACTCGGTGTAATTACAAAATTTTCTACACTATCTTTTACAAATATGACATCATCTGTATCCAAAGTAAATGGATTTGAAATATAGTTAGTTTTAAGAAGTTCAGTAAAATCAATTTCTCTATTCAATTCATAAGCTAATAAATCAGGTCTCATAACATGATTAAAATCAACAATATATCTTTCAATAAAATTATAATTTTCAAAATCTGCAATAGACCTTGATGTTAAATCTATAATAGATTCATCAGCTTTTTTTATCTCTAATTTTTCTTGTAATATTTTGAATTGTAGAGCCATATAATTTTTTATTTTTAATTATAATAAATAAATTCACTATTTATTAATTATAGTTTTAATAGGTTTAAACAAAGATGTTGCATATTTGTTTTCAGTTTTTGTTTTTACTAAATCCGATACTTTTTCACCATTCCTATCAACACTAAACCTATTTGTTGCACCCTCAGCTTGATCACTTTTAATACCGACTATTCCTTCTGTGTTGTATGTAGAAGATGAAGCATTAACATCTATTCCACTTTCTCTAGGATAATAAATTCTTCCTCCACCTGAATTGAATATAGATTGTATGTCACTTGCATCTCTTTGACGACCAGGTTTTAGTGTACATGTAAATTTCAATTCAGTTGGAAAATCATCTACTGATAATTCATTATTAAATTCAAAATCACATTGTGTACACCACAAATTTCCTAACATCATAATTGGTGCAAATGGATTACCTACTTGCAAATGCCATTCGCCCGTTGGAGCACCTGTTAATTCAGCCTTTGTTCCTTCTAAAATTGTTTTTTGATAGTTTTTTAATGAATCATTATCTAATAAAGCAAATTGAGTAAAAAATTCTTGAACACTTGTTAGATTTTTATTACTAAGTATTTGACCAATATTTCCTTTTGTTACATCATCAAAAATATTTTGTATACTCTTAAAAGCTGTTGATGCTGATCCAGCCACATTTTTACCTGCATCCGCTATATTTTTATTTTTCAAAAATTGATACATAGCTTCTGCTCTAACAAGTGGGAAATTTGCTCTATCAATTAAAAATCTATTTTCACCACCCCAAAATAATGCATGATTATATGTGAGTGCAAGCATATTAGAAAAAATATCTAACATAACTGCTTTTTGATTCACATGCTCAATTGTTTTTGATGAATACTCAAATTGAATTTTTAAATCACCAATATGAGAAAAAGTTAGACCTCTATCTCTTATTTCTGCTCCTGTTATTACATTAACGGGACCATAAACTAAGTCCTGCAAAGGACCATTTGACCATGGATCATATGCTGATGTCCAAGTTTTAAAATTTGTTTGATCTGCCTGACCCGATAATAAAGAAAGCATTTTTATTCCAACAGATTTACTAGTAGTATCTCCATTTAATCCCAATATATTAGCAGCTTCCGCTAATGTAGTTGTACCATTTGTATTATTTCCTAATCCTGCTCCACTAATATTTTTGGTTTTTATATTAACTGTCATTTTAGTAAGAGTATTTAAACTATTAGATGAATAATCTAAATAACTAAATGCCTGTGCAATTGGTCTTCTTAATTCAGGGGTAGCATCTTTTATAGCAACTCTACATTCATCATAAACAGGAATCATATATCTTCTTAATGTTATCAATCTATTATTATTAAAAGGATGATAATGTTTCAAATAAAGAAAATCTGAATATGAATATTTTCTTTCATATAGATTTTTACCAGGACCTTCATTAAAATGATATATTATAAAACTTGTTGATGGATTTTTATATGCTTTTGAATTAGCTAATCCTGTATAATCGGTATCTTCATTCGCCACACCTAAACTTGAAAAATCTACTGGATTTTCAGCAGTTGACATATTTAAAGAATGGATACGAACGAGATGATATGGGTTTATTACGCTTGTAAATCCAGTAAAATTTTTATCCTTTTTTTTAGTATTAGCTTGCTCTTCATTTATATTTGTACCAACATTTTCAAGTTTTTTATTATCGGGATTATAAATTCTTTCTATTTCCACAGGATTACCTTGAGTAGGCCCAGCCTGTCTAGCTCTATTAGGATCATAACCTGAAGTATAATTAGAACCTGCTACATTATCTGTGGCAATTCTGGTTTCTCCAGCAGCTCCTATTTGTTTATTCAAATCGCTACCAGCACTACCTAATGCACTTTTTGAATCACCGCTATTATTTACAAAATTTTGTACAATATTATTACCAAACACTTTATTGAGTTTTATTTTATATCATCAATAATCCTACTACCAAATCAACTTGAATATTATTTTTTTTCAAAATATCACTAACCGATTTTTTTATATCAGGAGTATATTTTGGAACTATGTAAATAACATCCTTTTCGTTTTCAAGAAGTTTTTCAAGTAAAAGTCTTTCTAGTTCTCTCGTGAGTATAAATTGTGATGCTTCCGACATATCGCTATTTAAATCATAACCTAAATTTGAAGCAACTGTCAAAACATCCAAATACTCAACATTTAAACCTCTAAATCTTTTTTTAATTACCTTTAATGTTCCTTCTTCAATAGTAACAACCATTCCAAAACAATCTTTTTTATGTCCATACTCTTTATCCAACATTATCATTCCACCTCTTTGGATGTTGTATGTATTTTTATTATAAGTTTCAAAATAGCAGCAACCGTAGTTGCATCTTCTATATTGTTTATTGAACTTAAAGGAACTATAAAAGAATTAGTATCGGAAAGAATGTTAGATGAATTTTCTAAAGAATTTATATCTAATCCCCAAACACATTCACTTTGTTCTAAAAGTGGATGAGATTTCCAAAAACCTAAATGGATAAAATTTTCTTCTGAAACATTCCATTCATTTGTATTACAATACGCAATTGCTTCTGATAATTGGTTTAATGTTTGTGTTGGATATGAAAAAAGATTTTCAGATTCTTTATTTAAGATAATAGCATCTACTATACCATTTTTTTTCAAGAATGGTAAAATTCTTCCGTGATTCATTTTTAAACGGATAAATTTATTATCCGATTCATTATGAATTGAAAATTCATCACATGAATAAAGAACTTTATCTTCTATTGTTTTTTCTGCATATTCTGAAATTTTCATTATTATTATTCTGATTTTTCTAGTATTATAATGTCTGGTTCTCTATATATCGGATTTTCATTTGGTTCATCATCTGTAAGTCCGATTGTTTCACTCTTGTAATATCTTTCAAGTTCATACTTGATAGCATTTTTTACATCTTCCATTGTGATATTTGACATAGCATGTTCAACTACATAATCAATTGCATTATCATAAGAATCGTCTAAAATTTTGTAAAAGTCTCTTTTTACTAAATCTATTGTTAGATTAACAGATAATGGCGACATATTCTTTTTTCTTGAAGATAATAATTGTCTTAAAGGGCTATTGGGTAATGATGTAGATATAGTTGTAGCAACAATAGGTTGTTCAATATTTATAGGTTTTGGTTTCTCTACGATTTCATTATTCTGTGCTATTGTTTGCTCTGAAACATTTGGAGTTGATTGAGAATTGTAACTATCATAAATAAACATAGAATCTAAATCATCAAGCATAATTGATAATCCATCATCAATAGTAATTTGTAATTCATCACCTTGCATTTGAGAAGATACAATACTCACAATCTTTCCAAAGTTTTCTGCGGTGATATACTTATAACTTCTACCAATCAAATCTTTATTTGCTCTTTCAATAATTTCATCTGAAGAAAGTTGCTTCTGTGGTTTTTGATTTTGCTTTTCTTGTTCTCTTCTTTTTTGTGCTTCTTTCTGCATTTTACGCTGTTCGATAATATTCCTATTCTCTTCTGTCAATAAATCAAATGGTGGAACATATTCTATCTTACCCATAGGTCTTCCATCTTGACCTATATTGACAGCTCGTTCCATTCCTTGTGATTCATAATTACTACCTTCACCAACCTGAACCATTCTTACATTTATATCAGGTAGTGAACCATTGCTGTTGTTCGTTGCAGTAAAACTCATAGATTTACCTTTTATTTATTAATTTATAAAATTATTCTGTCGCCATATTCTTTCTTATACTTCTCTTTCCAATCATCTGAAAAACCATATTCCGTATGATTCTTATAGTGAATTGCAAAGCGTTCAAGTGTTTTTAGAAAGTGGTCTCTGATATTATCACCGTGTATTTTATCAATAATATCAGTTTGAATTTTGAAAGTATGTTCTGTTCCTGCAATTCTCCATACTAAACATTCAATATTTGTATCTAAATTATAGGAATACTCTACATCTACAGGATACCATCCATCTGGTTGTAATCCGTGCATTACTTTATATGAATATGGATTTACTTTATTTAAGTCGTAAAGAGTTATGATTTTAGACATATTTTAACTCATATAGTTGTTTCATATCTTTTCTATATATCAATTTTCAAAAAAGTTCAAAATTTTATATTTATTTTTTGGTTTTTATCTCACTTTTTATTATCTTTGATAAGATTTATTACCATTTATCGTATTAATATTATGTTTAAACCAAGTTCATATCAAGAAGCTATCTTTGATCACATTAAAAATTCTAATAAGAATGCTGTTATTGAAGCGGTAGCAGGATCAGGGAAGACAACTACATTAGTGGAATCACTTAAAATATGTGGGACAAATGATGTTATTTTTGTTGCATTCAATAAACATATTGTTGATGATTTAGCACCTAAAGTTCCAAAGGGAGTGAAAGTCACAACGATGCATTCCTTTGGATATTCGCAAGTAAAAAGAGCATATCCTAAAATCGTTTTAGATAAAGATAAAACAAGAAAAACAATCAATTCTTTAATATCTAAATTGAACATAGAATATGTCAATGATAAAGTGAACTATATTACGGATTTAACAACCTTGGTTGATTTACTTCGTTTAAATTTATGCGATAATACAGATAGTGCCTTTACTATAATCCATAAACACTCTTTATTGAGTAGTGAATTATTGGTTGCTGATGCTTTTAAAGTCATAGAATTTATGAATAGAAATAGAGCAACTTTAGATTTTGTGGATATGATTTATATTCCAAGTATAGAAGATATTAGAATAAATGAGTTCAGTTTGGTTTTAGTTGATGAGTGTCAGGATTTATCAAAATGTCAAATCAAACTAATTACAAAAATGACAAAACCGAATGGTCGTATTTTGGCTGTTGGAGATAGACATCAAGCTATTTATGGCTTTGGTGGTGCTGATACTGAATCATTTGATGCTCTTTGTAATTTAGAAAATACAACTTTATTACCTTTGAGCATCAGTTATAGATGTAGTAAATCAGTAGTAGATCATGCTAAAAAAATTGTATCTAACATAGAATCTTCTGATAATGCTCCTTTAGGTAAAGTTTCCACAAATGGAAACTTGTCTAATGTCAAGGATGGAGATTTTATTCTTTGTAGAACAAATGCTCCTTTGGTTTCACTTGCTTTACAAATGATTTCAGATGGGCAGAAAGCAGTTGTGAAAGGTGTGGATATTGGAAAAAAATTAATCACTAATTTGAAATCCACTAACAGAACCGATGTTAAAGAAGCAATTAAAGTTCTATGGTCAAGATATGAATTATTGAAACAAGAAATGGAAGGTTCATTTGAGATGAAGTCTAAACTTACTCTTATGAATATGGAAGATATGATTTTAGCAACTGTATCACTTGCTCAAGGATGCAAAACCATAGAAGATGTTCATGAAAAAATAAATAAAGTTTTTAGTGATAATACAAATGCAGGAATTATACTATCAACTGCACATAAATCAAAAGGTTTAGAAGCAAATAATATTCATATTATCAAACCACAACTTATGCCATTGAAACATCTTGATTTGGCATGGGAAAAAATACAAGAAGAAAATTTGCATTATGTTGCAATTACAAGAGCAAAGATGAATCTCTTTTATATTAATGATTAATTCTTTTCTCTCGTATCATCAGTAACAACAAATGCTTTGTTTGCATCAACTACAATACCTAATCTTCTCATAAATAACCTATTTATCAAAATTGGAGTTGTTTTTGAAGATCTGTCAATCGGTGAAAATTTCACATTTTTTACCAATACGCCATTAAATGAAACATCTATATGGATTACTGGTCTTTCATCTATTACCTCTCCAACTTTTGTTTTTGAGTATTCTATAATATCATTAACAAAAGTTTTTTCACCAATAGTCCATATTAATTTTCCATCTTTCTCTTCTATTTTATCTGCATGAATACTGCATGATTTTGAACTATTACCTGTATCAAATTTAGCCACAAGTTCACCTAAACCAGGTATAGTCATATTCTCAAGATAACCAACCTCTAAATTGTAATAAGACCAATTGGATTTATCTATTGCATAATCAATGATTTTTGTAACAATAGGTTCTCCTAAAACTTTTGATATACCTTCAGTTCCAGGTGATGAGTTCACTTCTAAAATATAAGGTTTATTGGTTTTTTTATCAATCATAATATCAACCCCTGACCAATGACATCCTACAGCAGTTGTCGCTTCAAATGCTAGTTTTTCAATTTCAGGTGTTATTTCATAAGAATCAACTTTACCACCAAGTGAATAATTAGTTCTAAAATCATTTTTTACAGATTCTCTTTTCATACAACCTAAAATAACTTTATTGTCAGATTTTTCTTTCAATGGATTAAATTTCTTTACCAAAACCTGAACTCTTATATCAAAGTCTGAATCTATTCTTTCTTGAATAAGAACCTCTTTTTCAGGATTCAACTTTTTAATAGTTTGATATACTGATTTTAAAGATGCATAAGAATCAACAATAGAAACACCTATACCTTGAGTTCCAGAAATTAGTTTTACTATAATCGGAAATTTATTACCTACTATTTCTAATGCAGTATCTAAAAATTTTATATCAGGAACAAGAGAATATTTAGGAACTGGAAGACCATATTCTTCAAGTATTTGAGATGTGATATATTTATTTTCACATGTTCTTATTGAATCTAATGAATTTACTATAAAATATCTCGCTTTCTCTAATTGATAAAATAATCTGCGAGTATGTGAATTTTCAATCACACCTCTTCTTGGTATAATAACTGTGCTATCGGGATCAATCAAAATTCTTTGAGAATTGTAAACAATTAGATGTCCGTTATAGACTTTTTCAAGAAGTGCATTATTAATATCAATTACATAACATTCTATACCTCTTTCTTTACAAACAGATTCAAATGATTTAGTAGTTGAACTACCATTTGATTTTCCAGTAAATATAATAACTTTAATATCATTCTGTTTTGATTCATTCAAAAAAGAAAAGTAATCCAAAACACTATTGTTTTTCATAAGGGGGGATATATTATTTAATAAACTTTCACATATATATCTGAAATTAAAAAAGAAAAAGCCCATATTGTCTATGGGCTTCATTATTATTTTATTTTTACTTCAATTAATTTTGGTTTTTCTTTGATTTTTGGAATTTTCAATTCAAGAACACCATTTTCATAAGTAGCTTCAATGTTTTTACTATCTACATCACGATTTAATTTGAATTTTCGTTGATACTTACCTTGATAGGTTTCTTCATTTGAATGTTTTTTGTTTTTATATTTCAATTCTTTCTTTGCTTCAATTTTAAGATGAGAATCTTCAAAAGAAATTGAAATATCTTCTTTCTTTACTCCTGGAATTTCGGAGTAAATAATCCATTGATTCTCTTCTTCTATAATATCCGTTAAAGGAACATAATATTGAGAATCAATATTGTTGTTGAGATACATGCGTTCTGCCAAATCCATTTGGCGAAGTAGGGTTGAAAATGTGTCTAACATAGTATTAAATAGTTATTTTTGGGGTTCAAAAATTTGAACTTACCTAACTATGTATCAAAATTATGCCAAATGATTTATTTTATTATTTTTTGCCATTTTTACATATTTTTATTAATTTTTGACATATCAGTATGACAACTTTTCTTTGCAAAATTCTAAATTGTCAGAGGTACAAATGAAAAATACATATAGTTTGGGTTTAATTACCCATAATAACATTGAAAGATTTCGGGAATGTATTTCCTATATTCCAAAAATGGATAATATACCATTTATTGTTGTAAATGATGGAAATCCTTACGATATGAAAGAATATCGTGATGATATGATTGTATTACAACATAGTAATAATAAGAAAATCGCAAAAAGTAAAAATGATGCTTTGCATTACTTACTAACTTTTGATACTGAATGGATTTTCATTATGGAAAATGATATGAAAATCTTGGATCATTCAGTATTTGAATACTATATTGAGGTTGCTAATAAAAGTGGTTTGAAACATTTGAATTTTGCTTTACATGGTAATGATAATTGGAATGAAGACCGAACTTCTCCAAAGCCAAGATTAATATATGAACATGGGGTTTCTTTGTATAATTATGCAGGAGGTTGTTTTCAATTATACCATAAATCTGTTTTTGAGAAAGTTGGATTTTACGATGAATTTTACAAAAATTGTTGGGAACATTTAGACCTTACTTTTAGAACAACTTTAGCAGGTTATCATACTCCATTTTGGCTTTCTGCTGATGTAAATAATTCTCATTTATTTATTGAGCAAATTGATTTTCAAGAAGAATCAGATGTTAGTTCAAGATATAAAAATCCAAATTATTACGAAGGTTTGTTTTATTGGAAATTTAAATTCGGTTCTTGGGTTGCTAATATACCTGATTGGATAAATGACGAATATCATACAAGTGTAATTATAGATATGTTCCATCAAAAAAAATACGATGAACTATCTGAATTATTTATGGGATATTATAGAAATGTTCAAAGTCCATATTTTAACAAAGAATATAAATATGGACAAGTATATGAAAATGTATGGGGATCTGTTGGAGATGATGGAAAAATCAGGATTTTTCAAAATTAGATTCAGCACATTTAGCAATCCAAAAAGAATCAGCAATATCATCAATTGGCTTTATCCAATTTTTTGTCTTTTTGAAATATGTTATATCTTCTATTAGTTTATCTTGAATTTTGAGATTCACACCACTATGGTCTTTGTCTAAAAATGATTCAATCATTTTATTTTTGTCAAATTTACCACTTCCAGCCCTCGCTTTTACACTCATAGCCGCATAAAAATATAAATTGGTTGAACCATACTTATTTATTAATCTCTCTCTCAAAATATATTGATAACCAGCTATTTCAGCTAATCTATTAGAACTTGCTGAAAAAGCAAGGTTTTCAAGAGCTACTATATCTAAATCATCTGGGAGATTTTGTATTATGCACTCTGCTAAAATTATAGCATTTGTAGTAGAAAGTCTTTCTCTATCTGTTGTAGTCATTCCATTTTGAACATCAAATCTATCTATGTCAATAATTTTGATTTCTGTATCTTTAAGATTGTTATGACCTTTTGATTTTTCTTTGGGAAATATCAAGAATGAACATTCTTTTGTTTCAGTATCGTAAATACAAATTGATGGGTGATTTATTGAAAAATCTATTCCTGCTATTTTCATATTATTTTTTTGTTGATTCTAAAATATAGACAAATTCTGTAAATGAGCAAATAGATGATTCAGCAAGTTTTACAATACTACCTGCATCTATTCTCACTCTATTACCATTGTGAATTATATAAATTTTATCTAATGATCCTTCATCCGTAGTAATACTTACAATTTTTCCCCTAATTGGTTCACCATCATCTAATCTTTTTCCTGAAACATAATCTCCTATTTGAAATCTTGTAATAATTCGTTCTTGTGCTTTATCTTTTTGAAATTCTAAATATCCTCTATTATTTATACGACCCAAATCAAACGCTGGATTTTCAGCACTTAAACGTGAATAATTTGAACCCCACCTATTTAGAATATCAGAGGGAGTCCAAGTAGCACCTGAAGTTTTTAAAGATGTTTCAATTTTTGGCATAAGTTTATCTTTATGTTATCCTTTTACTTGAACTATTTCAGCACTTACAACCCAGTATATTGTCTTTCCATTTTGTCCTGTTACCGTAAAAACTGGTCCACCGTTTGAAGTATTAGCAGTCACATTGATATCCCAATTAGAATCATCTTCAGCTATAACCGTCTTTGAAACTGTTCCGACTAAAGCAACACTACCTGCTAATGAAATTCTATCCATAACAAAACTTATAATATATCCAGCAGATTCTCCATCAGCATCAGTTCTTTTTGCACTACAAACAGCGTGAACAGTCCAAGTAGTATCATTTGGTATAGTAAGATATTGTGAACTACCATCCATAAAAAGATTTGTTGGTGTATTATCAGTAGTGGTATTTCTTAAAATAACTTTCATTGATTGAGCATCACCAGTTTCTGCAAAATATCCAGAAGAATGAGCAATACCACCATATTCAGTAATATTTGCACCATAACCGAATGCTACTGAATATTGACCAGTTGCTGTATTATCTCTTCCACCAAGTATTGCCGTATTATTACCACTTGCTACTTGAGTAGATAAAGCTCTGTTTCTTTGTAAATCAACTGCATATGAACCTCTCTTGTTACCACCTGTGGCTGTACTATCTGGTAAAGCAGACAAAATAGCACCAGTTGTCTTTGGCTGTAAAACAATATCTCCTGCTGGAGAAACAACATCTACAAGTAATTGAGAAGCATGAACTGAATTATTAGGTGAACTTGTATTTTCTGTTGTTGTAAAACCATTTAAATCGCCTTGATTACCTTGTGTTCCTTGATTACCTTGATTTCCCTGATTTCCCTGGTTGCCTTGATTACCATTTGTTCCATTATCGCCTTGATTTCCTTGATTTCCTTGATTACCATCAATACTTTGAGGACCTTGATTACCTTGAGAACCTTGATTTCCTGTAAATCCTTGACGACCTTGATTCCCTTGAAATCCAGTATTTCCTTGATTGCCTTGATTTCCTAAATTACCTTGATTACCTTGATTACCCTGATTTCCAGCAACATTTTGAGGTCCTTGATCTCCTACATTACCTTGATTACCTTGATTTCCTTGTGATCCTTGACGACCCTGATTCCCTTGAATACCAGTAATTCCCTGAACACCTTGTATACCTTGTGTTCCTTGTGTTCCTTGTCTTCCTAAAAGTCCCTGTGCCCCAGAATTACCTTGAACACCCTGTGTACCAATTAAACCTTGAACCCCTTGAATTCCCTGTCTTCCCTGTGAACCACTTTGACCTTGAATACCTTGAAATCCTTGTGTACCACGAACACCTTGACTACCTTGAGTTCCAAGACCACCCTGCCTTCCTTGCATACCTTGAATACCACGAATACCTTGCGAACCTTGAATACCCTGAATACCCTGAATTCCACCTACACCTTGAATACCTTGAGTTCCCTGTACACCTACTGCTCCCTGATTACCTTGATTACCTTGTGTTCCATTTATACCTTGAGTTCCCTGAAGTCCATTATTTCCTTGAACTCCTTGTATACCTTGTGTTCCTTGTAATCCTTGTTGTCCTTGTGTTCCAAGATTACCTTGTAGTCCTATACCTGTGGGTCCTTGAACACCTTGTGTGCCTTGAACACCTTGAACTCCTTGTGTACCACTCATTATTTTGTTTTTATTGTTATACCTTTCTATATATCAAAAAAAAATCTTCAAACTTTAACTTTTGAAATTATTAGATATATAGTTTAACAAATTATTTTTCACATTAAGGATAGTATTTTATGACAGAAGAAGAAGCAAAAAAACTCTTATCTCAAAGAGATAGTGAGTTTAATTCCGTAAAGGAAGTTGGTGAAGATATTAGATTAAGTTCTGAAAATATACCACCACCAAAACCAAAAGTTAAAAAAGAAGAACCGCAGATTGTTCCAGAAGCAACACAAAGTGTTCAAGAAGAAGCACCTGCAATAAAATCAGTCCATAGTAATTTTGATATAGGTTGGTATGAAGTTCCTCTTGAATCACTTCCAACAAAAGGGATGTTTTATCCAGATGGTTCTCGTCTTTTAATTAAACCTGCAAATGTTTCAATTATTCGACATTTCTCAACAGTAGATGATACTAATCCATTAGAATTGAATGATGCATTTGACTACATATTGGAAAATTTAGTTCGTTTCAATGTTCCTAATATGCCACCTACATATAAGAACTTAAAGGATATTGATAAACTTTCTGTGATTCTTCATGTTCGTGATGCGACATTTAAAAATGGAGAATCAAAAATTGTAAGTGATATATCTTGTTCTTGTGGTAATGTAGATGAAAAAGTTTTGAGATGGAATGATTTTGAGTTTTTCAGTTTTACACCAGAACTTATGAAATATTATAATCCTGAAGCTAAAATTTTCCAAATTCAATTTCAAAATACAATGGAATCAGATATTGGATTAACATTACCATCTATTGGTATAAGAAATTTTATTCAAAAGTATGTCACTCAAAAAATCAGACAGAAAAAATCATATGATAGGGCATTTGCTAATATTGCTCCATTCATTATGGATGATTGGATGAGCATAAATGACAGATATTATGACCAACAATTAGAAAATTCAGGAACATGGACTACAAACCAATTTGCAGCATTTGTACGAATTATTGATTTAATTAAGAAATCAACTATTTCAAGAATTAAGCACAAGTGTACAAGTTGCGGTGCAGAGGTCACCGCTCCAAGTTCCTTTCGAGGAGGAATTAAGTCTCTCTTTATTCCAGACTTACAAAGTATCACTAGATAGATTGGAGGATAATTTATTTACTTTATCAATTCAAGGATTTAGTATAACAGAATTTGAAGATATGCCATATTGGAGATATGAAACAATTGTTGAAAAATCTATTCAATGGATTGATACTTTGAAGAAAAGAAAAATGAATGGTGATGATAAATCTAATACTCTTTACGATTTAGATATAAATAAAAATCCAGATACATGGAAGATGAATTGATAGGACAGATTATTAGTTCAGACGAACTAATTATGAAAAATATAGAAGAAAACAATAGGATGATGAGTGAATCATTTCAAGATCAGTTTTCTTCTATTATGTCTATGACATCTGCTAATAGTTCTAATATAGAAAAGCAACTTGATGTGCAAGGTCAGAAAGAAGCAGAATTAATTAAAGGTAATTTAACTCAAAATTTGTCTCAATTCAGTAATCTAAATCTTCAAGATATTGCTGAAACAAAATTAGCACAAGAATCTGGAGTTATATCTGAAAATACTCTTAATAGTCTAATTAAAGTTATTTCAGATTTACAAGGTGTTATTGACAATCTTAATCTTAATCAACCTACAACCACTCAACAAACCCAACCTATTTCACAAAATGAAATTGGGGCAGTAAATGTTGAAAATATATCAATGTTAATTGATGACTTTAAAACTTTATCAAGCCTAACTTGGTGTGCAGATTGGTTAAAATGTTTAGAGAAGATAATTGAACAAGCCGATAATGTTAACAAAGCTCTTTCATCAATACCAGATAATAAAAAAATAGAATTTGGTGTTACAAATGAATCTTTAGATAATGTTCAACAATCTATTCAAAAAGTTAAAGAAGAAATCAGTTCTGAAATAAATTTATCTGCTGTAAAAGAAGAATTAGTTCAACAAAATTTACCTAATGAAACTCAAATTTCTCCTGCGTTTCTAAATAGTTTTTCAGACTTTAATGATAAAATATCAAATGTTGTTGAAAAAATAGATAAAAGCACTATTTCTACAGAATCATTCGTATCAAAGATTTCTGAATTTTCTGAAAATACAATAACAACTATTGATAATAGTTTCAATGAAATATCTAAAACCAATCAAGCATTAATAGAAAAACCAGTCGGTGTAGAAAATACATTTCAATCTTTACAGACAACTATAAAGGAAATTGAAACTGGCATTATAGAAAAAAAATCAGAGCCATTCTCATTAAAAATTGTGGAAAGTAGTATTAATATTCCTACTACTGAATCTGCTTTGGGTGAAATACCTATGGTTATGCCACCTTTGGCTAAACAAACGCCCACAGCAGAGGTGAATGTGCAAGGAACTATGCCACCACCACCTTTACTTGCTTTCGGTGAAATGTCTATGGTTATGCCACCTTTGGTTGCTCAAACGCCTTTGGTTGCTCAAACGCCTTTGGTTGCTCAAACGCCTTTGGCTACACAAACGCCTTTGGTTGCTCAAACTCCCACAGCACAAGTGAATGTGCAAGGGGCTATTCCTCCACCACCTCCACTTGCTTTCGGTGAAATGCCTATGGCTATGCCACCTTTGTTTGCTCAAACGCCCACAGCACAAGTGAATGTGCAAGGGGCTGTGCCACCACCACCTCAACTTGCTTTCGGTGAAATGCCTATGGCTATGCCACCTTTGTTTGCTCAAACGCCTTTGGCTACACAAACTCCTACAGCACAAGTGAATGTGCAAGGGACTGTGCCACCACCACTTGCTTTTGGTGAAATCCCTATGGTTATGCCGCCTTTGGCTACACAAACTCCCACAGCACAAGTGAATGTGCAAGGGGCTATGTCTAATACTTTACAAACATTATCTAATATTCCTAACGAATCAATAATGGAGTTAAAATCTACTTCATTACCATTTAATTTAGAAACATTTACATCGCCAAAATTATTTAACGAAAGTAACATTTTTCCTACATCAGTAAATAACATTTCATCGCAATTAAATGTAGGTTCTACTTTTGAAAACATTCCATTTTTAGAAAATATATCTCCAAATAATTTAGGAGAAAATATACAGATTTCAACTCAAAGGGAAAATCAATTTAATCCTTTAAGTTTTGAATCTTTAATGGTAAGTAATAATACTGCTTCTGAAAATATTCCTCAAACTACTATATCAAATTTACCAAATAATAAAGGATTAGAAATTGGTTCATTTGAAAGTTTATTTGGAAATACAATTAAAAATAATGAAATTGCTCCCACTCAAGTAGGAACAGAAGCAATAGCATCACCTACTATACCAAATATAGAAGAGATTTTAGTCAAAAGTCAAGAGATTTCTACACCAAATTTAGCAACTGCGGTTTCAAAGTTAGAAACGCAAACACCTGAAAAAACATCAGATATTTTAGCCAATTCTCAAGTTATGATGAGTGAAATTAATTTTGAACCATTGAACAAAACTTTTAGTTCTTCTATATCAAATTTACAGGAGACATTAAAATCTCAAAAAACTGAAGTTTCTACAACTACACCTGATGAAACATTAGGTGCATCACAGAATGAAACTATGACAAAAATTCTATCTATGCTTACTAAACTTGATGAAACTCTTATTAAAATTTCTGAAAATCCTCAACAAGCAAGAGGAGTTATGCCTTCAATGGGTTCATCAATTAGTGATAATCAAGCCAGAATTATAGGAAGACAAATTGCAAGTGAATTAAAAGATAATTTCTCTAAACTATACAATTAAAATGTTTAACAATAAGGAAGCATTCGTGAAAGAACAGAATTCTTTACACAAACAAAGCAAAAAAGATAATGTAAAAATTAATTCAGAAATTTTTGCAAAAGAAGTTCGAGTAGTTGATGAACAAGGTAATCAATTAGGAATTATGAATATAGAGGAAGCATTAGAAAAAGCGGAATCTATGGAAAAAGACTTAATTGAAATTTCACCAGAAGCAAAACCACCCGTTGTTAAAATAATAGATTACGGAAAGTGGAAATATAATAAACTTAAAACTGAACAGAAAAAAACTAAAGACAGAAAAACAACAAAAGAAGTTCGTTTTTCCTTATCTATAAGTGAGAATGATTTAAACACCAAAATTAAAATGGTAGAAAAGTTCTTGAAACAAGGTGATAATGTGTTAATTAAGGTTATACTTAAAGGTAGGGAAAGAATACGAGAGCAACTTGGTGTTGATAAAATGCAACATATTGTGGGTTTAGTCAAACCTTTATCGAAAAGCGTTGGTGAAATAAAAACAGAGAAGAATGTCATTCAATGCCTATTCTTCTCCTGAATCAAAGCCGAGTTAATCTCGGCTTTTTTTATGCATAAGAAACAAGATTTAACCATATCTCTTTATTTTTCTGAAAGTTCTCCCAAGTTAAATCTTCATCTTTAATATAAAAAGGTATTTGACTACCTTTTTGAATTATACCAATTCCGTAATCAACATCAAAAACATGCATTCTCAAATCAGGTCTATTTCTGAATTTTACCCATGATTTCCAAACATCACCTGTCCAAACTTTTGTTTGTCTTGGTATTATCTGTTCTATCTCATCTTTTGGAAGGCAATCATGTACAATAATTGTTCCACCATTATTTAGAAATTTTATTGCATTTTCAATATCTTTAGTAACTTGTTCAGAATGATGTAGCCCATCAATAAATATTAAATCAAATGTTTTTCTGTTTTGCAAGAAAAATTCATCAGATGTCATTTTATGTGTTACACAATGTGATTCAGAATTTGGATCTACACCTATCTTGTATTGACATGATATTTGCATAAAACAAATACCTTCATCAATTCCTATTTCTAAATAACTTTTATAGTCATATTTTAGAATATAACTATTTATGATGTTTATGTGGTAGTTTGCGAAATCCTTCATATGAGTTTAGTAGTAAAATTGATAAATTGAATTTATTAAAAATATAATTAAATGATAGTTGATCTCTGATAGAATTGTTTTTTAACTCATTCCACCATGCTTCACAAAACTCTTGCATTTTGGGGGTATTCTTCCTAATCAAAAAAGAACTATTTATCATTCCGTTAGATTCTGGATAGTTTTCTATTCTATATTTTTGGATTTGTTTGAATATGGTTTCAGAATTATCTTTTTTCAATCTTATACATTCATTTGCTTCTTCATACACACAATTTCTAATAGGATGTTTCCATGTTACAATATCATAGCCAAAATCAAATTTAGGATTTATCATTTGTAAATTTGAGTCTATCCAAATAGAATAATCATGCTCAGGTAGGAACTTATGTGGATTTAGTTTAATTTCTCTTGCATATAATCTTGAATTAGAAACTCCTTTGCAATTAATTTTGTAAAATGGATAATCAATTACATTATGTGAAATATCATTATCATAATCTCCAATATTGGCTGTATAAATAATTACTTTCATTGTGAATTAAAATAGTTTATTTCAATAGATGTTTTTTACTTTCTAAACTTCTTGACATATCTCCACCTCTATACCAATGGTAAAGATATACACCATCCATTCTATAAATTATTTGATTTTGAGATAATGCCTTAAAATAAAAATCATTATCTACACCCAACATACCATTTTCACTAAATCCGCCTATTATTTTCCAAATTCTTTTTGAAACTAAAATTAATACACCACTTAAAGCATTTACTTGGTCATTAATTTGAGTTACAGAATCATAATACTTATCGTATATTTGTTTTCCATATTCTCTATGTTCTTTTATATTATCTGATTCTATACTTCCAGATAATTGCCATACACAACCGACTCTATTTGTAACACAAGTAAAAAAACCACATTCTTTGTATTTAGTAACAATATCTTCTAATTGTTTACCAAAGAATGTGGTTGTAAATGTAGCATCTGCATCTATAAAACAAACATAATCATCATCATTTACCATATTCATCATTTGATTATAATAAACTCCTATGTTTTTTTCTGTATTCCAAGGAATAGAATAATATATCATTTGATGTCTTATGTTTGTTTGAACTTAACTTACATATTGTATAATTTATTTAAAATTTGTTCTTCAATCATTTCCCAATTATCATCATAGAATTTTTCGCTTTCTTCGTCCATGAATCTATTTGGTTCAAAACTATATTCAGTTGCTCTTCCAGTATAATAAGGTAGTAAATTTCCTGTAAATTCATAGAAATTCATATCGTCTTCATACACATATAATACCTCATATTCATCTTTATTATTCTTTGTAATTTCTATTTTAAGACCTTCCGTATGCATACTTTCATTCATAGATTTTGCTTTGTTTGTATATGTCTTTTTATAGTTATCCATAAATTTTTTGAATGAAGTAGTAATCAAAGGAGATTCTGATTTCATTAAATTTTCCTTTGCTTTTTTATATTCACTTTCAGCATAAGGATACATCGTATCACCTTCATGTGGTTGAACTAAATATTTAGGTGGAGCATAGTTTTCAGTCTCTCCTGATTTTACTTGACCTAATTTTTTCATATCATTTACATTCTTGATATCCATAATTCTGTTTTTATTTTTATAGATTTATATATCGGTTTACTTGATTTGTTTTTTATTAAATAGGATCTCTTAAAAATCCACCACCATTTTTACCAGCAGCACACCATTTCCATAGGAATAATAATAATGGTATATTTAATAAACTCAATCTTTCCCATGTCGGTAAATCATCAATATACAAAGGCATAAGTTTTGTAATTTCAGGGTCTAATTCATTTTTTGCAGGAGTAGATGGAGAAGGTGGAGGTAATGTTGCACATAGCGTAAATCCCAAAGGAACACTAAAAACATTAATCTTATTTTGTAAAGCTAAATTTTGTTGCTGTAATATAAGATTTTGCTTTTGTTTCTCTGCTAAATCCTTTGCTTCCTGATCCAATTCTTCTTGACGCTTTTTAAGAGATTTTTCTAAATCTTCTTTACTAAATGTGTTTTTCTTCAAATCAGATTCTTTATCTGCTAAATCCTTTTTTGCTTTTGATAAAGCATCCTTATAATCAGCATTTTGGTTTAATGCAGATGATATATCTGATTGTTTTTTTGCAATTTCACCCTTTGCTGCTTGAATTTTTTGATTTGTATCAGGTGCTTGTTGATTTTGAAGAGAATTTATTTCATTTTGTTTTTTATCAATTTCACCCTTTAATGTATTTATTTTGTTTTGATTTTCAGTAATCTTATTTATATATTCTGAAACCTTTTTTATAGCATCTGCTACTGCGGTAGCTGCTGATGATATTTTATTTTGTATATCATTTATTTTATTAGTCTTTTCAAGTATTTCCCCTTTCTTTTTTTCCATAGCATCCTTTCTTCTTTGCACATCATCTGCATTTTGTTTCATTCTTTGAATATTATCACTAATAAAAGTTTGTATATCTTTTATATGTTTCGCTAAATCTGATGGATTTAAAAGTGGTATATTTATTTCAGGAGAAGCATCCAATCTTTTACTTGTGGGTTCATCTTTAATTTTACACATAGGTCTAATAGCAACTGGAAACCAAGCACTCTTTGGACCTATTGGACCTAATGGACAATCGGAGGTATTTAATATAAATACAAAAGGTGATGGCAATATACCACATTGTCCAATTAAAACGACTATTAAAGCCACAGGCGTATTGATAACAGTTAATGGTGTCCAAATTATAGGGCAAGGTATAAATAGAGGTTTAGGTAAAACAGGAAGTATTAAACCCACAGGCCAATGAACAGGAACTAAATTCATAATTGTAGCAAGAGAACAGAATTTTCTCCACCATCTCAAATCAAATATGGTAGGACTTTGCGATGCATTCATTGGAATACCTTTGAAATTTACATCACTACCAGCAGGAGTTTCAGGATCTTTTAATTCAGGTAGTTCACAACCCTGTTCTGCCAAACTATCTTTAATTGTAGTATTTAATTCATCAAAATACTTTTGTATTTTTATTTCTTCTTCGGAAATTTCTTCTAATTCCTTGACCAAAGGTTCATAAGTATCTTTAAGTTTTTTTCCAACTTTATTATAGTATGATTTCACAAAATCTAATCTTTCTCCACCTGCCGCTATTGTCTCTATTGCCCAAGCTGAACCATATTTCTCGACTATTTCTATTGCATTATTAATTTCTTTTTCAAACTCTTCATCTGTTTTTTTTGCTTTAGATACTACTTTTTCAACACCACCATCAAGACTTAAATCAATAAGACCAATAGAATCTATTAAACCTTTTTGTAAGTTTTGTAATTTTTTCCCAGAATCATTTGAATTTTTTGTTTTGTCATAAATGAAATTTGGAGTATTATACTTTTCATACTTAATATCTATTTCAGATGTTAAATCTTTAACATTCTTATTGAGTATTCTATTTAAGAACTGCAATTCAAAATAAACCTTATCATTTATAGATGCTTTGATTATTTCATTTTGTTTTTTATTTAATTGTTCTATTTCAGAACTTAATCTATTCCTTTTGATTATGTTTAATACAAAAGTATTATCCTTCTCTTTTTGTTTTTCATTTCTTTGTTTTGCTAAATCACCCAAAACCTTAAATTTAGGTTTTTCTAAAGTATCAATAATAGTTTCCCAAAATTTGACAAATATACTACCAACCTTCGCTTCTTGCTTAATTTGTGATATTCTTGTCTTTACTTTATTTAGTCTATCACCCTTTTCTTGAGCTTCCTTGACAATCGGTTCAAGAATTTTGATACAATCTACTGCTAATTTCTCTTCAGGGCGTTTCGGAGCATCATTTAACGAATTAATATCTGAATTTATAATATCGTTTCGTAAAGTAGAAATATCATCACCATTTTTAAGAGATTCACTTGCAACTAATAAAAGATTACCAATATCTGTTCTACTTAATTCTTCTAGTAAAACATCATCAGGACTTCCATAAACATCAAGATTTGCAAGTGCATTAATAGTTTGGTTCATTTGTGCATTTCTTTCCTCTAATGAAGCAGGATTATCTTCAGGTAAATCTGTGTTTAAGTCTTTGAAAGCATCATCTAAATTTGTTAGAGGTGTTTCTTCTAATACTTTTGTTGGTTGTGCAGGTGGAGCAACTGCTTCACATAATTTCTTATAATCTTCAAAGGTTATTTGTGGGGCTGGTGGTTCATCAGGTTTACAAAAATCTACACTTTGTATATCATCAGGTGTAATTATTAGAGGGGTTTGGATTTCTTCAAGTTCTTCTTCTTTTGTAGAACATATAGCTTCTAATATTTCTTCTGGTGTAATTGATTCTAAATTTGGAGGTAATTGTGGAACTTTTGCTCCATCAACCAAAGATGTAAAATTTCCAAATCCTAATTGACTTATTTCAGAATCTAATTTATTTATACTTACTATTGTATCTGCCTGATTTATAGGTAATTTATAATCACCTACTTGAACACTTTGTTCTTTTACATCTTTCTGAAATTGAATAACCATATCTTGTGAATTTTTTGCTAATTCACTCAATACTTTAATATTTTCATCAATTTGAGGTTTGAAATCATATGACATAAATTTCTCCGAAAATCTAATACCTTATATATCCCATTATTTTTAAAACAAAAAAACCCAAGAAAATTACTTCTTGGGTTTTCACAAAACAAGGAAACAAGGATTATTTCAAACGCAATAGATA
>JACCDY011307244.1_pt1 | contig 43998 bp, 50 predicted proteins | sample 7446391 | NCBI WGS metagenome assembly JACCDY01 (sample SAMN15323451, study PRJNA562643) | freshwater metagenome | isolation source: river surface water | place: USA:Blue River Watershed | collected 2017-08-18
ATACATTGAGAACCTAAAACAAATAGCAGCCAGCTTGCCGGCATCTGGATATGTTATGATCTACACAGATAGAACATCTTTAGATAATAGTTTAGGTTTAAAACAAATAATTCCAGCGCCAGACGGATTAGAGTCAAATGTTCTAGGAACATTTGGAGAAGTATTATCAATTAGTCCTGACTTCAAATGGCTAGCTGTAGGAAGCCCGATGGCCAGTGCAGTGCCGAGTAATTATATGGGTAACCTAACATATAGAAGTTATCTAGCAGGAGAAATTGTATTATTCAACGGAAAACTTTGGAAAGCTAGAGAAAACACACCTTTATATGACGGAAGCTCTATAAATTTTGACAGTGAATATTGGGAACCGGCAACATTAGTAGAAGCTAATACGACTGCTAGGGGAGACGGGTATCTAAATCAGGGAATGGTTTCTTTGTACACATTAGTCGACGGTCAGTGGACAAATGTAACTAATTTATTAAGTCCAAGACAAGCTCAAGATGAAAGATTTGGTAGTGCAATATCGTTTGGAGTTTCTGGCAACAAGTACTATCTTGCAATTTCCGCTACAGGATCTTTGTGTGATCCGGCTGTGGGATATAGCACAGGAAAAGGTCGAGTTTATCTTTATTATTACAACGGCACCCAGTGGAGTCATTTAGAAGATACAAATTACGCAGGGGTTTATAATCCAGGAGCAACATTTAATGGTGCAATTGTAAACAGTGTATTAACAATAACATCAGTAATTCAAGGAACTGTCGAAGTAGGAATGACTATTTCTGGAACAGGAATTCCTGTAGGAACAAAAATTGTTAGACTGCTAAATCCAGAATTTAAACAGTACCAAGTAGATTATTGGAATGCCCCAACTGCCCCAACAATAGTACCACCTTTAAACAATCCTTTAACTCAAATAACAGGAACAGTAACTTATCCTGCGGGTGCAATAGTATGGAACGAAGGAGATCTATATCAAGCAATCGCCACAACATCCAGTGACGGCAGTTCTCTAACATTAAATTCTAATGATTGGACTAAACTAGATCCTATTTCTACACAGTGTTCTTTACCATCAAGTGTATCTATAGAAGATGACGGTTCAACACTAGCATCCGGATTATTAAGCCCTACACAACTAGCTGAACTAGTTAAGGATGGAGACAACTTTGGTCATAGTTTATCAATGTCTAGAGACGGCTCTATATTAGTAGTAGGCACCCCAAATAGTGACGGACAATTCTTTAACAATTACAGAGGACTATGGACTCCGTATCAAGAATATAGAGCAGGCGATGTTGTTAAATTTAACGGTGGTTACCATGTGTTGTTAGATACAGATCCTAACGATGACTCTGTCAACGTAAGCAAAGGCGAAAGTCCAGACACAGGATTGCCTTGGGCAGATGTCGGAGATAGTTCGTTTACCACTGCGGGTAAGATTTATGTTTACCAAAGAACAAATAATATCTATAATCTTGTTCAGACAATTACTGCACAAAATATACAAAATTACAATGAACTAGGAGTTAACACGACTATAGATTCGGGAGATAATTTTGGTTTTGCTTTAGATATGGACTCCTCAGCAACTACCCTAGTAGTAAGTAGCCCAACAGCCGATATTGTTAAACAGAATCAAGGAGCAGTATTTGTCTTTAAGAAATTTGACAATGCCGGAACTGTTGAATTTAGATTAACACAGAAGCTACAAAGTTTTGAACCATACACTAACGAGTATTTTGGTAGTAGTATTAGTATAAGCTCTGCTACAGAAAGAATTGTAGTTGGCGCAAAAAATGCTAGATATAATCTTCCTACGGGTTTTGATCTAGGAACTACTTGGGACAGAAAGAGAACAACGTTCAGCGACCCTATGGGATTTCCTGGACAAGCATATGTGTTTGAAAGAAAAGATCAGGGATATTTCTTAGCAGAAAAATTAGAAGCCGATTTTAAGAATTATGAATCGTTCGGAGCATCGGTTGATTGTACTAACTCTGTAATAGTGGTAGGATCTCCTAATTACGAAATCGATGGAAACCAGGCAGGTAGAGTTAGATTGTTTAGAAAAACGCTAGACAACAGTATTGAAGTAATTAGACAACAGAAGCCTCAAATTGATTTAGAGTCTGTTAAAAATGTTGAGCTCTACGACAATGTTAAGAATATTAAAATTGCAGATATTGATGTTGTTGATCACTACAAATTAAAAATATTGAGTGTTGCAGAACAAGATATAAAATACAAAACAATATATGATCCTGCAATCTATATGACAGGCACAGATGAAGAAACTGTGGATGAATCGCAACCTTGGTTTGAAGATCAAGTTGGACAAATTTGGTGGAATCTTAGCACTGCAAAATTTGTTAATTATGAACAAGGCGATCTTTCATATAGAGTTGGAAATTGGAATACACAAGTTACCGGCTCATCGATCGACATTTATGAATGGGTAGAAACACCTCTATTACCTTCAGAATGGAGTATACTAGCAGATACAGTAGAAGGATTGGTAGAAGGAATTTCTGGACAGCCTAAATATGCTAACGATTTAGCATATAATACTAAAGTGATTGTTAATCCGACTACTGGACAACCAACTAGCACATTATATTATTATTGGGTAAAAAATAAAACTGTTTTACCTGCAAATAAAGATAGACGAGTATCTGCTGCTACAATAGCTTCATATATCAACAATCCTGTTGGAACAGGTATTCCTTATATCTCGTTAATAGACAAAGACAAGTTCCTGTTTTATAATTTCTCTTCAATCGTTAGCAGCGACACAGCTCTAGTAAACATTGAATATAACAAGGATAATAAAAATATTAATCCCGTTCATAGAGAATACCAACTGTTAACTGAAGGAGTAGCGGATAACATTCCAGCAGAGTTTCTTGAAAGAAAATGGATTGACAGTCTAGTAGGATTTGACGAAGCTGGTAACACTGTACCTGATGAAAAGCTGTCTCTGAAACAACGATACGGTTTAGGTTTTAGACCAAGACAGACAATGTTTGTTGACAGAGCTAAAGCCTTGAGAATTGTAATTGACAATATTAATTTAATTTTATTAACAAGACCGTTTGTTGACACAGTTAGTTTTGAAAACTTGAATAAGACAGATCCAGAGCCGTCACAGGCATTGAATCAATATGATTTAGAAGTTGACAACTTTATTGACCTTGAACAAGTAGGTACTGTTAAAGTAAGACAGGCAGTATTTTCTCCTAATATTATCAACGGTGAAATAGACACTATTGACATTATAGATCCTGGCTTTGGATATAGAAGACCTCCGTTTATCGAAATAGAAGGAACAGGTAAAGGTGCAAAAGCAACAATTACCTTAGATAATCAGGGTAGAGTAAATTCTATAACAGTTACTAACAGAGGAAAGAAATATACATCTGCAATAGTAAAAATTAGACCTTTCTCAGTTCTAGTTAAAAATGACGCCAGCGATAAAAATTTCTGGAGTATCTATGCTTGGGATCAACAAAGAAGGATATTCTACAGAAGTAAGGCTCAAGGATTCAACACAGCATTGTATTGGGAATACATTGACTGGTGGGCAGACGGCTTTGGTCCTATTTCTAGAATAACAAAAGAAATTAACAGTTTCTATGAAGAACCAACAGTTAATCTTGAAACAGGAGCGTTGTTAAGGATTAAAGAATATTCAAGTGGCGGCTGGATTGTGTTAGAAAAAACAGATTCAGGCCAAGGTACATTACTATCTAACTATAACCTAGTGGGTAGACAAAACGGAACTATTAGAATCAAAGATTCTTTATACAATGCACTAACAAATCCGTTAGGCTATGACAATCTTGGAACGTACGATGCCGTGCTTTACGATCTACAGCCAATAACAGAATTAAGATATATTCTTAAAGCAGCTAAAGAAGATATATTCATCGAAGATTTATCGGTTGAATGGAATAAATTATTCTTTAGTTCTGTAAGATACGCATTCTCAGAACAACAATATGTTGATTGGGCATTTAAAACTAGTTTCTTAAACGCAATACATAATGTTGGAGATTTAGATCAACGTCCAAATTATAAAAATGACAATCTAGATCAATTTAGAAACTATATTGAAGAAGTTAAACCTTTTAGAACTACAATCAGAGAATACACAAGTAGATATACTGAGTTTGAAAACTACTCAGGAGCAACTACCGATTTCGACTTACCTCCTGCATATTCTGTTCGTGATGGTAAGATATTGCCGGTCAGCCAAAGTTACAATAGATTTAACGAATATCCATGGAAGTGGTGGGCTGACAATAACGGATATTCGATAGTTTCTATTAATGTTTCAAATCCTGGAGCGGGTTATAAAAATCCTCCAGCAGTTTTAATTGAAGGAAACGGTACTGGTGCAAAAGCCACAGCGTTCATAGCCAACGGCAAAGTGTCTGGTATTAGAGTAGATGATCCAGGCACGGGATACACTGCTATCCCAACAATATCATTGGTGGGCGGAAACGGTACAAATCCAGATATAGCAAAAGCTGCCGCAGTGCTAGGAGATTCAAAAGCTAGAACGTTTGATTTGTCAATGAAGTTTGATCGAATCAGCAAAGACGGAATATATCAAACGTTTACACAAACTCAAACTTTCACTGCTACAGGATATAGTGCAATTTTTGAATTAAATTATGCTCCTACTAACGATAAGACAAAAATACAAGTTATTAAGAATGGAGAAATTGTTCTAGGTAATGAGTACGAAATTAATCTTTACAAAGTAGTTAATGGCGGTTATACACTATTAAAAGGTAAAATTAAATTTTATGTAGCACCAAAACAAGGCGATACAATAGTTATTACCTATGAAAAGAACGACGAGTTGTTAGACAGCGTAAACAGAATTAACAAATATTATGCTCCTACATCCGGAATGAAAGGCAAAGAACTAAACCAATTAATGACAGGTATAGATTTTGGTGGAGTTCAAATTCAGGGTACTACATTTGATGTAACCGGGGGCTGGGACGCATTGCCATGGTTTACAGACAATTGGGATAGCGTTGAAAGCAATTCTGATTTTTATTATGTAGCAGACGGTAGTACAACTTTTGTAATCTTGCCGTTCACCCCAGAGCCTGCACAATTAATTTCTATCTACCTAAGAAGATTAAACGAAACTAAACCTGTTAGAATTGACGATCCGTATTTCTTAGATTACGACGGATCAACACCTCAGCCTAACGGTAGATTAACTCCTCCGGAGAACGCTCTGATGCCAACATTTGTTGGGGATGGTTCTACAAACATAGTTCAGTTACATAATCCGTTCACAGACGAAAACTATGTAAATGTATCTGCTGGAGATACTCTAATATTTAGAAAACTAGACAGTGACGGCTCTGTAACTATTACAGACGTGAATTTGTTAGATACAAGAATCAGCGGTGGAACTTTATCTAATATTGGCGGTGCTTACGTTTCTGCCACAGGATTAACACCAGAAGAGATTGTCATAGACGGCGATAAATTTATTAGCCCAGATCAAGTTCCGTCAACAGAAGAAAACCTACCTGGACAAGTATTAGATAGTTTAAGTATTAAAGTTTTCACAACAACTAGCCCTGGATCAGCAGCGTTACAGTCTAAAGTTGTAATTGGCGACGGTGTTACAAAAATATTTGACATTGGACTACGAATTGTTGAATCTAATTCTGTCATGGTATATGTTGACAAGGTAAAACAAGAATACATTGGCGACAGTACAATTAATTACACAATTAACTTTGTTGACAACACAGTTGAATTTAATTCTGCTCCTCCAATAGGTTCTGTAGTAGAAATTATTGCAATTAGCATTGGCGGTATAGCATTGTTAGATTATCAAGAATTTGTTGCTGATGGAGAAACTAACTTATTCTTAACAAAAGCAGTTTATCAACAAACTGCTCGAGTACTAGTAACTCTAGATGGTGAAGCAATAGATACAGGATTTGTTAACAGCGGAGATTTTATAGATACCAAAGACAGAACAATGGTACAGTTTGGTATAACTCCGTCTTTCAGACAAGTAGTTAAAATTGTATGCTTCGGAGAAAGCAGTCAAACAGATTCTACAGGTATTCCGTTTGTTAGAATTAATACGCAGACAGTAATCTATGATGGTAGTACATCTAGCATTGACTTAGATAGATTTGTAAACTTACAAAGAGGATCAGAAATTTCCCCTATGTTAGTTGAAGTAAACGGAACTTTACTACAAGGAGTAGATACTACATATGTAACCTACGACGGTACAAATAATAATATTGAAGTCGGCGTAGATCCAGCTGAAGCAATTGGTACTATTACATCCGGTGCTATTAAGGTTTACATTAATAATGTATTACAAAGATTCGTTATTGATTACACATACAATGGTAATCAAAACTTAATTAATATTCCAGCAGCAAACTTATCTATAGGCGATGTTATTAGAGTTGAAACTAATACAAGAACACAGTATTCTATAGATAATCACAATTTATTATTTGATTTAAACAATATAACTTTAACAGTAGGCGATGTTATTCATATAACATGGTTCAGCGAATATCCTACTATGGATATTATTTCAGATGAATATTCTGGCGGAAAAGTTCAATTCCAGTTAGCACGTAATCCTTTAGATGCAAACTACATTTGGGTTTACAAGAACGGTCATAGATTAACCAAAGACAGAGATTATTCTCTAAGTTTACCTCGCGGTGTTGTTTATCTAGTTGACGACACTACACCTAGTGACCAAATTAGAATTGTTCAGTTTGCTAATATTGTTTATGAACCGCCTAAGGCATTTGAAATTTATAAGGACATGTTGAACAATTATCATTATAAGAGATATTCTAAAGATAACACAATTAAGTTATCAAAAGATTTAAATTATTATGACACAACATTAGAAGTTACAGATGCAACTAAATTAACTCAGCCTATACCGGATAGAAACATTCCAGGCGTTGTTATTATTAACAACGAAAGAATAGAATATTTTTCTAAAGTTGGAAATGTATTAGGACAGTTAAGAAGAGGTAGTTTAGGTACAGGTATTAAAACAGTACACGAAGTAGGAAGCTATGTAATTGACATTGGTTATAAAGACACATTACCGTATCTTGAAAATCAAGAAAGAACAGACTTTGTCAGCGACGGAAGTACAATTTTAATTGGACCTTTAGATTTTACGCCTAAAAAATCTAATAGAAATAATTGGCAAAGAATTACTATTCCTAGCGAATTTGGACCATGCGACGAAATTGAAGTTTTTGTAGCAGGAAAACGTTTAATTAAAAATTCGTTGTCTGTATATGATGAATCCTTAGGATCTAGCAGTCCGTCTGCAGATAAAATTAAAGAAGCAGAATTTTCAGTAGATGGATTTACTCCGTATCTAAGATTAACTGATTCTGTTCCTGCAGGTACTAGAATTACAATTATTAGAAAATTAGGTAAAGTGTGGTACGAAAGAGGCGAATCTTCAGCTAGCAAAGGAATTTCGTTGTTGGCAAACAGCACTCCTATAGCTAATTTCATAGCAGATAAGCCCACAGAATTGCCCGAATAAATATAATATTATGATTAATCCAGAGACTAAAATGCCAAAAAATCAAGATTTAAACAGCGCACAGCAGCCTGAAAGAAAACCCAACGAAACCGGCGGGTTCCATTTTGAAGGGCATATTAAAATTTTCGATCCAGAAACTAAAGAAGTTTTTATCGATAAAAGAAATGCTATCCACTACGAAAATATGTCAGTGGCTATGGTAAATGCAATGTCTAATCAAGGACAGGGTACGCTATATCAAATGGTTTTTGGCAACGGCGGAACAACAGTTGATCCTACCGGATTAATTACATATCTAACACCAAACACAGTTGGAATAAACACCAGCCTGTACAATCAAACTTATTCTAAAATTATAGATCAAAATGCATCGGAAAATGCAGATCCTATAAGAAATAAAATGGAAATACGACATATTAGTGGAGCAACGTACAGCGACATTTTAATTAGTTGTTTATTAGACTACGGCGAACCAGACGGACAAGAAGCGTTCGATAACAGTCAAGATATGAATGGAAATTTTGTGTTTGACGAACTAGGTCTTAAGAGTTACAATCCAAGCGGCGCCGGAAAGTTATTAACACATGTTGTTTTTCACCCTGTCCAAAAATCTTTGAATAGGCTATTACAGATTGATTATACAATCAGAATTCAGAGTTTAACTGGTTTTACTGAGGTATAAAAATGCCATACATCGTTAATTTTACAGACAAAGAAAACAAATTACCGATTACGGTATATGACAACACATCTAGTACAGATACTAGTTTAACATTTCCTGGACGCAACGTAACAGGATACGGTCAAACAATTGCAGAAAACTTTTTAGCATTATTAGAAAATTTTGCAAAAGAAACCGCGCCAGTAAATCCAGTAGAAGGTCAACTATGGTTTGACACCAGCGACGGGGTGTTAAAACTTTGGGATAGTACAACTTGGAAAGCTGCATCTAATATTCAAAAGGGCGGGGTTGAACCGGCTACCGAACAAAGTAAGGTAGGAGAACTTTGGGTAGATACAACTAACCAGCAATTATATGTTTATTCCGGTACACGTTGGATTTTAGTAGGACCAAATTTTTCAACAGGTTTACGAAGCGGTCCTATTGTTGAACAAATTATTGACTCAGATAACATATCTAGAGTTGTTCTAACTTTTTATATTGAAGACGTTCCTGTAATTATATTTTCTAAAGATAGCTTTACACCAAAAATATCTGTAACGGGATTTGTTACAATTAAATCTGGTCTTAACATTACTGCTAACAATATTGGCGAAGGCGGCCTAAATACCAAAATTTGGGGAACAGCTACAGCAGCAGAAGCATTAATTGTGTCTGATGTAGAAATTGCTGCAAGTAAATTTTTAAGATCTGATGTAGTTAACACAACAGAATTTGGAATTAACGTAAGAAACAATCAAGGTATTACACTAGGTGTTGACGGAACTTTTAGCGTTACTAATAGTGAAACAGCAGCTAAGATTTATAATTCGAGTCCAGGTTCAAGCGTTGACCTGCAAGTTAACAGAGACGGAATTCCGTCTACAATTTTAAGAGTTATTGAAAATACAGTAGGCATCAATGTAGCATCGCCCGACGAAGCATTACACGTTGACGGAAATATTAAAACTAACGGTGCTATCATTTTAACAGATACTACTGCAAGTTCTAACTTCAATAACGGAACATTTAGAACAGCAGGCGGCGCAGCAATTAGCAAAAACTTATTAATTGGTGACGGATTAAAAGTTTTAAACAAATCTGAATTTGACACAATTCAGCCTGCTGCCACAGATACATTTGACTGCGGAACAGAAATCAAACGCTGGAATGCTGTTCATACTAAAACATTAGTAGCAGAAACAATCGAAGGTGTGCTAACAGGAAATATTGTTGGTAACGCATCAACAGCTACAAACTTAAAGTTTACTACAACTTTTAAAATGGAAGGTGACGTAACGGCACCTAATATTTTGTTTGACGGCCAAGTTGGTGGATTAACCAAAACATTTACTACATCATTGACATCTGGAATTATTAGTAGTAAAAGCGAACCGTTCCCTAACTTGTCTACAAAGACAGATACTGTTTTAGTATTTAGACCAGGAACAGGCCTAATTAAAGAATCTAGAGATGTATTTGTTTCTGACTTGGCAGTTCCAATTGGTGCTATACTTCCGTATGCAGGATCAGAAGCGCCATATGGATATTTGTTATGCGACGGATCAGAAGTTGAAAGAACAAAATATAGCGACCTATTTGACGTTATAGGATCAACTTATAATGGCGCTGTTCCTTTAGTTGGTGTTAATACATTTAGATTACCAGATTTAAGAGGTAGATTTGCACTAGGCAAGGACAATATGGACAACGGCGGAACCGTTCCAAACTCTACAGGCGGATATGTTGATGCTGGTGGCGGAAATATTGACAGGGTTTCGGGTACAGCACCTGACAACTTAGGTGATGGTGGCGGACAAAGTGCCAATACATTAACAGTTTCAAATTTACCCGATCACGAACACAATATGAAAGGTTCAACCGGTCAGCAATATTATGCAACTCGTGTTGACAGTGCTATTCCAACAGATACTGGTTCGTTGTCCGATAAAGGACCAACAACAGTTGGTCAAAGCCAATACATTCCAAGCTCCGGCGGAATTAAAACAGCCGGAAGTTTAGGTCAACCTTTTTCTGTTATGAATCCTTTCTTAACATTAAATTACATTATTCGATCTGGTCCAGCAGCATTCTAAGGTAAAGAGACATGGCATATACAATTAATAAAACTGATGGAACAATTTTAGCTACAGTAGCAGACGGACAAGTAGACACGCTGTCCTCTGATTTAACACTGATTGGTAAAAACTATAGTGGTTTTGGCGAATCAATTAATGAAAATTTTGTTAAACTACTAGAAAACTTTTCAAGCACTTCTGAACCGGTTCATCCTGTAAGAGGCCAAATTTGGTTTGATGTTAATGAACTTAAATTAAAAGTTTATAGCGGCAATGGATTTGTTCCAGTAAGTTCTGCAACAATAGCAGGAACTCAACCTTTTAATTTAGGTGTAGGTGATTTATGGTTCAACAGCACAGATAAACAATTATACTTTTATGACGGTACTAACACAATTTTATTAGGACCCGATTATTCAGTGAGCCAAGGCCTTAGCGGATTAAAAGTAGCTAACATATTAGACTCTTTAAACCAAAACCGTGTTATTACATATCTTTATACTAACGGTGTTTTGTTAGGTATATTTTCAAAAGATACATTTACACCTAAATTACCTATTGAAGGTTTTAGCGGAAGTATTCAACCCGGATTTAATGCAGGAACACTAGAAGGGATTAAGTTTAATGTCACAGCAACTAATTCTGAAAAATTAGGTAATCAACCTGCTAGTTCGTATGTTCGAAACGATACTTCAAACATTATTGACGGTCAGATTATTATTTCGTCAAATTTAGGTTTAATTATCGGTGATGCTAACCAAGGACAGTTCCAGGTACAAGACGGTAACTTAATTATTGCGAACATTGCTTCTAACAAGAATATGATTCTTAACGTTAGACGTGACGTTATTGCTGAAGAAGCTGTTAAGATTGAATCAGCTTCTAGAACAATTAGTTTGTATGACGGATTTCCTACAAGTAAAATTAATGTTGGCGGCGATGTTACTATTGATGGAAACTTAACAGTTAACGGTGATGTGTTAACTGTTAACGCAGCAACTTTGGTAGTTGAAGATAAAAATCTTGTTCTTGCTAAACAAACAGATGTTACACCTTCTGACACAGTAGCAGCAGGCGGCGGCTTGATTTTGCAAGGCGCATCTAGTCATGTATTTTTATGGCATGACACTGGTACACCTGCTGCTGGATCTTCTGGTGCTGCATTATCGGAAGGTTATAGCGATGCTTTACCTGCACTAGCTAGTCAAGCATGGACAAGTTCTGAACATATTAACTTAGCATCGGGTAAAGAATTTAAAATTAACGGAGTTACTGTATTATCTGCTACAGCGTTAGGTGCAGGTATTACTAGTATTCCTGGCGTAACATCGTTTGGCCCTCAGACTCAATTTACAGTTGATGATTTGTTTATGGACAATTCTACCATACAGGTAACAGCGCCAAATACAGATCTTATTTTAGATATTGACGGAACAGGAACTTTAAATTTAGGTAGTAAGAAAATTTCTAATCTTGCTGATCCTACATCTGCACAAGATGCCGCAACAAAAGAATACGTTGACGAAACGGTTGAAACTAGAAGTTTAGTGTTTAGCATGGACATATCTGATGGTATTGCTAACTCTGGTATTGCAGGATTGTTAGAACAAATAGCACCAGTTGCTGAATATAGAAATGGTACAATAGCTCGAATATTGTGTTCCTTTGCTGTTAACAGTACCACTAATTTAGACATAAATCCGTTGGTATCAACAAGCTCTACAGAATTTGTAACACCAACTGGTACCGCGTTTGGTTTAAACAACGTAGGATTTTTAACAGCCACTATTGCAGCACCTAATATTAGTATTTCTAGAACAGTTAAAACGTTCCAGATTATTAGTGGCGCTTGGGTGTTTGTAAGTTAATGAGTAAATATGTAGGGAGCGATAAATGTCATATGTAATTAACAGATTTAGTGGCCAACAATTAGTAGTCTTAGAAGACGGAACACTAGACACCTCCACTAGTATTGGTCTGTTAGGCCGTAACTATGTAGGTTACGGAGAGGTTCAAAACGAAAATTTTCTGTTCTTAATGGAAAATTTTGCCAACGATTCACCGCCTGCAAGGCCTTTGTCGGGTCAAACTTGGTTCAATACTTTCACAAATTCGTTAAATGTCTATACTGGAGACGAATGGGCTCCTGTGGGAACAGCCATTGTAGACACAACAGAACCTACAGGATTTGATGGGGGTCTTTGGTATAAGAGTACAACAGATCAATTGTTTGTTTATAAAGACGGGCTTTGGAGATTAGTTGGCCCCGAAGCAGTTGAAGGTGCCGGCACAACACGTTTAAGAGCAAAAAATCTTTTAGACAGCGACAATGTTAATCATGCAGTATTAGAATTACTAGTTAATGGAACAACATTAGCTATTTGTGTTAATGAACAATTTGTTATTAACCCGTTAAATTACATTCCTGGGTTTGACGACGAACTAAAACCAGGTATTAATGTATCGTCTCTTAAAAATTTAGTCGGAAGCCTAGTAGGAAATGCAGATTCCGCTTCAATTTTAAGTCCTGGCAGAACCATTAATGGTGTTTTCTTTGATGGCGCCAACGATATTACTATTAAGTCTAGTACTACAAATATTTTAACTAGAGGAACTTATCTCACAGGATTAAATTTTGACGGCTCAACCGCAACAACATGGTCGGTTGATGCTACCTCAGATAACATAATTGGTAAAGTAGTTGCTAGAGATAGTCAAGGTGATTTTTCTGCAGGTACAATAACTGCTAATTTAGTTGGAAATTTATCCGGTAATGTTACATCTCTAGGAACAAGCACATTTAATATTGTTCAAGCCAACGAATTTGTTGGAGCAACATTATCAGGTAATGCGTTTACAGCAACAAAGTTTCAAACAGCAAGAACAATTAACGGAGTATTGTTCGACGGCACAGAAAACATCAATATACCAGTTCCGGGTTCTAGTATAACAGGTACTGTTTTAGCATCTAATATTGTTGAAACGTCTATTACAACATTATCTACATTAGTTAATTTAGATGTAAGTTCCGCAGGAGCATTTACAATTGGTGGTCCTACAGTTTCAACTGCACCTTTTGTAGCAAGTTTAGAAACAGGAGTTACTCCTGTTTTACAATCTAATACAGGAACGCTCAAACTACAAGTTAATGACATAAGTCAGCCCAATTTAAAAACAGACGTTTCTTTAGTAAACTCTGCTCAAGCGTTAACATTAGGCGGCACTAGCGCACCTTCAATGATTCCAAAAACTGACGGTGTATCTAATTTAGGAATCTCTACAAGAAAGTGGAATAATGTGTATGCAAACCTTTTTGTAGGAACAGCAACACAAGCACAGTATGCCGACTTAGCTGAAAATTATGTTGCAGATACCGATTATGCACCTGGTACAGTATTAGAATTTGGCGGTGAATTTGAAGTTACTCTAGCACAAGATGGTACTAAAGCTATTGCAGGTATAGTTTCTACAGATCCTGCATATTTAATGAATTCTCACTGTGAAGGAAATCATGTTGTAGCTGTAGCATTACAAGGACGAGTACCTTGTAAAGTTAGAGGAAAAATTAAAAAGGGAGATATGCTAGTTAGCGCAGGCAACGGATTTGCCCGCCCAGATCAAAATCCAACAATTGGAACAGTAATTGGTAAAGCATTGCAGGATTTTGAAGGTACAGACGGCATAATTGAAGTAGTAGTAGGCAGAATTTAAATGATGCTATTTGCGATAAATAATAGCAATAACGGAGTTGATCGATGGCATATCAAGTAGATAGATTTAATGGGACTTTTTTAGTATCCGTAGATGACGGAACTATCGATACCACCACTGATCTCCGCTTTTTAGGTAAAAATTACGCCGGTTACGGTGAAGTACAGAACGAAAATTTCTTACATCTTTTAGAAAATTTTGCAAACACTTCTGCGCCACCAAAAGCAGTTACTGGACAAATTTGGTACGATAGCGGTAATAAAAAATTAAGATTCTATGATGGTACTAGATTTAGAACTGCTAGCGGAGCAGAAGTAGGTCCTACAGCACCTTCTGGTTTACAGTCGGGTGATTTTTGGTTTGACACAAGTTCTGAGCAATTATACGCTTGGAACGGCACAGACTTTGTTTTAATCGGGCCGGAGACAGCACCCGATTTAGGCGCCTCTGCAATTATAGCACAGGTTGTAAAGGATACGTTAGGCAACAACCACACAATCGTTAAGGTTAATTCCGGTGGCGACACAATGTTGGTTGTTAGTAAAGACGCATTTACATTAAACAGCGTAATAAACCCAATTACCGGTTTTGAAACCATTAAGAAAGGTGCTAACCTAGTTAACACAAACGGAGTTACAGGAGTAACTAGCACTGATCATTACTATTGGGGAACTGCTTCTAATGCAGCAAGACTAGGTGGATACCCAGCTAGCGACTATATTAGAATTGGTGAAATTGCATTTGAACAAGAAGTGTCGTTTAGCGATGCCGGATTTGTATTAGGCGACCAAAACGATATTAGATTTAGAGTAGAAAACGGAGACGAACCTGTAATTGAAAACCGTTTAGGTAATACAATTACAATGAGAATTAGAATCACAGATAGTGACCTAAGAAACGTTGCAATCTTTACTCCGGGGGCAATACTTCCGGGGGCAAATAATTTCTTTAACATTGGTTCTTCTACTAGCAAATATGCAAATATACACGCAACAACATTTTTAGGAGCATTAACAGGTAATGTAACAGGTAACCTAACAGGTAACCATACAGGTAACTTAATTGCTCTAGACGAATCGACTGCGTTTAATGCTACTTCTAAAACATTTATTGGTAACTTTTCAGGAACATTATCTGGAAACGTAATAGGATCTGTAACTGGAACAGCAACAAACGCATTAACATTAAACAGTTTGGTTGGCGAGTTAGCGGCAGTTGCTACTTCTATTGCAGTAAGAGATAGTTCTGCAAATATTACAGCAAACAGATTTATTGGCACATCCGACAGAGCAGATAGAATTAAGATTGACGATTCTGCTGTAGACACTGATGTTAGTTATAGATCCGCTAAAACAACCATAGCAGCTAATTCGATTGCTGCTAGAGATAGTTCGGGAAATATTTCAGCAAACTTATTCCAGGGAACTGCTACAGCAGCGCAATATGCTGACCTAGCAGAAAAATATCTAGCAGATAAAGATTATGAAGTTGGCACAGTAGTAGCTGTGGGCGGAGAAGCAGAAGTAACGGCAGCTAATTACGGAGATAGAGCGGTTGGAGTAGTTAGTGCTAATCCTGCATTCATGATGAATAAAGATTTAGAAGGCGGAACATATATAGCATTAAAAGGCCGTGTTCCTGTAAAAGTAATTGGAGCAGTAAGAAAAGGACAGCGTTTAGTAGCAGCTAATAACGGAACAGCAGTTGCAGCAGTTCCACATGCTAACGATGTTTTTGCGATTGCATTAGAATCTAACGATAGCACTGATGTAAAATTAATAGAGGCAATAGTATTATAAGGATAAGTTATGGCAATTGGTGATTTAATTTCTGCATCGGACTATAATACTATCCGTAACAAAATTATAAATGTTATGGGTACGGGTGTGGGAAACAGCGGCTACGGCCAAACTACTTTTAGTACGGCAGTCTCTGCAGGAAATACAATTACAAAAGCTCAATGGGATGCACTTCGTTATGACATTTATAACGCTTTGCTTCATCAAACAGGTGCTGCACCTTCATTAGTTACTGTTGCTTCTAGCGGTGTAATTGCATACGGTGCTGGAAATCCTAACACGCAGTATGATTCGCTAGCAGACCAAACAGTAGCAAATAGATTTGATTTAGGCACAGGGCAGTTTGTAACACAAGTTATTGGATCAGAATCCTTTACAAACTCTTGGTACCAATCACTGAGTTCTACTGTAACAGTTACATTTAATACTGCTGAAGAAGCAAGATTCTTTTTTAATAGCGGCGGCAAAATTAGATTTAGTAGTTCAAGATCGGGCGGCACAGGTACAGCACAAAACACTGCCTGGAGTAGTTTATTATCGTCTTCAGGAACACAACAATTTACTGGAAACAATGCAGGAGTAAATTTCTTTGGTTTAACAAGTTCTTATCAAACCGTGTTTAATTTAACTTCAAGTAGTCCTTATTCTGCTAACATATGGAGAATTGAAGCATTATGCAATGTTTCAAATAATTCAGCAGGCACAGCAAATATTGTTACTTTTAGAGTTTCTTGGATAGACGGTTATTTTGATCCAGGTCCAGAGCCAAGTCCCCCGCCTGGCGATTTGGTTGATGGGACATTAACTCTTTCAGTTGACTCTGTTAGAGCATCAGGAACATTAACTCCTGCGGGATCTTTTACTATTGCTAACTACGCATCGGCTTCCGTAGGATCGATTTCAGGAAGTTAATTTTTACTCCTATAAAGTACCACATAAATAATGTGCGTATTTTATAGGAGTTCTCATGGACGAACGTCTAAAACAGGCCTTAGATTTTTCAAACTATAGGCAAACACTTACAATTCAGCGTAAACAGCTCAAAGAAAAAATTGATGCAAAGCTGACTTACGGCCATAACGGCGGAATATTCAAAATAGATCGTTCCTTAATCAATTTTGTTCAACTGTTAATTGACAGCGGAAGAATTGAAGAAGTTCCTTTACTAGACTCAAACGATGTTCCAATTTTAATTAAAAATATGAATGAGTTTAAAGAAGAAATATTAGACAGATATTTTACCGCTGTTTACGAATATTATGAACAACATGAAACTTTGAAAAAGTCTCGTTCGGTGGAAAAATTATTAGACCTATGAAAAAAGGATGTTTAGTATTTGCACACAATAATAGACAAATTGATTACAGTTTGTTGGCTATAATATCTGGCGGCCTTGCAAAGAAAAATTTAAAAGTTCCTGTGTCGTTAGTAACAGATAAGTCAACAGTTGATTGGATGTTCGAATTTGGATCTTTACCTAAAGCTAAAGAAATATTTGAAAATATAATCATTGCAGAAAGACCAGTAACAAATAATACAAGAAAATTGAGTGACGGAATAGAATCGTCGACTGTGCCTTTTATTAATTCAAATAGATATTCTGCTTGGGAACTAACCCCTTACGATAGAACACTATTATTAGACAGTGATTTTTTAGTATTTTCCGATAACTTGGGTCAATACTGGGATGTTGACAATTCGCTATTAATTGCACATTCTATGAACGACATAAAAGGTGACAGAGTAGGAGAATTAGATAAAAATGTTTCTGAAACCGGGATCCACATGTATTGGGCTACTACAGTAATGTTTACAAAAAACTCAGAAACAAAATTATTTTTTGATTTGGTTGAGCATATAAAATCTAATTACAAATACTATTCAGATCTTTATAGGTTCAATCCCTTGCAATTTAGAAACGATATTGCATTTTCGGTAGCAAAACATATTTTAGATGGTTATAAAGAAACAGACAATATGTGTTTGCCACCAATTAATACTGTTATAGATAAAGACATTTTATGTGATGTAGAAAATAATAAGTTGACTTTTTTAATTAACGATTTTGTAAATCAAGAAAAATATATAGCGGTATCTTCAAAAAATAGAGATGTTCATATTATGAATAAGCAAAGCATTATTAGAAACAGCAAAAAACTTTTGGAGCTAATATGAACTTTGGTTATTTAATAGTAGTATCCTCAAGCAATGATGTAGACTATCTAAAACTAGCATATGCATTAGCACTCAGTATTAAGAATACTCAAAAAGACGGATACGGGCATGTTGCATTAGTTATCGACAGTGCAGAAAAAATTAAAGATTTAAAAAGTCCTTGGGTTTTTGATCATGTAATAGAATGGAGTGAAGAAACTTTCTGGGACGGAAGATCTTGGATGGACAAATTATCTCCTTTTGAACATACAATTTGTTTAGATGCAGATATGCTGTTTACAAGAGATTATAGTCATTGGGTAGATTATTTTATAGAAAACGCTGAGTTGTATGTTGCACCTAAAGCATATACATATCGAGGAGAATTAATAACTAACGATTTTTACAGAAAATCTTTTACAGATAATTCTCTGCCAAATCTTTATAGTTTTTACACTTTTTTCAAACGAGATTCAAAACTTGTCGAAGAGTTTTTTTCTTTAGGTCGATGGATTATAAAGAATCCTACAGAGTTTTCTAATCTCTATTTGTCTAATAGAAAACCAAAAGTTGTTGGCACAGACGAAGCATTTTCTCTCAGCGCAAAACTATTAGGTATTGAAAACGAAATCAGTTATAATTTAGAATTTCCTAAAATAGTTCATATGAAACCAATGGTTCAAAACTGGCCTTGGCCTGCTAATGACTGGACTGATCACATAGGTTTCTATCTCAATATCGACGGAAAAATAAAATTAGGAAATTACCAACAAACAGACATTGTTCATTATGTTAATAAGAATTTAATAACAGATGAAATTATTAGTATTTTAGAGGAAATAGCATGGAAGAATTAATGGATTTTGATGAATGGATCAAAGTTGCCCATGCTAATAAAATACAGTATTGGGCAGAGTACAATCCTGAGAATGGAAAGGTTCTTGGAATATATCCGGGGTCATCCGCAGATACAATAAAAAATAAAATAGAAATTGATCAGGAAACTGCTGAATCAATAAACAGTGGAACAACTTCAATCTTTAATTGTTATGTAGATTTAGAATCCGGCAATTTAGAAATTGTAGAAATAAAGTCTTTAACTAGTATAGACGATGTACTGCATAGAGTAGTAGATTCAAAATGGTCTAATATTACTGATCCGGATATTTGTATTACAACTAATAATAATATTATTTCTATAATTTTAAATGAAAAATATAGAAAAGGAAAACGCATTTTTTGGGATGGGGAAACTGAAATGAATTTTTTCATTACAGATTACAATGATCCAAATGTTTTACACAACATGTTTACAGTAAAGCTCAGTAAATTAATTGAAGAAAATTTTTCAATTGAAATCGATTCTCCTAAAAAATTTAGCGTTTACACTAGACGACTTTTTAAAAAATATATTTTTATAAATGAAAACAATTGAACTAGACATAGTTTTTTTAAGTTACGACGAACCTAATGCAGATTTACACTACGCAGACTTGTGTAGCAAAGTACCTTGGGCTAAACGTGTCCATGGAGTTAAAGGTAGTGATGCTGCTCATAAAGAAGCTGCTAAATTATCCGACACTGATTGGTTCATTACTGTTGATGCAGATAACATTGTAGATACTAAATTTTTTAATTTAGAATTGGATGCATCGGATCCAACTATACAAGTTTACAGCTGGTTAGGAAAAAATAGAATAAACGGTTTGCTGTACGGCAACGGCGGTTTAAAGATTTGGAAAAAAGATTTTGTCCTAAATATGAAAACACACGAAGCTAGCGACAGCGATCGTGCCCAAGTTGATTTTTGTTGGGAAAATGGATATAGACAATTTAAAGAATGTTATAGCGAAACTGTAATTACAGGCAGTCCTTTTCAAGCGTGGCGAGCAGGATTTCGCGAAGGTGTAAAAATGACCTTATTAGATGGAATCAAAGTACCGCCAATGGAAATTAAAGAACGAATTTGGTGGCACAATATTCATAGACTGCGTATGTGGAGTACTGTAGGTATGCACGAAGAAAACGGTAAGTATGCTATTCTTGGTGCTCGAATGGGAACCTGGATGACAAACTGTACTAACTGGGATTATGTGCAAGTACGAGATTTTGAAATATTAAAAAACATCTACGAACAAAATGTTAATCATACTTTTGTAGAAGAAGATGCACAAGATTTAGGTGTAAAAATAAAACAACAATTGGGATTACACTGGCCTTGGCTAGATGCTAATCAAAGTAAGTATACATTAGATCTTTACACAGAAACAATGAACCTATCTAATACCTATTTAAAAAATGTATGACATTTTCTTTATAAGTGCATCTACAGTATGCGACAGTTACTGGCAAACTTTTAAAAAAAGATACCCAAGGTCACAAAAAATAGATAACGTAACTTCTTTTGATCAAATAAAATCAAAGGCATTTACAAAGTTTTTTTGGGTAGTCTGGCAAGATTTGTTAGTTGAAGAATCTTTTGATTTTTCCTATAAAGTGCCAGACTGGGATAAAGACTATATTCACGTATACAAAAACGGCGATTATTATGATGGAATATCGTTGTACCCAAAAACAGCAATGTTTAGTCAAAAAGAATTTTCTAATAGATTTTTTGTCAACGGTAAAAAAGAAATAGACCAAGTTGCAAGTATACCTAGACCTTTTGATGTATTTTTTATTTCTTATAATGAATCTAATGCAGACGAAAATTATAACGCACTGTTAAAGAAATTTCCGGATGCTAAAAGAATACATGGCGTAAAGGGTATACACCAAGCACATATGCAAGCGGCCAAAGAATCTACGTCAGAAATGTTTTGGGTAGTAGACGGTGATGCACAATTGTTGAATGATTTTAAATTCACAATGCCTCAAATTCCTTATTACAATTTGCAAGAAAGAAATAACTTTAATGAAACGGTACACGTATGGAAAAGTCAGAATCCTATAAATGGTTTAACTTACGGATACGGTGGTGTAAAACTTCTTCCTAAAAAATTAACACTGGATATGGATCTGTCAAAACCAGATATGACAACTTCTATAAGCAATAAGTTTAAAGTTATGCCTACAATCAGTAATGTTACTCAATTTAATACAGATCCATTTACTACATGGAGAAGTGCATTTAGAGAATGTGTAAAATTGTCTAGCAATGTTATTGACAGATATTATGATGAAGAAACTGATCATAGATTAAAAATTTGGTGTACAGAAGGAATAGAAAACAAATATGGCGAGTATGCTATAGATGGAGCAATAGAAGGAAAAAAATACGGAGAAAGTAATATTGGAAATTTACAAGCATTATCTAAAATTAACGATTTTGATTGGCTAAAGGAAAAATTTGAAAATGGCAGATAATATAAAGGGCGATGAAGTTAAAATTATAGATGGAAAATTTGAATCTGTATATTTGCATAAGTCAGAAATAATGTTTTCTGAATTAAACAAAGTCAGTCCTAGTTTTTGCTTAGCCAAGTGGTATAATGTTAGTATACACATTCCTACCGGCCACACGCATAGTTGTTACCATCCAAGAAGTCACCAGGTTCCGTTAGAAGAAATTAAAATTGATGTTAGTGCTTTACATAATACAAAATATAAAAAAGAACAACGGAAAAAAATGTTAGAGGGCGAACGCCCTGTTGAATGTAATTTTTGTTGGGAAATAGAAGATAGCGGTAACAATCTTAGCGATCGTCCTTACAGAAGTTTAGATGTTTGGAAACCTGGATTAATTAGAGAAGCAATAGCTATAGGACACACTGGTAATCCTAATCCTCGATATGTTGAAGTAAATTTTAATCAAGCCTGTAATTTTAGATGCACGTATTGTAGTCCTCATTTGAGTACAGCATGGCAACAAGACATAGAAAGAAATGGTCCTTACAAATTAGTCGATAGGAACCATAATGATTTAACATGGATGAAAGATTCATCGATGCCAAATAATAGCCCAGACAATCCTTATTTGTTAGCATTTTGGGAATGGCTACCAAAAATTTATCCTACCCTACAAACTTTCCGCATGACAGGCGGAGAACCTCTAATGGATAAAAATACATTTAGGATGTTTGATTATATTAAAGAACATCCTAAAAAAGATTTGAATCTAAGCATTACTAGCAATTGTTGTCCTCCTGGTGATCAATGGAATAAGTTTATGAACGAACTTAATAAAGTTTCAGAAGCTATTGATCATTTTATGCTGTTTTGTAGTTTAGATAGTTGGGGTAAACAGGCAGAATATATTAGAGACGGATTAAATTTTGAAACTCTTAACAATAATGTTAGGCAATATTTAAGAGAAGGTAAGAAACATAGTTTAACATTTATTGTTACATTTAATGTTTTAAGCTATCCTGGCTGGTTAGAATACGTTAAAAATATTCATAACCTAAGATGCGAGTTTAATGTCGATAGACAATTAATATGGTTTGATGTTCCTCAGTTAACTAGTCCTGCTTGGATGGATCCTAGAATGGCCAAAGACATGGTTTTGGTCCTACAAGAATCTATTGAATTTATGAATCAACATAAAGAAACTGAAGAAACCAGATTCAAAGGATTTAAAGATTACGAAATTAGTAAAGTTCAAAGATTGATTGATTGGATTTTATCTACACCTTTTAACGACAGTATTCCTATTAAAAATTTCTATCTTTATTTTTCAGAACACGATCGTAGACGGGGAACTAATTTTTTAGAAACGTTTCCCGAATTAAATAATCTTTGGAACAAGAGCAAAAATCAAAATGGATAGAATACAATATATAAGAGATGTTAGGGACAGGTTAAACGCAGTTAGCCCTAGCTTCTGCACAATGAAATGGCTACATCAGACATTGTACCTGCACACAGGAGATAATCACAGTTGTTACCATCCTCGTCCTCATCATATTCCTTTAGAAGAAATTGCAATAGATGTTAGCGCATTACATAATACTAAATGGAAAAAAGAACAACGTAAAAAAATGCTAGAAGGAGAAAGGCCCCAGGAGTGTTACTATTGCTGGAACATTGAAGATTTAGAAGGGGAACATTTCTCAGATAGAATGTTGCATAGCTCTAGTACATTCAGTGAGCCAATAATTGAGAAGGTAGCCAAACTTCCTTGGGACACTCCTATTAATCCTAGATATCTCGAAGTTAGCTTTGGTAACGGCTGTAATTACAGATGCGGATATTGCTGTCCACAGGCTAGCACCATGTGGATGGAAGAAATTAAAAAGCATGGCAACTATGATTTAACTTATAATCAATACGGAATCGAATTTCTAAAATCTGGAACATACTATGCTCCTAAAGAAGAAAATCCTTACATCGATGCTTTTTGGAAATGGTGGCCAAGTTTAAAAAATGATTTGCATACACTAAGAATTACAGGCGGCGAGCCTTTAATGAATCCCGGCGCCATGCAATTCTTTGACCTATTGGAAAAAGAACCAGCGCCAAACTTAGAAATCAGCATTAACAGTAATCTTGGTGTTACCTTTGAAAAAGTTGATCGCTTATATTCTCGAGTTAAAAGTTTGTTAGAACAAAAGAAAATTAAAAGTTTTAGTTTGTTTACTAGTATCGATTCTTGGGGAGCACCCGCGGAATATATGCGTACCGGATTAAAATGTGATCATTGGGAACGAAACATGACGCAGGCTATTGAGCAGCTAGGTGTTTCTGTTAATTTTATGATTACATTTAATGTGTTGTGTGTAACTAACTTTAGATCATTATTAGACAAATGTATTGAATGGCGCAAAAAATATGGAAAACAATCTATTAGTTTAGACACGCCATATTTAAAAGAACCTCCCCATTGGATGATTAACATACTAACAGAAGATTTTATTCAATATATGGATAGTAATCTTGCTTTCATTAAAGAAAATAAAGAATATTTTACAGATGTTGAGTATGAAAAATTTAAACGTGTTGTAGATTACATGAAAGAAAATCCTGTAAGCAAAGAAAAAATTCGCCAAGGTCGTAGAGATTTTTACAGTTTTTTTACAGAGAACGATCGACGACTAGGAACAAATTTATTAGAAACATTTCCCGAATATAAAGACTTTTATAACTTGTGTAAAGAAATTTATAATGAATAATTTAATAATTTGTTCTGGAGATAGTTTTACCGCCGGAGATGAATTAGCCGGAGATTTATTAGTGCCCGGATACACCAGTAATCTTTATAAAAATCAATCGCCTTCTTCTGATGAACGAACAAAAATTTTTCAACAATTGCAAGACGAAACTTCAAAATTTTGGACTAATTTTTCAGAAAGAATAAAGTACCAGGACGAGTGTAAAAAAAGAGCTTGGCCTGCACATCTTAAAAATTTATTAGAAGATACAGAAGTAATAAATTGTGCAGGACCTGGTTTATCTAATGAAGAAATTGTACACAGGGCTATTGAAACATTTTTTGAATTGAAAAATAATTATTCGCCTGCAAATATAAAAATTATAATAATGGTAACATCTTATAATAGATTTGGAATACCTGTATATGAAAAAAATCATATTACAGAATACAACTATGTAAGTTATACTACACATCATACTGAAGAAAAAATAGAACCAAAATATGCTCAGCATGAATTTAATAATTTTTTCTTTAGAATTAAAGATTATGACAGAATAATAAGGTCAATATCTTCGTTAAGTTTTTGTAAAAGATTTTTTGAATCAAATAATATTAAAATTCATTTTATAGATTCGTGTTTGTGGGATTCTCAAATAACAAAATTTAATTTTGAAAATAAAGAAAAGGTATTATATTTTCAAAATATAATACCTTTATTATGTAAAATGACTGATGTAAATATTCCTAATGTCTTACCGGGACATCATTTTCCCGAAACTGCACATAAAGACTTTGCACAATATATTAGTAAATTAATCTAGTATCCGTTTAGTTTCGTTGTCTATGTCTGATTTAAGTTTGTCTATGTTGATTTTAAAATCAATCTTTTTAATTTCTTCTTTGTATTCTTGAAACGTTTCAACTAATTTATTAGCAACTATGTCACTGTGTGAATGAATAAGTTGTTCTCGAATATTAATTTCCCAAACTCTACCATTGCCAAATTCTAATCTAATGGTTTCTAGATAATGAACTGGCATGGTATTCATGTACAGATCTTCAAAAACTTCCGGCCATTCTTTGATTAAATTTTCTGGCGGTCTGAACAACGGTTTAGGCATCTGCTATTTCTTTAGCCTTTGAAGACTTCTTAACAATTGGATCTAAATCGTCTGCTTCTTTACGAAGTCTTGCAGCTTCTTTGTAAAGAGCATCTGCTTGACTTCTTAGACCTTTAGCAATGTCCTTGTCAGACAATGCTTCGTTTGACTTAGCCTGCAAAGGTTGAGCTTTTGGAATGTTAGGTTCCCCAACATCTCTGCCTAATTCTTTTACAGTTGCTACATCTTCAACGGTAGCATCTTTTTTAGTAGCACCGGCGACAAATGTATATAAGTCATCTATAGCACAATTTTTTTGCTCAGCAATTAATACATTTAACTGATGCAAGCCGATTGTAGTTCCCGGCGCTGGAGTCATTTCTACAGAGTCAGTTGTAACTTTGTCCAACATGTTGTCGGCACGCATTGCTTGTAGCATTGGGCGACCATCTGGAAAAGTCCTTGTAAACATAATTTCGCCAAATTCAAATGACTCTTGAGCTTGCTCTGTTTCTACTAATTTCATAATAGAATCGTGGTACGAATCCGATAATTGTGCAACGGGAAGTACTAGAGCATAATTAGATTCACCTGGTAGTGTTCTAAACACAACTAATACTTTCGCTCCAGTTTTTATAATTCTTCCAACGTGCTTAATCGTTTTCATTTAAGCCTCCTTTTTAGAAACTGATTCTAAAAATGCATTCAACTTGTTAAAAACTTTACCAACGGATTCTAACTCAGCGGCTTTAAATGCGCCGCGCTGGCTAGCAACTTCTAGTATACTTCTAAGAGCAGCAAGGTCGTTTAGATTTAAATCTGGACCTTGTGGTGCTTGTGGGGCTGTTGCCTCTGCAGGCGCAGCAGCTTGTTGATTTACTTCATCAGTCATTATTTTCTCCTTAAATATGGACAGGCTAACATAAAGTATGTTAGTTCTTTATGGTCTTCGAAACCTACAAATGTGGAAGATTTAAGTTTTCCTTCAGTTCCTACATTTGGAAGTTTTTGGATATAAAATCTACCTTTTAGTTTATTTTTAATCCAAAGTTCAATGTCGGTAGAATGCCACTCTCCCTCAGATAATTTTATCTTTGAAAATTGAGGAAAAGCACAATCTACTTGTCTTTGTTTTAAAACGTCTAAGGCGTTGATTTCAATCATAGCAGAATATTTAATTGTTAAAAATTTTCAAGTGGTTAATCTTGGTTTAATCTTTTATTCATAGCTTTTGCCATACCCATTTTTCTGATGTCGCCCGAAAACAGATACAGTTCAAACGCTGATTTTTCAGATAATACTTTTATGAAATTTTTACCTAAGTAAAAGGGAGTGTTGATAAAGTGATCTAACCAAACTAAAATTTGCGGAGTTATTTTAGTTTCTTTAGGAAAGTCAATTTTATATGTTTTTATGTCAGCTTTCGATTCAACAAATTCTATTCCTTGATCTGTTAATCGTAATCCGCTGCTGTCTTTGTCTCTTAAATTGTACCACCATACTGATTTGTACTTGTTTGCATCAGCTTCCGGTAGTCCTGCGGCTTTGAGGAATACCTCTGTATAGGTATTCTTTTTGTCCATGTTAATTTATTTTTTCGCCTTCGCTCAATTTGTAAACAGAAAAATCTGTAGTCTTAAATAATTTGTTTAATTTCTTAGCCAAGTTGTGAGCATGTCCAGGATTTGAAAAACTAACTTTCTTATATTTTGGTCCGGGGTATGAGGCTAAAAGACTACCGCTTTTCAGATTGAAAGGCTTACCTTGATAAAACACAGCCCATATGGCATCACTTTCTAAGATTTGTTCAATCTTATAAGTTTCCTTGTTAGCGTGTTCAAGAATCACTTTAGGTTTTGGTCTGCTCATTATTATACGTGTCCTAATTAACCACGTATATATTTATGCCTTTTAGAACGTTCCACCGTCGAACTTAACGTCGATTTTAGTAGTAGATTCTCGTATTTCTGCCAGCATTTGATGTATTTCCTGAACAGTTTTAGCCATTTGGGCAGTTAAAACAGCTAGTTCTTGAGTTAGCTCTTTGGCTTCTTGAATAGTAATTCTAACTTCTCTTTGCTGACTTTTTTCTGCAATATTAACTCTTTGAATTAATCGTTCAACAGAAGGCAGATTAGTTGGCAGTTTATTTTGAGACATTTGACAATACCTGTTTCATTTCAACATCAGTTTTAAAAGGACCTTTGTATTCGTATCTTTGTAGAGTAATTAGTTTAGGACAGAAACTTTTGACCCATCCTTTGTCAAAGCGAATAACATAGTAACCGGCACAGTACAAACTCTTACTATCTTCGCTTTTTGTAAAGAGCGGAAGTTTTCTTTTAATGTCGAACATTGAATTAAATGGAGCAGTACTAGTAGAAAATCCATGAACTTCGTTCGGCTTTGCTTCGTCAGACTCTTTAATAATTTTTGCAATAAAAAAATCTTTGCCAAATTGTTTCGTTAAACTTTCTTTAGTGTCATAGACTTTTACTCCTAGCTCATTGCTAAGAATAAATCTATTATCTTCATTCTTTCTCAATGTGGCAAATTTTTCACCGTCTCGTTCTACGATCCAAAATTTATCTGCAATAATTGGTTTTGCATGTAATTCTTGTGTCATATTGTGTACCTCGCATTTAATGGTTCGGCATAACTCTGCGCCTGTTCTGAAATCTTTTTCAGATCGTACAGTCCGCAAAACTTCATCAGTTTAACACCTACTTGATTGATATTTTTATTTGCACCTGTTGCTTCTGCAATAGTAGTGGCAATAATTTCTTTAATGTGATCTGGTTGATGACTCAAGTCAATCAATCGACGATTGCGTTCATAGTCTTCGAGTACACGATGTTCTTTACCTTCGTGGTCAGTCCAACGCTGAAGCATGAGATTGTTCCATGCAAATCCTTTAGTACCACGGTCTTCAAACGCTTCAGTGAGTCCTACTTTCTTGCTAGTACCTTTTGTACGAACACCGGGATATGCAGAAAACACATTGTCTGATGTGTCACCTCGCATACATTTCTCAAATAGCAACCATTCTGGATTAGGAGCAGTCTTAGGCTCTTTAGTTTTTTTGTCGATAATAGGTTTGCCTTTATCGTCAAAATATCCCTCATGTGTAATTGTACATTCCATAACGCCATTGTACTGTTTAACGTTTGGAGCAATTAATTGAACGAAGTCTGTGTCTGTAGAAATAATAACGTGGTTGTCGTTTGGATGTGCTTGAATAAAACCAGCAATGAGATCGTCAGCTTCTAGCTGGGGATTTTGAAGAACTGTGCAGTTAGTCTTGTCTGTAATAAATTCTTTAAATGTGTCAAATGCTTCCCAAAAGACTTTTTCTTCTTCTTGCTCACGTTCATTGTGAGCAGCACGAGCATCACTACGATTACGCTTATAAGGAGCATAGTAGTCTTTGCGCCACGAACGACCTTCTAAACAGAATATAACATGAGTACCATTAAACTGTTGCCATGCTTTACGGATAGAGTTTAGAGTAATGTGAAACGCCATGCCGAGCTTAATGTCAGCATCGCCGTTGATTACATGTCTGGCACGAAAAAATGTATTAGCAGTATCTACTAAAATATAACTCATAAGTTGTTGTTTCTTTTTACACTCTGAATGTCAATAACACCTGTATCTACAGGACCACCGTAATCGCCGTCAACAACTACGTTTGCACAAAGTTCACGGAACCAGCGATCGACAATTTCTTCGTCCAAATCACCGCCTTCACCGTAACCATCCTGCTTTAATTTTAACACAAAATACTCATTCCAGTCAAGCTCAAAAAAACCATTACGAATATTATCTTTGTTTACATGAGTATTTAGAACACCTACCCAAGGCTCTTTTTTACGAGTAGCACGATCTTTTGGTGTTAGTTTGGACAGTTCTTCTTGTTCTTGTGCAACTTTTTGAGCTTGCTCTGCGGCTTCTAATCTTTCGTTAGCTTCTTTTAACTCTTGTTCGGCTTTGGCTATTGATTCTTCTAGCTTATCTAAGCCCATCAATTTTTTAATAAATTTTTGCATTAGGTTCCCCATTCATTTTTAAACAACGGTACCTGTAAACGATCTGAATAACGAAGTCCGTTCTTCATTGCTAATTCTGCTACACGACGATTATTAAGTGTATAAACTGATTCTACCCCACCCACAGGCATTAGATATACAGGGCCAGTAAAACCGTTGGCACGATAGATGTCAGCAGTTTCGATTGCTTCTTCGGCATCTTCTTCTGTTGCTACTACAAACTTAAGATACGTGTAGCCTGCTTCTTGATACTCACACACTACTTCGGGTTTAATAGCTTCTTCTCTGCTCTCGCCACTACAACTTAGTTTAGCACTAACACTAAAAGTAATTTCTCTACTCATAAAAGGAGGCGTCTTAGCGCACTCTTGTAAGAATTGTTTGAAAGAAGGAGTTAGAGGCTGAGTACCGTTAGTTTCAAATGTGATTTCTTTTAAGCCTAACATCTTAGGATGATTAAGCAAGTCTGGATAAGCACGTTGCCAGCCCAACAAGGGCTCACCACCTGTAATTACAAGATGCTCATCTTGCCATTCATTGAACGGAAGAATTTCCATAATACGTTCTGCAATAGCATCAATAGTAAGCATTGGGCTTAAATCTTTGAATCTAGGATCCCACGAAGCGTAACTGTCACAACCTGTAGATACTAGAGGAAGTTCTTCGTACAATTTAAATTTATCTGCAATTTGTGCGATTGCTTCAACTTCAGTGCTTAACTGGCCTTTAGGCATACCAAAGCCTGCACATTTAAAGTTACAGCCAAATGTACGTAAGAAAACAGAAGGCACACCCATATAGCGTCCTTCACCTTGAATGCTGTAAAACAGCTCTGCGATTTTAATTTTGCTCATTGTTTATTATACCATTAATTACAAAGTTTGTCAAGTCCTCTTTGACCAAACTCCAAGTTCCATCCTTGTTATCGATCCAAAGAAGATTATCCCCTTCTACCCATCCTGCCGAATCTAGTAAATCCTGAGGAAGTACCAAAATGCCATCTCCTGTATTCGGATCTTCTTCAACATTAAGTGTCCAACTTTTCAATTGTGACTCCTGACTTTTCTAAAAATGTTACACCTGCGTCATCTCTATAATCCATTCCGTAATAAACACGACGGATACCAGATTGATAAATGAGTTTAGCACATTCAATACAAGGTGCATGTGTAATAAAAATGTCAGCACCGAGACCTGATTCGTTACTACGTGCTAACTTAGCAATAGCATTTGATTCGGCATGTAAAACTTCTGGCTTAGTTTTTAGTGCATATCTTCTAGTATAAGAGTTACCAAGAGGTTCTTCTTCTCCCTTACACTCTTCTTCAAAAGGCCAACGCTCTTCAATTTCGTCAGGATTTAACCAACCACCTGCATCTCTACTCATGTAGTCTTTATCTTCGCAGTTATTATCCCAGCCGGCAGGCATACCGTTATATCCAATAGAAATAATACGATCGTCTTTAACAACAATAGCACCTACATGCAATCTACGTGCATGGCTTAATTCGGCAAATCTTTTTGCAACGTCTATGTAGGCTTTTTTAAGTTGAGATTTCATTCCTTGACCTTTTTTCTCTTTTCATCTTTCGACATTCTTCTTTAACGTCGTTGGGAATATCGGGATGCCATTCTGCCATGCCGCAGTCGTAAACTCTATAAGTCGGCATATCTGTGTTGTATAAGATTAATGCCCACAGAATAGATGCAACAATAAAACCAATTATATATTTGATCATAGATATTCGCTTAAAAATATTTTGCACATAAATGCATCTTGCTCTGTTTTGAATTTAAACTTCATACATTCTGTACTAACTTCGGTAGTGTATCTATTTCCTGGAAGACCAAATTGTTCTACAATATAAGCACAAGTTTCATTCCACCATATGTCTTTTTGATTTTGCCAAGGAACAATAACAGTATTTAGGTTAGACATTTTATAATCTCGTTGTAAACTTTTAAATTGCCTTCTTCTGTGTAATGGTTAATAGTTCCTCTATTATTTTTCCATAGTTGGCTAAAATCAATATGATTTTGTTCTACTGCAAGAGTATTGGCAATTTCAATGTGAGATAGACTAATATAAGTTATATTAATCATGCTGTTAATTTTTTCTCTTAACAATTTATAAATGTCAATTTGATATTCGTCGTCGTAATGATTTTCAAACCATAGTTTAGCACTACGCAACTTACTATTAAACGGATTAAAATGTCCCATTAAATCTGTAATTATTAAATCGCAGTCTTTGTGAAATCCTTTAGTGTGTAAAGGATGACGGGGGGTGTGAATCCTACTAGGACTAGTATGACTAACAATAACAGCATCAAATTGATTAATATCTAAATTTACTAACTGCTTATAAATTTTATATTCGCCCACACCTGCTTGTGCAACGTTTACAACATTAAATTTTTCAGCAAGAAGATTGACCCAACCTTTATTTGTATTGGGCCATAATGCAGCAAAGCTATCTCCTGCTATGAGTAATTTTTTAATGTTTTCAGCCATGGAATATAATTTTTAGCAACAAGTTCGTGATACTCTCTATTGTAATGTTCGTTATCTTCGATTAGATAATTTTTATGATCAAAACCTAAGTTTCCTAAAAATGTTTCTATCGTCTTGTTAGCAATTTTTGTATTTTTTAATTTTCCGTAATAGTCAAATTTAGATGGAAATTTTAACCTATTAGTAAAATTAAACAAATGCAGTTGAGCATTGTTGTCTTTACAAATGTTATCCCACGTATAAACAGAATTTAAAAATTCTCTTTTTTCTATGAATGTGTTTAATTCGAAAAAGAGCTTAACCTGCATGTACGAATGCTTTCTAAGATTAGGAGTTATTAATCCGTTCTCTCCGCTAAATTCTATGCCTGGATGATTGTCGTAATCTTTAAAAGTAGATTTATTTAACAATTGCATTGTCTTGTCTCTGACAATACCATCCATATATCTATGAATATTTTCTGTAGAACCGTCTACTTTAAATCTAAACCAATCTACAGGTAAAGATTCTTCGTTGCCTAAGTCGTCAAGTGCAATTATAAATCTGTTAAATGCAGCTAAACAAATAAACACTTCGTCTATGTCATCATAAGTTTCAAACATAGATTTTAACCAATCGGTATATAATCGATTAGTTGCTCCTGATAATGCATATATGACAACAGGCTTATTGTTTAATTCTCCATAAACTTCTGCATAGTTGTTGTCGTTCCATTGAGTAAAACTGCCTAGACCTTTTTTGTCTAAAACAGATTTATAACCCATTGTATGGCTGTCGCCGATGAATAATGTTCTTCCCATTTATTTCCACTTACGATAATTACCGCGCTCAGGAATTACGTGTCTAACTCCCCCTGTCGGATCTTCCATGTCGCCTTTGCGTCTAGGAATCAAATGTACATGAGGCCACGGTACTGTTTGTCCCGCAGCTTGACCGTAATTCATTCCAATATTAAATCCGTCCCACTCGCCTTCTTGTACTCTTTTAATTCCGTCTTTAACAGCATCTTCAAAACAGTCCATTAGGACAGCAACAGTATTGTATTTAGGCACAAAAAGAAGATGGCCATCAGTAACAGGATATATATCTCTAAATACTTTAACATGATAATCTTCTTCTACAAGTTCAGTCCACGGCGCCTTTGAATCATCTATATGATCAACTTCAGTTGGAAATATTTTATAATTATCTTTCATTTTGTCCACCACTCTTCCCAAGGAAAATCAACCCATACATCGTTTTCAGATTTGTTAATTTCTAAACCTGTATAGTCCATTTTTACATTACACTGACTAGCAAGATTATCTACTAGCACAGCAAATTTTACATTAAAATTCCAAACTTCATCCCAATGCGGACTATTAGGTAAACAACTAGATTTCCAGTCATTCATTATCCAATTAAAAGTAGCACCGGTATCGTTAATGTCGTCAACGATGAGAATATTTTTATATGACGGGGGCTCCGGCATTTCTAACAAACTTGATGCAGCATCTAATACTGCACCAAGATCATTTTCGTCCTCGACAAAAATAGATTGTTCTTCCCCTCCTAGGGCATCCTCAGCCATCCACAAATTACTTTCGGCTTCGCTACCATCACGTAAACTGACTTTTAAAGTTTCACAAGGAACACCAAAATAATGACTAATCATAACAGCAGGGATCAACCCACCGCGAGTTAATCCCACTACATAGTCCGGCTTCCACCCGCTGATTACTATGTCTCTACAAACTTTAGAAACTAATCCATTAAGATCATGCTGTTTGATTACGAGCTTGTTCATATCTCTCCTTTAGATACTGTTCGTGCTGTATCCATTTGTTATTAACTAAAAATCCCCAATCACGTTTATGAGGACCGGGCATAAACAATGTCCAAGCTGTTACGCCAGGCTTAAGCTCAATACGATGATAAGAGTTAGGGCTACATATACGAAAATGGCCGGGTCCTCTCCATTTACGTATCTCACAAGACTTATTGCCCTGTTCGTCAAATTGCGGAACCCATTCATAATAACCACCTTTCAAGATTAGTGTAGCATAAGGCCAAGGATGATCATGAACATCATCGGGATCACCTTTTAAGAACTTATGAAGAAATATATTAAACGGAAATGATTCCCTATCTTTTAGAAATAGGTAATAACGTTCTAGGTACGGTTCATCGCTTTGACGGTCCATAACAATACGCTTACGACCAATTCTGTCCAACCAGTTAAGAAACCATTTCATAATTTACTCCTTGAAGTAAGTTTCCATTACTTCCAGCTTGTCGTGATACTCTGCAATTAGAGCAACTTCTTTTTCGATGGCATCCATTAGATCTGTGTGATCGTGAATGGCCATAGGATTAGCTAACATAATATCCACATTCATTTTATGTTTAAGAATGTGTGCTTCGAAGTGTTGCTTGAGAACACCGATCATTTCTTTTCTCATCTTGGGGCAAAGTCCTGTTGTAGTTTGATATTGTCAAAGAACTCTTTCTTTGTACTTTGATCGTCTTTGAAAGCGCCTTTGAGCACAGTAGTCTGTGTAAGACTTGAATGTGCCATAATACCGCGATTTTCACAGCATCCGTGTGTAGCTTGAATATACACACCTACGTCTTTGGCATCTGTAGCTTTCATAATTTCGCGGGCAATGTCGTTAGCAAGTTCTTCCTGTAGTGTACCACGACGAGCACACCACTGAGCAATGCGAGTATACTTGCTAAGGCCAATGAGCTTTTGAGCGGCAATAAGCCCGATATAAGCAACGCCACTGACAGGTTGGTGGTGATGACTACACATACTGCGAAGCTCACTACGCACCACAAGCATTCCTTCATATCGATCTTGTGAGTCATTGGGGAAAGCTGTTGCGTCTGGTGCTGGATCATACCTACCTGCCATAATTTCGTTAAAGTACATTTTGGCCAGCCTGCGGGCTGTACCTTTGCTATTAGGGTCGTTTTCGCGATCAATTAACAATCGATCTAGAACTAATTCAAATGCTGGTGTTGCTTCATCGATTAGTTTTTCTATGTCGCCCTCGTGTAGATAATCGCTAATATTATCGCCTGCCCAGAAACGTTTACCTTCACGTTTCATTTTAAAGCGAATATGATCGCCTAAGTATGCTTCTTGATATCCGCCGTCGCCTGCCATTGCGTCTAGGCCTGTTTCTTTTTTATCTGTCAATTATTGTTCTCCGAGTTATTGTCGTGGATGACATGTTATTATAACATCTCTAATAAATTATTGCAACTAAAATAGTTTTCTTTAAGTAGCAATACCTGTTTATTTAGGCTTGGTAAAAACTTTTCATAATTTTCCATGTATTGGATAATTTTATGACAAATTTCTTTTCTATGAACAGCATATGCATCAAACGATTCAGTCCATTCGCTAGGATACTTAAAGGTATCTAATGCCATTTCGCTGTAACTTAGTCTGTCAGGCACCATAGGAATAGCATCTACAATTGCCCCTTCGTACCAACTAATACCAAGTGTTTCTTGCAAGTTAGCTGAAAACACTAGTTTAGCTTCACCGAGCATATTGTGGTATTCTCGTTTAGTCAGCTGTTGCTCTTGGCATACTGCAAATTCATATTGCGGCAGATGTTCTTTTAGATCTCTAAAGATTTCAACTTGTTTCTCTGGTGCAATTCTATGAGGGAATAAAATAAGATTTCGTTTGGGCATGTTTTTGTACATAACCAACGTATCTTCCATATACTCCATAGGCCAGCCTGTGCGTACGATTTTATCGTTGTCGTGATTTTCACGCAAGCCTACAATACAACCTAACAATTCTTCGCAGAACAGTTCAATGTGAAAGTCTGTAGCAAAGTAATTATGGTCAATAGCATGGAAGAAACTTTTCTCAGCATGTCTGACCCAAGGTGCATCTCCAATAAGGCGTCCTAAGAAGTCTTGTGGATCATAGCTTCCAGCATGCCACAGTGCGTGAATAGTTACAGGAATCTGCAACAGTTCACTCATGTATTTTAAATTTATAATGCCCGGGTGCCAAGCATCAGTAAAAATAAAGTGGTCGCCGGGATGAACGGATCCGTCACAAAATAAACGGCCCATCTGCTCAACTTGTCGAGACTTATATATATTGGTGCCACCAAAGTTAAGAAAAGCACCAGGAGTAGTGGCTGTAGGAATATCCTCAGGCCCAGATATAACTTGAACATCATGACCTCTCTTTCTTAACAAGGCGGGAAGGTGAGTTTTCCACTCACCTGTATACCTAGTTTCGACTGCTTCTAAATCAACGAGAAAAATTTTGCTCATTGCGTCTACCGTTGTTATCCCAACGTGGTTTGTTTCCTTGATAAGGGCGACGTGGTCGCTTACTTGCCAAGTATGCACCATAGTTAGGTGCGTCCTTGCGGTACAGTTCCGCAGGGTTAAACTCACGGAGTTCGAAGCGGCACCAATCTTGGTATGCTTCGAGGTCATCCCAGACTTTTACAACATCCGGGCGGTTTTCAAAATAGGAATAATCCTTGTAATTACGAGCCATTATAGCTTTCCTTTTAGTACTTAATGAATGAACCATTTTCTCCGTCTTCGGAGACCTCAATCCAAACCTCGCGGTCTGGATACTTTTGTGAAATGACAGTATATAAATCGTCTGACATCATTTCGCAACTCTTAAAGTCTAAACTTAGTGTAGCATCTTTATAAAGATTTTCCAACCAGCGTTTAAACTGAATAAACTCAATATCTCGATCGTTGTGGTTAACACCAATCCAGACTTTAAAATGAAAGATATGACGATGCGGGTAGCCTAAAAAGCTAACATCGTATTCATCGCCTGTGGCTAATGCAGGATCAGTGAGGGCTGCAGGATACTTATGGATACCTTCTTTACGGAAGGTAACCCAAATCATTTTGTTAGGACGAATGTCATGCTTAATTTTCATACCTCTAATAGACCTTTGCAAAGTTTAGCAATTTCTTCCCTAGTCATATTATAGCTATATGTACTGGTAAAATCAACATCGCCGTCTTTATTTAGGCATTCCTGAACAAACTCAATAGCAAATAATCCCTTAGGAGCCAACGCTTCCCAAGATTCAATTCGAAGTCGAAATCCCTTATCTTCTTTAACAGTAACTGATTTAAAATTCTGTTTCATCGCTTTAATGCCTCCATCATAACAATTTTACCTAGAGCATCGCCGAGATCTTGATCTTCGGTAATAACATGCATAGTATTAAGATTACGATCTTTATGATGATCGTATGTACGAGTTTCTACAACGTATCCGCCCGATGCACGATAAATTTGCATACGCATACCTTCACTAGATAGTCTATCTGCTTCTACAAGTTGCGGAACATCTTGTTCGTATTCGTCACTGTTAAGCCAGTTGCGAAAACGTTGTTTCAAACTTAGTTTCATTTTCTTTTCTTTCCTAATTCTGCGAGCAGGCTTGACAGCAGATACTGTAGCGTACTGTTTTGCAGATGCCAGTCCATAACCACTCATTTGATTATCTCATCCTTGCCATATTGATCCCAATCGGTAAACTTATCTCTACCCATTAGATCCTGCAGGTTATGGCACCATACCCCAGGATTAGTTGCTGAAAAATCTTTGTCGTCGATCTTTAGTGTAGCATTATAACCTAGTTGATTAATATACGGTAATTTTACACTAATTTGCGGAATAAATCTACGCTTTTCGGTTAAACCGCTCTCAAGCAATCCTTCCGTTTCGCAAACATCAAAGTCTAGTGTACACCAGAGATTATATTCGCTATCTAGGCAAACATAGATCATGTTTTCCCAAGAACGCCATGTTTCAACATCATTTACACCATTAGTTTTAAAACTTTGATTAGCACCAAAATAAATGTGTGTTATGTGTTTAGATTGGTCAATGTAAGATCTAGATTCTTTTACGATATCTAAGATTGTGTAAGGATCGTGAACTCCGACTACAAATAGAGTTTTCATTCCGTAAGCAGGAGTCTTTTCGATCTCTATGCCTGTAAAAAATGTGATGCTGTCAGCAACACCAGTTTCGTAATTTCTTTTCATTATTTGCTAGGACTAAAAGGCCATGAACCGGTTGGAAGATCAACATCGGATACATTGTCAACATTAACTTGAGCCACAATTTTTTCTAACTCAACAACAGGATTCCATTCGGCACCGTCATCTGGATCATGATCGATGCCCTGCCATTCTGTTACTTTAATTTTTTCGTCATTCCAGTCGTTGTGCCAGAATGTACCATTCCATAGCGCCTGATAACTATATCCGTCTTTAGTTTTGACATTATATTTTCCTAGGCGAGCAGGTTTGATTTTAACAGGGAACCAATCAGTTAATGTATACTTGATATCGTCCATATTGGTATACTTTTCCCAATTACCAGTAACATCTCGCGAACCGGCAACATACATACCAAAATCTGAGCTCTTGCCGTCTGTACTACCACCCCAATTGTCAATCTGTTCGCCGTCGTACTCAACGTAGTTGATAATTTCTTCACCGTCGATTTCATCGTAGCCTAGGCTCAATTTAGTAATGTCGAAGGGTGCTTTAAGTTCAATTTCACCTTCAAAAAATGTGCCCTTTTCATTAGAGCGTCCAACAAATACTACTGTACCGTCTTCTTGTGATCCAATCCAAACTTCGTCATTACAACACCAGTCTGGTTCACCGTCGCAACCACCACCTGTAATATCGTCAAATGATTTTTCATATACAGTATTGCCTTGTTCATCTTCAATTTGAATAGTGCCTGCATTGCGACTCACACCGTGTGCATGACCCATGTTGTCACATTCGTACCATGAACCTGGCGGAAACGGCCACATTTCTTCCGGAATGTTGTGTTCGTCGGCATAGTCACTGTCCCAAGCAAAATCGCTTAGATCCAGTCTGCGATGTTTAAAGTACTCGTAAATATTTCGATCTACAGTACCCATGACAGTCTCACCACCGTAACCCCACATTTGAATTTTGTAGGTACGAGGAGTAAATTTAAGAATTTCGATTAATTCTTGTTGTTCTTTTGCTGTTGCCATTTGTTTACTATGCCTTTAAAGAGATTAGTCAAAGAGTTAATTAAATTATAATATCTTGTTTTATAATTGTCAAGTACAATTTCGTTAAACATAGATCCTCTGTGAGGACAGCGACCTTGACGCCAATCGCATCCTACACCGTTTTCTTTTACAGTTTCACCGCAGTGATCGCATCTCATAATTCTAGTCCGTTGTCTCTTGCATAGCGTTCTTCACGTTCTGCATAATGTTTGTCGCAAAGAGTTTTAATCCATCCGGTATTGCGACTTTTACCAAGATGTCCACATTCTTCACAAACGGAACCTGCCCATATTTCGGCCATACGTACCATACCTTGAATATGATCGTCGCCGCCGTTATAATAAAAACGCAGTCCTCCAAATTTTTCTTTAATTTGTTGTACAACAACTTGGGGAACAGCTTCTGGAATTTTTTGATTATGGGGATTAGACTTTAACAACGCTTCTCTAGTGTTGTTACGCCATTCTGTGTAAGAATGAATTTGACTGCACAGTGCTTCTAGAATAGGCCACCAACCCGGACCAATACAAAATCCACCGTATCGACCTTCAAACATTTTTGGAAAACTGGTTTCCATTTTACGAGAAAAATCGTCGTAATCTTTTTCGCTATACATTACCAGTCCTCTACACCAGAAATTTCAATTTCAAAACTGCCACGGAGACCGTTAACATTTTGTGCAAAGGTCATAGTCGTAATAGAGCCAATACCGCTACCGGAGTCTTGTGTTAATTCAAAAACTTCAACGTCTTTAAATTTTTCTAACACATCTGCTAATTTTTGAATGTCTTTTCTATGTAGAAGCATTTTTAATACAAAGTTCAATTATTAAGTATATAATAGCAGAGTTGCAGTATAAATGCAACCTCTGCTTACTCAAATTACTTTTGAGCTTCTTGTTCTAAGAATTCATGCTCTAATTCGTCCAAAATGCTTTCATCTAGTTCAGGCATTGCAGACACTTGGCTAACACTCTTATCTAAAACAACTTCTTCGTGATCAAACAAACTGTTATAAATGTTATTAGCGTTACCGCCACGTAGACGCATACCCATCATGTTGTTTAACATTGGCTTTGCATCTTCGATCATTTGCATAGGAGTTTCTGATTTAAATAGTTCTTCAACAAAACGATCAAAGTACAAAATGTTACGAGGAACCCACTCGGAGTATTCGTCGCTCTTGTCGTTGTCTTTGACTTTCTTCCAGTATCTCCAGTCTGGTTGTGCTTTTTGACGTTCAATGTCCATTAATGCATTAGCACGTTGAACTGCAACAATATGGCAATATGTATTATGTGCCATCATTAGAGCATAACCAAAGCTATCCCAAGATGTTTTACCTTCTTTACCAATCTTGTTTAACATTCCTGGCTTGTACCAGCAAATGTCCCCGACTGATAATCTTCTTCCGATCTCTGATTCGAATGGGAAGGGGATGTTAAAAGCCTGGCTAATGGCTTTGTTGTCTGGGGCTTTGTCCATGATGACCGACCAGCGTTTGTTTGTGTGCTGGGCGTTGGTATAGACGAGGCCATGGGCTGTTGCAATGAAGGGTGATGCGCAGTCAAAAGAAATGGTAAAGTTTTCATTTATGTGTTTACGTACCTGTCGTTGAATAGAAGTTAGATAGCAGGACCAGTCTAATTGAGCAGTGCCCAAGAAGTGCATCCAGTTTCTGTCATCTAACAGTTTGTCATCACGTAAGATGATCAAACGCTTTAGTGCAACTTCCATGTCGCACATATTCTTACCACCCATTGCCCAACCTTCTGTAGGCAAGTGTTTAACAGCTTGATACCAAGTTTCCGCAGTTTCCCAGTCACTGCCTTGCAAAACGTTTAGGAATTTAGTTTGACCTAGTCGATTACGAATAAAGTAATCATTGTTATGTAATGTTTTGTTAAGACAATCTTCAAAACTCTTTAATCCTGTTTTAGGACTGTGAATATGATCGCTAGCCCATGTAGGAACGTCTAGCAACATTGACCAGTCAGCAGTTAGTTCTAACCAATTAAGAATATTATCTCTAACTTTGTTAGCGGCAGCACCTTCAAAGTTGTGCCAGTCGAACTTAAGAACACCTTTACCGATCTGGTATCCGCCGGAGTCGCCAACAATAACAGTATTAGCACGATCTCTATCTTGAATCATAGCATCTTGAATCATAGTTTTTTCTAGATCCAGTTGTGCATGACCTGCAGAATACAATCCGTACTTGTAAGTAAAGTAACCTTGTTCGGGATTAAGAAAGTTCATTCCTTCAATACCACGATCAAAACCTGCCGGAATTCGATCGTCAGGGACAAACTTGTCAAAACGTTGTTTGCTAATATATGTGCTAAAGAAACAACTAATAGCTGGCAGATATACTGCGTAATCTTTCTGTAATGGTGATAAGTTAACTGGTGGTCTGTTCATATTCTCTCGCTAATTTAGCAGTAATATCTAACTGCTGTCTTGCCTTTTCTAAATTGTCTAATGCTATTTTAACAGCCTGATTCTCTTTTGCTAACGATTGCCACATCAATTCTTCATTGCGTTTATCTCTTGCCCAATCAAGTAATGATTCTGCTTCACTATTTAGGCCCACTGACGCAGAGCCTAAATTAAGTTGAACCCAACCGTTGCCGTCAAATACTTCCATACGTTGGCTGGAAGTGTTGTATCGCATATTGCCAACACCTTGTGATCCAGAATACCCGTTCACATAAGTGCTGGCTGTGCCTCCCGAAACCTGGACATAACGTCCCGTAGGATATACGCTACCGATCATTAGGCCGCCTGTGCAGGAATGATGTACTTGTAAATAGCAATGCCGCTATCCAATGTGATTTGAATCGCACCTTCATTTGACAAGCTCATTTTACAATTATTAACATCTGCAATCTTAAGGATGCTTAAGATTGGCATAACAGGCCAAGTCCAGCCGCGGTCTAGTTTACCTGCAACGTTTTGTGCAAAAATAAACTCGCCTGCGTGTGTTGAAGCATCACCAAAGATAAACTTTAAGTTACCGCCGTCTGTCTTAGCAAGGAATGTTGGGTGTTCGCTGTGTGCGCCTGCCTGAAAGTTGAAACGCTGTACTGCGGCAACACTTGGCTCAATCTCAACGTCCCACTTAACACCTCGGAACTTAACAGTTTTCATCTTTTCGTTGATGATTTCCTGATTCATAAAACGATAGTCGTTCTTAAAATCGCTGTCTTTGTTTTCAAAGTGAATGCCTACGGGAATAGTTTCTCCGTTACGATCTGCAAAAGTAACAGAAATTTTTGCATTATCTTTATATTCGTTTCCGTCTAGCAAATACTTGAGCTTGTTAAGCTGAGGCATACCAAACACTCCGATCATATCTGGGTATGGATTAGAAGTCTCAGCCTCCATAATAACTGAACGGTCGTCTGCCATTGAGTTAATTGTAGTTTTTTCTTCTGTGCCTGTAACTTTAACAGTTGTTAGAAAGCCTAAGTTTTGTGTGTGGCTTACGATGTCTTGTAAAATGTCCTTCATTAAGAATTCTCCATATGTATATTAAGATTATATTTAGATCTTGAGTAAAAATCAACCTTGAAATCACTCAAAATCAAACAATTTGCTGAATGTATTATCCGACCTTGTTGAACTGATGTCCCATTCCAAAACACCAATAAGGTTTTCTAGCTTTTCATCAATGACTGTATTTTCCATTTCTGCATGATCAAATGGTAAATCTTTGAACCATTGAGGAAGTCTAAGTTCGTCAACTGGGTATGCTACTGATGTATAACCCATTGGGTTATCTTTGACTTTACACACAATGACTTTAGCACCGTCGGTGATGTTCATTGAGTACTTGTCATCCATCATTCTTTTGAGCGTATTCCAATTAAGGCTTGCTCTAACATGACCAGGCATATTTGTCTTGCCAGCCTTCTTCTCTTTACTGGCGTATTCTGTAATGTTGTTTGCACGTTTAGGTGATCCTTTCTCCCAACCAGGGCGGGTTTTAAATTCTGTTCTAAAAGTTGTTATGTATTCAAGTACTTGTTCTTTCTCGGCACCGTTAAGAACTTGTGTAAGAACTTCGCTTAGGAAGTCTTGAATAACTACAGGCGTGTCTGAACGTTTAAGATCTAAACCCATAGCTTTGATCTTACCTGCTTTGCCTTCAACGTCTTGACGCTTGCCTTCTTTATCGTAATAAAGAACAGCATAACGTTTCTTAGTAATGAACAGTCCTTTAGATGCAACAATCTCTCGCCCTGCCTTAATAACTTCTCCACGAGTCTTCGGACAGTGGAAGGCATCCTGCATAAATTTAGGGAATGTTGCATTTACTTCATTACCAATTGTGTCGTAAAGCTCAATGACATTTTCTTTTGACCAAGGAATAAGTCCTTTTTCAATGTCTTTCTTGAGAGTACTATAAGCACTAAAGTAACAAGAGTCAGTATCTCCATAGATAATTGCCTTGCCAACGTGATCATTAGCGCCTGTTATAATCTCATTAACTTTGCCCGCCATATGCTTGGCAATTTGACGGCCAGTTAGTGTAGTACTTTGACCAATTCTATTGTCAAAGAATCTGCAACCTGGATTAAGAATAGCACCATACAAACTGTTCAAGTTAATTTTCTTAACCAACTGACGCTTGTCCCAGTATTCTTCTTCAATTTTATTTCCAGCTTGAATACATTCTTTGAGTTTGGCCTGCATTTCTTTACGTTCAGCATACCAACGCTTCAACAGTCCGGGAATAATACCTTCTTTTTCGTAAGTAAAGATAGTACCATTTGCACTAACCATCCAAGGTTGATTGCTTTCGAATATTAGATCATAAATTTGTGCAGCAGATAGTGTGTCACTGTGACCATCTTCCCAGTCTATAGTAATTTCACGACCAACTTCTCTATTCATTACAGCAGTGTACTCTAACGAACCAAAGATACCTTCCCATGCTGCCGCAAAAGATCTACCTTTAGCCATTTCAGCGGCAATAAAGTCTTTAGTGCCGTCTTGACGTAACTGTCCAACAATGGTTTCTGGGCCCATGTTAAGTGCTCTAATGGCACTCGGATAAAGACTGTTAATATCTAACGAACCTAGCCAATCATGAATACCAATTTTAGGAAACGCAACATATGCTCCTGCTGCCTGTGTATCTTCATTTTCGTCACGTTTAGGTCTGTTAGGCACTTGCATA
>JACCDY011256223.1_pt1 | contig 43988 bp, 46 predicted proteins | sample 7446391 | NCBI WGS metagenome assembly JACCDY01 (sample SAMN15323451, study PRJNA562643) | freshwater metagenome | isolation source: river surface water | place: USA:Blue River Watershed | collected 2017-08-18
CGCATTTGTGAGCGAGAGCAACGATCTATACGAATTGATCCGTTTGACTTAACCAACAATACCCACAACGCACTCACTTAGCGCGCAGCCTTGACATCGGCAGGAGAAATTATGGGGTCTTTACCCTTGCCTGCGTTTGTCCATGCTGCGCGTGTATAAGTAATCACTGCTGCAATCTCGACATCATTGAGTTGAGAGGCGAACGAAGCCATCGCCGTTCCAGGCTTGCCTTTGAGCAGGATATCGATGTTTGCTGCCTTGGGGCCCATGGCGATCTGGCTGCCATCCAGAGCAGGGAACGCACCCATTACGCCCTTGCCGCTACCTTGGTGGCAGGCCACACAGTTCGCAGCATAGACTTTCTCACCGCGTGCAATCAGCTCTGGGCCAGTCCATTCTTTGTTTGGATCGTCAGCAGCGGCCAACAACAATTTTTTCTGCTCGTCAGCCCATTTTGCATAGTCGGCTTCGGAAACAACCTTGACCACAATCGGCATGAAGGCATGGTCTTTACCGCAAAGCTCGGTACATTGACCACGATACTCGCCAATCTTGTCCGCACGGAACCAAGTGTTGCGGACAAATCCGGGAATCGCATCCTGCTTGACAGCCAAGTCCGGCACCATCCAGGAGTGAATCACGTCAGCGGCAGTCACAGCCAGGCGGATTTTTTTACCAACTGGCACGACCAGCGGGTTGTCAACTTCCATCAGATAGAACTGACCCTTGGGCTCTTTATTTTCAATCTGAGCACGGGGAGTTGAGAGGTTGGACAAAAACTTGACGCCAGTCGCAGGGCCATCGATGTACTCGTATCCCCATTTCCACTGATAGCCGGTGACCTTGATCGTCAAGTCCGCGCCACTGGTGTCCTTCATGGCGACGACTGTACGGGTTGCAGGCAGAGCCATGGCAATCACGATCAGGAAAGGGATCACTGTCCAGGCTACTTCGACGCCCATGTGCTCATGAAATGTGGCGGGCTTGACGCCGCGCGACTTGCGATGCGCCCAGATCGAGTAGAACATGACACCAAACACGGCCACGAAGATCACCATGCAAATGATCAACATGAACCAATGCAGCCAAGCCACATCGCGCGCGATCTGGTTCACTCCCTCGGGGAGATTGAGCTGATTGACGCGTGGCCCTCCGGGCATGTCTTGTACTTGTGCACTTGCGATGCCTACAAAAAGCATGGCACAGGCGCCCAGTAACCCTCTCAACTTCTTCATGCTGACCTCTAAACACATCGCACGTTGGACAAGTCTATCGAGAAACGGGGGAAATATCCCATCCGAGAGACCACCCTGCGCAAAATTATTGTATGGCTAATCACAGGTGGAAACCCCCCAAGGATTAGCATGTATCGCAAAGAAACGGTGGTGATTGTAGCGCAGGCTTGGCATCCCTGCTGCACTACAATCCCTTTACCCCATCAGGCGTATCCCCAATATGACAAAGTCAGACCTCTTTAGCACCCGTCAAGGCCTTCAGGCTCTCTTGAAAGGCTTTCTGGAACGCGCCTCGCAAGAGCCTGCCACAGGCTCTTTGCCTTTATATATCGCGGGTCACCGCTGCGGCTGGCTTTTCCCCGGTGCGGCAAAGGCATTGTCCGGGCATCCGAACGTACTGGTCGAAACAACGTCAGCACATTTAGGTCCAAATCTGACATCTGGAGACACACTGGATGCATTTTTAGCCGAAATCGCACAGAAACTGAGGGCTGCGGGGTGTACGCCAGGCTGGCGAAATGAGTTACTGGACATCTGGACCCAGGAAGACCCTCGCGATCAAACATCCTCCAGACGCGTGGGAGCGATTGAAAGAGGGGTCATGCGCCCACTCGGCCTCACCACAAGGGCGGTACATCTGAGCGGCTGGTCTGAAGACGGTCGCCTGTGGGTTGCCAGACGCTCCCTCACAAAAGCCACGGATCCCGGCATGTGGGATACGCTCGTTGGGGGCCTGGTTGGCAATCTTGAGGATCCCGAACTTGCTCTGGTTAGAGAGTCGGACGAAGAAGCAGGCCTGGATGCCCCGGATATTGTCAACCGAACACCCCTTCGCGCGATTGCTCAAATGAAACGTCGGATTCCCGAAGGTTTTCAAACAGAGATCGTCTTGACCTGCGAGTGCGTTCTACCAAGCCACATTATTCCGAGCAATCGCGATGGCGAAGTGATGGAAATAAAGCTTCTGGACACTGAGACCCTTTTGGATATGCTGAAAAACGATGCCTTTACGCTTGAGGCATCGATTGTCATCACTGAGGATCTCTGGCGGCGGACGGCGCAGTAGCGTGCCCCGTCGTTTGTCCGGCCTGTTGCCCAGCCGGTTGAGAATGGGCTTGCGAGCTACTCTGATAAGACCGCCAGACTTCAAGCGCCCGTAAGCGCTGTTTGGCAACAAGCTCAATGGCAGATTTGATCGCGGGGTCCTGAGACATCAGATGGTCGAAGTCTTTCGCAGGCAGGCACAGTAGCTTGCTGTAACCAAGCGATCTGACCTCAAAATTTTCCGAAACATCGTGATCGAGCAAGTACATTTCACCAAAAAACTCGCCGGAACCGAGCTCAACATGTGTGCCATCAGGCAGCAAAATTGTGACGGCTCCCGATGCAACAATGTACAAGCCAAATGGCGGTATTTTTTTGCCCCAGATCAGCTGGTCTGGCAAAAAAAGTCTTGGCTTTAACATCTTGGTCACTGCTTGCTGTGCCTGAGGCGGCAGTCCGGTCAATAAAGGGACTCGTGAAACAAGCTCCACGGCATCCATCTCAATATCCAGTGCCGCGTTTTTGTCTAGAAAGGCCCAGCGCTGAGTGACTTGATCCGACAAATTTTCATACACCTCGCCACTAATCAGAGACTGATCAAACATTTCACCATAGCGTTCACGCTCCAGTCGTCTGGCGATGCGACCAAGATAATGCTCCTGCATCCACAAGGAATAATTCGGATATTGCAATTCCAAGGCATGCAAAGCTTCGCGAATAAGTGATAAACGGTGTCCATGCATTTCACTGAGCTGTTCGCACGCCTCTGAGCCCAGGATATCTTTCAGCTTTTGATCAATGAAGTCCAGCAACTGCTGCGAAATCGAACGCATGCACATGAGCGCCACAAAACGCTGGCTGAGCTCGTGCGCCAACCACCTCTGCACACCAAAGACCTCGTACACCCGCATCGCTTGCCTGAAACGGCGGGGATAGCGCATTGAGCGCGCTGTACTGAACTCAAAACCTCGCACACCTCTTAAACGAACAGCTTCTTCAAGTCGCTCTGCGCGACCTAACAGACGCTCAGCCATATTGCGATCAATGATCTGATGCTTCAACACATCGAAGTACCGCTCATATTCCTGACGCGCCAAAATCGTCAAGCCGAGATCAACTCGCTCTCTGACAGAGAAATGCTCAATGTGCAGGTCACTGCCTTCCTCGATGCTTTTATTGAATGCGGTGTAGACACGTTCACGCGCAGGGCCGGACACTTGCTCCAGACGCGCGATCACATCGGTTTCCTGCTGAATCATCGCCGTCGCGACAATCACCGCCTGATTGCGCAAGGCTCGCTCTTTTTTGGTGAGTAAATTCAAGCCCAGCATCTTGATGACAGGTTGTAATGACAACCCATTGATGAAAAGCGTCGCAAGCACAAACCCCGTCACGGTAATGGCGATGAATTCGCGCGCTTCATTTGGCAAACTCGTCCGTTCAGTGACCGCCAGCGCAAGCGCGAGCGATAGCGCACCTCTCAACCCGCCCCACCACAACACCACGCGAAAACGAGTACCAATACGCGCGCCCAATCCGGAAAAAGACAAGAGCGGCACCAAACCAAACACAACGATTGCCCGCGCCGTCAGCGTAGCCACGAAGACAATAAACACGTAAAAAAGATGAATCCAAGTGGCATTGGCCATCACCTTGGGAATGAGCATTGCCGCGAACAAGAAAATCAGCGAATTTGCCCAAAAACCAAACTGGTGCCAGGACTGCGAAAGCGTGACAAAGGTTGTCGGCGCCATGCGTGTTCGCCCTGTTGAGCCCACCACTAAACCCGCAACGACTGTCGCGACCACACCCGATACGTGCAAATAGTGCTCAGAAACGAAATAAGACAGATAGGCCACTGAAATCGTTAACGAAATTTCCGCAGCCGGCCAACCGCGCAGCAAAGGAAATGACAGGCAGGCCAATCTTGCCAGCACAAAACCCGTCAATCCGCCCCCAAGGAACAGATATAAAAAATTTTGCGAGAGCGACCCAAAACTCAACTCGGTTGTGTGTGACAACACGCCCATCAATGCGGCATAAAGCGCGATCGCTGCTGCGTCGTTTAACAAACTCTCGCCTTCGACAAGCGTGTTGAGTCTGGCGGGTGCGCCCACTTCTTTGAAAATACCGATCACTGCCGCAGGATCCGTCGTGGCGACGATCGATCCTAGCAACAAGCACACCACCAGACTAAAGCCAGATATTTGCGATAAAACCACCCCTACAAAGACCGTGCTGATAATGACTGCGACAACCGCCATCATTAGAATGGGGCCCAGATCGTCCAATAATCTGCGCACATTCATGGCGAGCGCGGCCTCGAACAATAAAATCGGTAGAAAAACAACCAGAAAGGTCTCGGATGAGACCTCGAACGTGCTGATGATGGTCAGAAACTCCCCAAGGACAGGGGGCGCCCACTGGTGTACGTGAGAAACATATCCCAGCACGCAACCTGCGATCGCCAAAAAAACTGAATAAGGGAGCTTGACCCGACCAGCAAGTGGCGGCATGAAGCAGACGAGCGCGAGCAGGCCCGTCAGTCCAAACACAAAGGAATTGATATCCATACCAACTGATTCCGTTAACCCTGCAGGCGTTGCCTGCTCTTAGAACCTTATGGTACGTGATGTTGGCGGATATTGAATTTAGTTTTTTAGTTTGTTAACGCTAAACGCATTTTTTTCATCGCGGCCACTTCGATCTGACGAATGCGTTCGGCCGATACGCCGAACTCTTCAGCCAGCTCGTGCAGCGTCGCGCCACTGTCGTCTTGTAGCCAGCGCGCCTGGACAATCCGGCGTGAGCGGGGATCGAGTGCATCCAGCGCACGATCGAGACCCGCACCCCGCATCAAGTCTTCGGCACGGCGCTCCAGAACCTGAGTCGGATCAGAGTGCCCCTCGTCAGACAGATATGCGATAGGAGCGTATGCGTCCTCGTCATCGTCCTGGTTTTCCAGCGACATTTCTCGTCCGGAGAGGCGCACCTCCATCTCGCGAACATCTTCAGTGCGAACATTCAAATGCGCCGCGATCTCATCGACTTGTTTCGAGTCGAGCGTTTGTCCGTCCGGACGCATGCTGCGCAGATTAAAAAACAGCTTGCGTTGCGCTTTTGTCGTGGCGACTTTCACCATGCGCCAGTTGCGCACGATGTATTCATGAATTTCAGCTTTGATCCAGTGCACAGCGAAAGAAACAAGTCGAACCCCGCGTTCTGGGTCGAACCTTTTGACGGCTTTCATCAAGCCGACGTTGCCTTCCTGGATCAGGTCGGCGTGAGGCAGTCCATAGCCTAGGTACTGACGCGCCACGGATACCACGAGGCGCAAATGCGACAACACCAGCTCCCGGGCCGCTTCAATATCCTGCTCGTCACGCAAACGTCGGGCAAGCCCGCTCTCTTGCTCCGGCGTCAGCACGGGCAAGCGGTTGACCGTCGAGATATAAGCTTCAATCGTTCCCAACGAACCGGGATTCGATATGGCCATGGCGAGTTGACTAGGTTGCAAGGTTAAAGCTGCCGTATTTGTCATAATCGTAGACTCCTGTTTTCGAGGCGCCATCTGAGTCTTGATATTAGCACTCGAGCGCTGCGAGTGCCAATATGACGGTTTTATATAGCAAAAGTTCCGCAATCTTCGCCGGAGTGTTAATCTGAGGGGCGGTTTCCAGACTGACTGAGTCAGTTTCGAGCTTTTGTTTGTCCCTGGATTCGGGTATGTCCGACTTAGTCAAGTTTCTTTCCAAAATTTTGCTTGCCTGCCTGCTCATTATTGCTGTGGGTTGGGCGACTTACATCGGCGTGCGCTACTACCACGCCGAACAGGTCGCGTATCGCTGGATTTCGGGCTTGGCCGCCAAGCAAGCGGAGTGGGAAAAGAAAATCGCTGCAGAGGGCGGAAACACTCTCACAGGCTTCGCCACCCCCGACCAGCCTCGCCCCGTTCAGGGCCTGGAAGGCAAATTCGCAGGTTTGGCTTATGACCCGCTACAAAAACGCCTGTTAGGTGTGATCAACAAGCCCACTGCTATTGTCGCGCTCTCCACGGACGGACAACTGCTTGCAACCTACCCCGTCAAAGGCATGTCCGACATCAATGGGATCGCTTGGATGGGTGGCAATCGTGTCGCGCTTGTCAATGGCAAGCGTAACCGGGTCGTCCTCACCGAAATGCCCTCGACACCTCAAGCCCTTGATGTCACCCGCGCTTTCGCACTGTTACTCCGCTTTGGCGAAGGTGAAGACGCGAATCAAGGCTTCAACGGTCTGGGCTACGACCTCAAACGCGATCGGCTTTACATCTCAAAGGAACATAGCCCTCGCACCCTGTACCGGGTGAGTGGTCTGAACTATCTGCAATCACCTGATTCACGCGGTCTGCGTATCGAAAACATTAGCCATTGGCTCGACGAGGTCCCTTTTGCAACGGATCTTTCATCCGTTGAGGCAGATCCTGCGAACGGTCGCGTCTACCTGCTGAGCGAGGAATCCCAAATGATTGTTCAGCTCGATGGCGATACGGGACGTGGTCGCGGCATGCTTTCTCTCTCACCCAAGGGTGCCAAGCCCATGCCCCGACCCGAAGGCATTGCGACGGACGACTCCGGCAATCTTTATATCGTCAGCGAGCCCAACCTTTTTTACAGGCTCAAAAAGCCCTGATTACGGGCTTAATATTCGACTATGGCCCGACAACCCCGGCTCTACGCAGAGGGTTACGCCCAGCTCATCAGTGTTGATTTTTCTGAGTCTACACAGCGTAGTCTTCAATCGTTTGACTCTCAGCCCTATCCAGAACTACTGAACTGGCTTGGGCGGCTTGCCCCTTTGCATCAGGTTGCCGTGCACGGCTGGGCAGTCACACCTCGCAGTATGGTTATTTTGGCTACGCCCGAGGCCTCCTCCAGCCTGCCTTCCCTCGTACAGGCCCTTGGTCGCAACTTGGCCGCACAGCTCAGGTCGGGTAGTGTTTTTGCCGGTCGCTATCATTCAACTATTCCTCAACCAGGCCTCTGGGTATTACCCAGTCTGATATGGCTTGAATTACACCCTGTGAGAGAAAAACTTGTCGAGGATGCCGAGTCCTGGCCTTGGTCTTCGGCTCGTACGCATACTGGCGCACCTGGTGCGATGTATTCCTGGCTGCAGCCTCATCCAGACTACTGGCTCTGCGGCAATACGCCGTTTGACCGACAGGCCAACTATCGCCGCAAGCTATCCGAAGGACTACCATCTGCCTCGGACAGACAAATCTCCACCTGCTTGCGCGGCCAATGGGCGCTTGGGGATGAGCGATTCATGGCCGATTTGCAAAAAACGGCAACCCGTCGCGTACAGCCAGGGGTTAGAGGCCGTCCAAAAAAGCAATGATCCGTCCCCATTTTATTTGCACCATTATTGTGCCCTAAATTAAATGGGGACGCACCCCTATTTATTTCCTTGCATCGCTTGATTTTCAAGGGTATTGTTACGCTCTTGCGCTGCAACATAGCAGCCCGGTCCTGGAGCACGATATGTCGACATTCCCTTTGAATTTCCACCCTTCTAAACCTGTACAGGCGTCCTCTGTTCCGGTTGCGGGCTTGCCACAAGCTCAGGGTCTCTACACGCCATCCAATGAGCACGATGCCTGTGGCGTTGGCTTTGTTGCACATATCAAAGGGCAAAAAAGCCACGCCATCATTGAACAAGGTTTGAAAATCCTTGAAAACCTCGACCACCGTGGTGCGGTCGGTGCAGACAAGCTGATGGGCGATGGCGCAGGCATTCTGATTCAGATACCCGATGCGTTTTTCCGTCAAGAGCTTGCCAAACAGGGCGTCACTCTGCCTGCTCCAGGCGAGTACGGTGTCGCCATGGTGTTCTTGCCCAAAGAAATCGCCTCCCGCCTAGCCTGTGAACAAGAGCTTGAGCGCTCAGTTCGTGCAGAAGGTCAAGTCGTACTTGGCTGGCGCGACGTTCCCGTTGATGCCGATATGCCGATGTCTCCCGCAGTCCGCGCCTGCGAGCCCGTCATCCGCCAGTTGTTTATTGGTCGCGGCGCTGACGTGATGGTACCGGACGCACTCGAAAGAAAGCTTTATGTGATACGCAAAACAGCCAGCCACGCCATTCAGGCCATGGGGCTCGCACACGGCAAAGAATACTTTGTGCCTTCGGCTTCTGTGCGAACCATCGTCTACAAAGGCTTATTGCTCGCCGATCAAGTGGGTCGCTACTACCGCGACTTGGCCGATCCGCTGACCGTCTCGGCGGTTGCCTTGGTCCACCAGCGCTTTTCAACCAACACTTTTCCCGCCTGGCCGCTGGCCCACCCCTATCGCATGATCGCCCACAACGGCGAGATCAACACGGTAAAAGGCAACTTCAACTGGTTACGCGCACGCGAAGGCATGATGCAGTCTGCCGTGCTGGGCGACGATCTCAAAAAGCTCTACCCGATCGTCTACGAGGGTCAGTCAGACACCGCGACTTTCGACAACTGCCTCGAGCTGTTGGTCAATTCAGGCTACTCGCTTGCGCATGCCATGATGATGATGATCCCCGAAGCTTGGGAACAGCACACACACATGGATCCAAGCCGCCGCGCTTTTTACGAATACCATGCGGCGATGATGGAACCCTGGGATGGCCCAGCAGCCGTAGCATTCACTGACGGCCGTCAAATCGGCGCGACGCTTGATCGCAACGGTTTGCGCCCTGCGCGCTATTTGATTACAGATGATGACATGGTCATCATGGCATCCGAAGCCGGCACACTCCCGATTCCTGAAAACCGCATCGTTAAAAAGTGGCGACTGCAGCCTGGCAAGATGTTCCTGATCGACCTTGAACAAGGTCGCATCATTGACGACGCCGAAATCAAATCCCAGCTTGCCAACTCGCGCCCTTATCGCCAGTGGATCGACCGTCTGCGCGTCAAGCTCGAATCGCTCCCCGCACCTGCCAAGCCAAATCTACCCGCGCAGACTACGAGTCTGCTTGATCGTCAGCAGGCTTTCGGCTGGACCCAGGAAGATTTCAAGTTCGTGCTCGAGGTCATGGCTGAATCAGGAGAGGAAGCCATCGGCTCAATGGGCAACGATGCGCCGCTTGCTGTTTTGTCCAGCAAGGCCAAGCCTTTCTACAACTACTTCCGTCAACTCTTTGCTCAGGTGACCAATCCGCCGATCGATCCGATCCGTGAACAAATGGTGATGTCCCTGGTTTCTTTCATTGGTCCCAAGCCAAATCTGCTCGACATTAACAACGTCAACCCGCCTTTGCGCCTCGAAGTCAACCAGCCTGTGCTTGATGACAAAGAGATGGCTAGAATCCGAGGGATCTCCGAGCTGACCGGCGACAAGTTCCGTAGTTTTGAGCTTCACATCAGCTATCCTGCCGCCTGGGGGGCGGACGGCATCGAAGCGCGTCTGGCGGCCTTGTGCGCGCGTGCAGTCGATGCGGTCAAGAGCGGCTACACCGTCTTGATCCTGACCGACCGTAACGTCGATAGCGAGCATGTGGCGATCCCGGCCTTGCTTGCGACCTCGGCGATTCACCAACATCTGATCCGTGAAGGTCTGCGTACCAATACGGGTCTGGTTGTTGAAACCGGATCGGCCCGCGAAGTCCATCACTTCGCTTTGCTCGGTGGCTACGGCGCCGAAGCGATACACCCTTTCCTGGCGATGGAAAGCCTGGCCGCGATCAGCAAGGACCCAGAAAAAGCAATCAAAAATTACGTCAAAGCAATCGGCAAAGGGCTCAATAAAGTCATGTCCAAAATGGGCATCTCGACTTATATGTCCTATTGCGGTGCGCAGATTTTCGAAGCCGTCGGACTGCGCAGCGATCTGGTCAGCAAATATTTTTCAGGTACGGCCAGTACCATCGAAGGCATCGGAATTTTCGAAGTCGCCGAAGAAGCCTTGCGCACACATCGTGCAGCCTTTGGTAACGACCCAGTGCTCGCGAACGCGCTTGAAACGGGTGGCGAATATGCCTTCCGTGTTCGCGGCGAGGAGCATATGTGGACGCCTGACTCGATCGCCAAATTGCAGCATGCGACGCGTGCGAACAACTATCGCACTTACAAAGAATACGCGCAGCTGATCAATGATCAAAGCCGTCGTCACATGACTTTGCGCGGACTGTTTGAGTTCAAGGTTGATCCAGCGCGCGCCATTCCTCTGGATCAGGTTGAGCCTGCAAAAGAAATCGTTAAACGCTTTGCGACTGGCGCGATGTCGCTGGGTTCCATTTCGACCGAAGCGCACTCCGTGCTGGCCGTTGCGATGAACCGCATTGGTGGTAAGTCGAACACCGGTGAGGGCGGCGAAGACGAGTTGCGCTATCGCAGCGAGTTGCGCACTGGCAAAAGCGGCATCAAAGCGGGCGCCACGTTGGCCAGCGAACTCGGTGCTGATCGTATCGCCGCAGACGTTGCGCTCCAGGAGGGCGACTCCATGCGCTCCAAGATCAAACAAGTCGCTTCGGGTCGCTTCGGTGTCAGTGCGGAGTATCTCTCGAGCGCGGACCAAATTCAGATCAAAATGGCGCAGGGTGCCAAGCCTGGCGAGGGTGGTCAGCTGCCCGGACACAAAGTTTCGGAGTACATCGCGAAACTGCGTTGCTCGGTACCAGGGGTAGGGCTGATTTCTCCACCACCCCACCATGACATCTATTCGATCGAGGATCTGGCGCAGCTCATTCATGATCTGAAAAACGTGAATGATCGCGCCTCGATTTCCGTCAAGCTTGTATCCGAAATTGGCGTCGGTACTGTTGCTGCCGGCGTAGCCAAAGCAAAAGCCGACCACGTCACGATTTCTGGACATGACGGCGGCACGGGTGCTTCGCCAGTGTCCTCCATCAAGCATGCAGGTACGCCTTGGGAGCTCGGTCTGGCCGAGACTCAACAGACCCTGATGCTCAACCAGTTGCGCAGCCGTATCCGTGTGCAAGCCGATGGGCAGATGAAAACAGGCCGTGACGTCGTGATCGGTGCGCTGCTGGGTGCGGACGAGTTTGGTTTTGCGACGGCACCGCTGGTTGTTGAAGGTTGCATCATGATGCGCAAGTGCCACCTCAACACCTGCCCGGTTGGTGTCGCCACCCAAGATCCCGTGCTGCGCCAGAAATTCCAGGGCAAGCCAGAGCACGTGGTGAACTACTTCTTCTTTGTCGCCGAAGAAGTACGTGAAATCATGGCTCAGCTCGGCATTAGCAGCTTTGACGAACTGGTTGGTCGCGTCGATCTCTTGGATACTCGCTCTGGTATCGAGCATTGGAAAGCACACGGTCTGGATTTCTCGCGCGTCTTTTATCAACCTTCCACACCAAGCCCACGCAGACATACCGAAGGTCAGGATCACGGACTGGATGCGGCGCTTGACCATCAGCTGATCGAACGAAGCCTACCAGCGCTTGAGCGCGGCGAAAAAGTCTCCTTCATTGTGCCTGTGCGCAACCGCAACCGGACGATTGGCGCCATGTTGTCAGGTCGCGTTGCCTCGCTGTACGGTGACGAAGGTCTGCCTGACGACACGATTCACATTCAGTGCAACGGGACCGCAGGTCAAAGCTTTGGCGCCTTCCTGGCGCGCGGCATCACTCTTGATCTCGTCGGTGAAGGTAACGACTACGTCGGCAAGGGACTGTCGGGTGGAAGGATCATCGTTCGCTCACCCAATGATTTCCGCGGTTTCGGTCCGGACCACATCATTGTTGGCAACACTGTCTTGTACGGTGCCACTGGCGGTGAGGCTTATTTCAACGGTGTCGCAGGTGAACGCTTCGCAGTTCGTAACTCCGGTGCCGCCGCAGTCGTGGAAGGCACAGGCGATCATGGCTGCGAATACATGACCGGTGGCACAGTTGTCGTGCTGGGCGAAACGGGACGCAACTTCGCAGCCGGCATGTCGGGAGGTGTTGCTTACGTCTGGGATCCGGAAGGCTCCTTTATCGAACGCTGCAATATGTCCATGGTCGCGATTGAGCCTGTGTTGTCATCTGCCGAGCAAACTAAAGAGCAAGGCATCGATATCTGGCACAGCATGACCCGTGGCGGTGAGCGCGAAACTGACGAGGCCATTCTCAAGCGTCTGGTTGAAAATCATTTCCGCTACACAGGCAGTTTCCGCGCACGCGATCTCGTGAGCAACTGGGAAGCTGCGCGCGGCAAATTCATCAAAGTCATGCCTGTCGACTACAAGCGCGCGCTCGGCGAAATGTGGCGCGCCGCCAACCCTCAGCCAAAAGCAGCTTAAGGAATCATCATGGGAAAAATTACTGGATTTCTAGAAGTCAAACGCTTGCAAGAGGCCTCTGAGCCACCCGCAAACCGACTCAAGCACTGGCGCGAGTTTGTTTTGCATCTGAGTGATGAGCAGGCGGGCAAACAAGCTGCGCGTTGCATGGATTGTGGCATCCCTTTTTGCAACAATGGGTGCCCTGTCAACAACATCATCCCTGACTGGAATGATCTTGTTTACCGCCAAAACTGGCGCGCCGCACTGGATGTTTTACATTCAACCAACAACTTCCCCGAGTTCACGGGTCGTATTTGCCCGGCACCTTGCGAAGCTGCCTGTACGCTCAACATCAACGACGACGCGGTCGGCATCAAGTCAATCGAACATGCCATCATCGACAAGGGTTGGGAGCAAGGTTGGGTCGTCCCGCAAGTGCCTGCCCAAAAGACAGGTAAAAAAGTGGCTGTGATTGGCTCCGGCCCTGCAGGCTTGGCTTGCGCCCAGCAACTGGCGCGTGTCGGTCACGACGTGACGGTTTTCGAAAAGAATGACCGGATCGGTGGGTTGCTTCGTTACGGCATTCCTGATTTCAAACTTGAAAAGAAACTCATCGATCAGCGTATCGCGCAAATGGAAGCGGAGGGCGTGACCTTCAAAGCTTCGCATTATGTGGGTCAGGCAGGCGATGCGCCCGAAAAAGGTTTGACGGTCAAAACGCCAGAATCGCTTCAAAAAGAATTCGATGCGATTGTGTTGACGGGCGGCTGCGAAACGCCGCGCGACTTGCCTATTCCTGGCCGTGAGCTGGATGGTGTCATGTACGCCATGGACTTTTTGCGTCCACAAAACAAAGTGGTTGCCGGTGACAAACTCAGCAATCAGGTTTTGGCAAAAGGCAAACACGTTGTGGTCATTGGTGGTGGCGATACCGGCTCTGACTGCGTGGGCACGAGCAATCGCCACGGCGCGAAATCCGTCACCCAGATCGAACTCATGCCTCGCCCGCCCGAGAGCGAGAACAAAGCCATGACATGGCCCTATTGGCCCGCCAAGCTGCGTACTTCGTCCTCGCACGAAGAAGGCGCCGAACGCGACTGGGCCATCACCAGCAAATCTCTTGTCGGCAAAAACGGTAAAGTTGAAAAACTGGTGGCTGCACGCGTCGAGTGGATCAAGGATGAGACCACTGGACAAATGCGTATGCAGGAAATTAAAGGTTCAGAGTTTGATATCCAGGCCGACCTGGTGCTCTTGGCAATGGGTTTTGTCGCGCCCGTCAGCAATGTTTTGACTGCTTTTGGCATTGACCAGGATCCACGTGGTAATGCACGCGCCAATACCGATGACTACAAGAGCAATGTCGACAAGGTCTTTGCCGCAGGCGACATGAGACGTGGTCAGTCCCTCGTGGTGTGGGCGATCCGCGAGGGTCGTCAATGCGCTCGTTCGGTCGATGAGTTCCTGATGGGCTCAAGCGAACTTCCACGTTAAACCGGTCTTACAGGTTACAGGCACTTCCATGAAAAAAATGTCACGCCTCTTTCAATTCGCAGTGTCCGGTTTGTTGGCTGTTTTATCTCTTGCGCCAATCCAGGCCCAAGCGCAGGCAACAGACAACTGGCCGAACAAGGGGCTGACATTGATTGTGCCTTATGCGCCGGGAGGCTTTTCTGACACCAGAATGCGGCTTTTGGCGCGTAAGCTTTCAGACAAACTCGGTCAACCTGTTGTGGTTGAAAATAAAGGTGGCGCAGGCGGAGTCATCGGGACATCCATGATCGCCAAAGCCGCGCCCGATGGCTACACACTTGGGTCTGGAAATCTCGCCCCTCTGGCGGTGAATCCCTCACTGATGCCCAAGATGCCATATAACGTCGCCCGGGATCTGGCACCCGTGATTTTGATCGAAAACAGTCCGCTTGTATTAAGCGTGGCGAACAACATGCCGGTCAAAACGCTCGACGAACTTATCGCTCTGGCTAAAAAAGAACCTGGCAAACTGACGTTCGGCTCTTCTGGTGTGGGTGGCGCGCATCATTTGTCAGGCGAAATGTTCAGGGACTCCGCCAAAATCGATATTACGCACGTACCCTACAAAGGGGGCTCACCCGCAGCGACAGATCTCATGGCCGGACACCTGAACATGATGTTTGAAATGGGTTACGCGGCGCTACCCTCCATTCAAGGTGGCCGAGTCCGCCCCATCGCGGTCACTTCCGCCGAGCGACTGACAATCCTTCCAGATGTGCCCACGATGTCAGAGCTCGGCATAAAAGGTTTTGAATCCTACAATTGGCAAGGGATCATCGTACCGGCCGGAACGCCGGCTCCCATCATCGCCAAATTGAATCAGGCTTTTAACGAAATTCTCAAAGACCCCGACGTCGCTACTGCGATTTCAAGCGTCGGGAGTCAAACGGTGGGCGGCACACCTGAAGCTTTTGGCAACTTTATCGCCTCAGAAACCGCCAAATGGGCAAAAGTCATTAAATCGGCAGATATCAAGCTGAATTAAGTCTCCAGCCATCTTTTGTGCCGTCAGTCGGTCGCGAACACCGGGCAGCGAGCGCTACAATGCAGGGTCACCGGGTATTCTTACCTGTTCCAGCCATTTGGCGATGACCTCACCGGGTTCCTGATGCCCTCGCTTTCTTCCGCACCTGACGATCTCGTTTTACGCCTGGCCGATGTGTCACTGGGCTATGGAGACGTGAGTATTTTGCGCGATATCTCTCTGAATGTCCGACGCGGGCAGGTGGTGGCTCTGATGGGTGGATCAGGCTCTGGGAAAACAACCCTTCTGCGCGCAGCGACGGGACAAATCAAAGCGCGCGCTGGCGTTGTCAGTCTCTTTAATCAAGATCTCGCTCAGGTCACTGGCGATCAGCTGCAAACCCTGCGCCAAAAAATGGGGGTGCTCTTTCAGCAAGGCGCGTTGTTCACAGATCTCAACGTCTTTGAAAATGTCGCTTTTCCCCTCAGAGAACACACCAAACTCTCGACTTCCGAATTGCTCGCGCGTGTTCTGGACAAACTCGAGGCTGTCGGCCTGCGCACGGCTGCACATCTCAAAGTCTCAGAAATATCCGGTGGCATGGCACGCCGCGTGGCGCTTGCGCGCGCAGTTGTTCTGGAACCCGAGCTCGTGTTGTATGACGAGCCTTTCGCAGGTCTCGATCCCATTTCACTTGGGATTACAGCAAGACTGATACGAAGCCTCTCGGATCGACTCGGCTGTGCTTCGGTTGTGATTACACATGACATCACGGAGTCTTTTGCCATCGCGGATCATGTTTATCTGATCGGTCAGGGAGCCATCAAAGCACACGGAACGCCAGAAACACTGGGCAATTCGCCAGATCCATATGTTCAGCAGTTTTTAAAAGGCGAGCCTGACGGACCGGTGCCTTTTGATTACCCCAGCACGCCAAAATTCGAGTCTTGGCTCAAACAGCAAGAGGCGCGTCGATGAGTCCTAATCGCGCGCTCGAAATAACAGGCCGCATGGTGCGCACCCGAATCGTCGGGCTCGGTATGTTTACGCGGTTTTTTCTGCTGCTTCTGCGACGCAGCGGCATTGCTTTGACGCGTCCGCGCCTGGTCACCCAACAAATCCATTTCATTGGCAACTATTCTCTGCTGATCATTGCCGTGTCCGGACTCTTTGTTGGTTTCGTGCTCGGGCTTCAAGGTTATTACACCCTCAATCGTTACGGTTCCGAAGAAGCACTTGGCCTGTTGGTGGCACTTTCACTCACCCGTGAGCTGGGTCCCGTGGTGACAGCCTTGCTTTTTGCCGGCCGAGCTGGCACCTCCCTGACAGCGGAAATTGGTCTGATGAAAGCAGGTGAACAACTTGCCGCCATGGAAGTGATGGCCGTTGATCCCATTCGCCGAGTGCTGGCCCCGCGGTTCTGGGGAGGCGTCATTGCCATGCCTATTTTGGCGGCTGTCTTTTCAATGGTGGGTATTCTGGGCGGCTGGATTGTAGGTGTACTGATGATCGGCATCGACACTGGCGCCTTTTGGTCTCAAATGCAAAGTGGCGTTGACGTCTGGAAAGACGTCATGAATGGCGTCATCAAAAGCCTGGTGTTCGGAGTTGCCGTCACCTTGATTGCGCTCTACGAAGGCTGGCAATCCCGCCCGACCCCCGAAGGTGTGGCACGCGCAACAACCCGTACGGTTGTAGCCGGCTCTCTTGCAGTGTTGGGTCTTGATTTTCTGCTGACCGCCTTGATGTTCAGCAACTGATATTGGAACCGAAATGTCTACTGAAAAAACAGACTGGTGGGTTGGACTCTTTGTGCTTCTGGGTGGAATCGCCATCACGTTTCTGGCCTTACGCGCCGCAAATCTAAGCAGCTTTTCCATCGCTCAGACCTATACCCTGTCGGCCAAGTTCGATAACATCGGCGGACTCAAAGTCAGGGCTCCCGTCAAAAGCGCGGGAGTGGTGGTTGGACGCGTGTCATCGATCTCTCTGGACACCAAGACCTACCAGGCTGTCGTCCAACTGGATATGGAAAAAGGTTTTCTTTTCCCCGTTGACTCGTCTGCGAAAATTCTGACCTCAGGTTTATTAGGTGAGCAATACATTGGTCTCGAAGCGGGTGGGGACGACACCAATCTCGCCAACAACGGCACCATTCAATACACTCAGAGCGCAATCGTGCTAGAAAGCCTGATTAGCCAGTTTCTGTTTAATACTGCGGAAAAGCAAGGTAGTGAGACGGCTCCCGCTTCGGGCTCAGCCAAGCCTAAAAATTAATAATGGTTACTACTATGAAGACGCATATTATTCATAAACCCCTGCTCATCGGGCTACTAGCTGTTCTCGGTGGCTGCGCGACGCACTCCGTGACCACGCCGATCGCCGCAGACCCATGGGAAAGTTCCAACCGGGCGGTTTTTGAGTTCAACGACACGATTGACCGCGCCATTTTCAAACCTGTCGCCCGAGCTTATGCCACTATCACGCCTCAACCCATCCGAACTTGCATCCACAACATCTTTTTGAACATCGGAGATATCTGGGCAGGCGTGAATAGCTCTCTTCAAGGAAGGCATATTGATGCCATCAACACGTTTGGCCGGGTCATGCTCAATACCACCCTGGGCCTGGGCGGCTGTTTGGATCTTGCTAGCACCACAGGCGCTAAGCGTATCCCGAACGATTTTGGTGTCACTCTGGGCGTCTGGGGAATCAGTTCAGGACCCTATATTGTTTTGCCGCTGATCGGGGCAAGTACTGTTCGTGATGGCACGGGTCTCATCGCTGACGCATATGTCAATCAATTCGGCTATGGTCAGATGGTGACCGATATTTCAGTTCGAAACTCGATCTACGGACTGGAGGTCGTCCAGCGTCGCGAAGCCTTGCTCGAAGTCAGCGATACCGTTGATCGCACAGCGCTGGACCGCTACAGCTTTATCCGCGATGCCTATCTCAAACGTCGCGAAGTTCAAGTCAAAGGACCGATTGCTGACGCAGAAAGCTTGCCAAGCTACGAAGATGACGAAGCCGTCTCCGCAGATCGCAAGGCACTCGGCCTGCCTCCTCGTAACCAATAAGGTATGAACATGTTTGCTTATCTTGCACGCTTAACTCTACTCTTGGCACTTGCTTCAGGGCTTTCTGCGGGCGTCAATGCTCAGCAAAAGCCTAATCCGATGGGGTCACCCAATGAATTTGTGCAACAGGTGGCGGATCAAGTTTTAACGGCCCTTAAAGCGGATACTGCAGCGCGTTCAGGCGACATCAAGCGTATCAACCAAATTGTGGATGAAATGATCCTGCCATACGTCAATTTCGAAAAAACGACGCGCCTCGCTGCGGGTCGAAACTGGCGAGAAGCGACGTCCGATCAAAAAACTGCGCTCAGTGCCGCATTCAGAGGGACGCTTGCGCGAACCTATAGCGGCGCATTTACCAAAGTCAACGATTCAACCAGCATCAAAACGCTGCCCTTCAGGGGCGACGCCAATGCCAATGACGTTGTCGTGAAGTCCCTCGTCACACAACGCGCGAACTCGCAACCGTTCGCGCTTGACTACCGCCTTGAAAAAACACCTCAAGGCTGGAAGATCTACGACATCAATGTGGAAAATGTCTGGCTGATTGAAAACTATCGCAATCAATTTACTCAGCAAATTAACCAGAACGGCATCGACGGCCTGATTGCCGCGCTCAACCAGCGAGCACAATAAACCTATGTCCGCAGTTTCGCTAGAACACGTTTCAAAAATTTATCCTCCTCGGGCAGTCGGTTGGCGCGGGCTGTTTACGAAACCACAAGGCCCGGGCTTTCAAGCACTGGACGATGTCTCGCTCACCATCGAGCATGGTGAGTTCTTTGGCTTGCTCGGACCCAACGGTGCGGGCAAAACAACTCTCATTTCCGTATTGGCTGGTCTGTGTCTCGCCAGTGCGGGTCGCGCGAGTGTTTGTGGACATGATGTCGTAAACGACTATCAGGCGGCCCGTCGATCACTCGGTGTCGTACCGCAAGAGCTCGTCTACGATCCGTTTTTTACAGTGCGCGAAACACTGCGCATCCAGTCAGGATATTTTGGTTTTAGAAAAAACGACGACTGGATCGATGAGATCCTTGCTCACCTAGGCCTTTCTGACAAAGCGGATGAAAATATGCGTGCGCTGTCCGGTGGCATGAAGCGTCGGGTATTAGTTGCTCAGGCACTTGTTCACCGTCCGCCTGTCATCGTCCTGGACGAACCGACCGCGGGCGTTGATGTCGACCTGCGCCGCAGCCTGTGGGAGTTTATTTCCCGTCTCAATCGCGAAGGCCACACCATCATGCTGACAACACACTACCTCGAAGAGGCAGAAGCACTGTGCGGCAGAGTCGCGATGCTTAAACGCGGTCAAATCGTCGCGCTCGAATCAACCGAAGCCCTCTTGGCCCGTACCGGCGGCAGCCTCGAAGAGGCATTTGTGCAAATCATGAATCATTCGGGCACCAACGAACTGGAGAAACAAGTATGACGCGCGTGCTTCTGACCGCACGCCCTGGCGCGGGCTCCGGCTTTCCAACTTTGCTGGGTAAAGAATTGTTGCGTTTCTGGAAAGTGGGTTTTCAGACAATCGCGGCACCCGTCATTACCGCTTTGCTCTACCTGGTGATCTTTGCACAGGTGTTGCAGGATCGTATCCAAGTCTACGGAACCGTTCCATACACCGCGTTTCTCATTCCTGGACTGATGATGATGAGCATGTTGCAAAATGCTTTTGCAAATCCCTCTTCTTCACTGATTCAAAGTCGCGTGACAGGCAACCTCGTGTTCGTCCTGCTACCGCCGATTTCACACCGCGAATTTTTCAGCGCCTACATGATCGCCGGTATTTTGCGTGGCATCGCAGTCGGGGCCTGTGTCTGGCTCGTCTCGCTTTATTTTGTTCCACTTGGTGTCAAACAGCCCATCTGGGCATTTGTTTTTGCAGTGCTGTCTTGCGGCATTATGGCTATTCTGGGCTTGATTGCCGGTCTGACCTCTGAAAAATTTGATCAGCTCGCTGCATTCCAGAATTTCCTCATCATGCCAGCCACCTTTTTATCAGGCGTGTTTTATTCAGTTCATACGCTGCCCCCTTTCTGGCAGAAAGTCTCTCACTGGAATCCTCTGTTTTATACGATTGACGGGTTTCGCTATGGGTTTTTCGGTATCGCCGATGTCTCTCCCTGGCAGAGTCTAGCCGTGGTGGGGGGAGTGTTCATCGCGCTCACCCTGTTCGCGCTTCGTTTGCTAGGGACCGGTTACAAACTCAGAAGCTAAGATTGAAGAGCACTGAAAAAATACCAGACTTGTATTACACACATACTTTGATCAAGGACAGACCTCAACATGTTGCCCACTCCTGAAGACATCCGCACCTATATCGCTGCAGGGTTGCCTTGCGAACACCTTGAGGTCACGGGTGATGGTTCGCACTTCGAGGCCTTGATTGTGAGCGCCGCTTTCGCAGGCAAGCGTCCAATCGCCCGTCACCAGCTCGTCTACAGCGTGCTGGGCGACCGGATGAAACAAGAGATTCATGCGCTTTCCATGCGTACTTTGACTCCCGAAGAGTTCAACGGAAACCGCTAAATGGACAAGCTTCGCATCACAGGGGGTCGCACACTCAAAGGCGAGATTGACATATCAGGCGCCAAGAATGCGGCTCTGCCGATTTTATGTGCAGGTCTGTTGACCGCGGATACGGTCACGCTCACCAATGTTCCAAAACTGAACGACATTGCGACCACGCTCAAATTGCTCGGGCAATTAGGCGTTCGCACCGATCGTGCAAGCGACGATACGGTGAGCATTACTGCCGATCAGCTCACCGCGCTCGAAGCGCCTTATGAGCTCGTTAAAACCATGCGCGCCTCGATACTGGTGCTGGGTCCTTTATTGTCGCGTTTCGGCGAAGCCCGCGTCAGCTTGCCTGGCGGTTGCGCCATCGGTCAAAGACCTGTGGATCAACACATCCAAGGCCTTGCCGCGCTCGGGGCAGACATCAAAATCGAACACGGCTTCGTTGTGGCCAGAGCCAAAAAACTCAAGGGCGCAGTCGTACGCACTGATATGGTGACCGTCACAGGAACAGAAAACCTGATGATGGCCGCAGTCTTGGCCGATGGACAAACCATCCTAGAAAATGCCGCACGCGAGCCTGAAGTTGTCGACCTCGCGGAGCTTCTCATTAAAATGGGTGCGCGCATCAAGGGACATGGCACCGATCGCATTGTGATCGAAGGGGTCGCATCCTTGCATGGCGCCACGCACGATGTGATTCCGGACCGAATCGAAGCTGGCAGCTTTCTGTGTGCGGTCGGTGTAGCGGGCGGTGACATCATGCTGCGACGCGCCGCCCCCGCAACGATGGGCGCGACAATATCCAAGCTTCAAGAAGCGGGTCTTACGATCCAGACTGGAGATGACTGGATTCAGGCAAGCATGCATAAGCGGCCCAAGGCTGTTGATTTTCGTACCCACGAATACCCGGGTTTTGCGACTGACATGCAGGCGCAATTAATGGCACTGAACACCATTGCCGACGGGACCTCCGTGATTGCGGAAACCATTTTTGAAAACCGGTTCATGCACGTTCAGGAACTCTTGCGTTTAGGCGCCAATATCGATATCGATGGCCATACTGCGGTGGTACGAGGCGTCGATCGTTTGTCTGGCGCGACTGTCATGGCGACCGATCTGCGCGCATCAGCCAGCCTGGTCATCGCCGGCTTGGCCGCCGAGGGCGAAACCCTGGTAGAGCGTATTTACCACCTCGACCGCGGCTACGAACGCATGGAACACAAACTCAGAGCCCTGGGGGCTCAAATCGAAAGAATATCCAGTTAAAGGAAAACGCCATGAGTACCGACGCACGCGTGCGCCCCCTGACCATGGCTTTGTCCAAGGGACGTATTTTTGAAGAAACACTCCCTTTGCTCAAAGCCGCTGGCATCACCGTCAGCGAAGATCCTGAAAAATCACGCAAACTGATTATCGGCACCAGTGACCCCGGTCTGCGCCTGATTATTGTGCGTGCCTCAGACGTGCCCACTTATGTTGAATATGGCGCGGCGGATCTCGGAATCGCCGGCAAAGACGTACTCATCGAGCACGCAGCGCAACACCCTGGCGGGCTGTACCAACCCATCGACCTGAATATCGCCAAATGCCGCTTGGCGGTTGCCGTACGCAATGGCTTTGACTACGCAGCCGCCGTGAAACAGGGCGCACGCCTGCGCGTGGCGACCAAATACACGGCCGCAGCGCGCGAACACTTCGCAGCCAAGGGCGTTTATGTCGACCTGATCAAGCTCTACGGTTCGATGGAACTCGCGCCCCTAGTTGGACTGGCTGATGCCATTGTCGATCTGGTGTCTACAGGCAATACGCTCAAAGCCAATGACCTGATTGCCGTTGAGGACATCATGCCGATTTCTTCGAGACTCGTGGTCAATCGTGCAGCGCTTAAAACCCGTCACGCCGAATTACAGCCTTTACTGGATGCCTTTGAGCGTGCAAGCGCAAGCTCTGTGGCATGATAGAGCTCTATTTGTTTTGATGACCCCTTCAAAAGAGGGGTTCTTTGATGATGCCTACAATCACACGTCTGGACTCACGCGATCCCGAGTTTCAAGCAACCCTGTCCGATCTGCTGGCTGTTGATGCCGAGCAGGATGATGCTATTGATGCCGCAGCTGCCAGTATCCTTCAACAGGTTCGTCGCGAAGGCGACAACGCACTGCTGCGCTTTACACGTCAATTCGATCATGTCGACGTTGATTCAGTCGCAGCCCTCGAAATTCCACGTCGCGAGTGGGAGTCAGCACTCGCCAACCTTCCCGGCGCTCAGCGCGAAGCCCTTGAAATTGCTGCTCAGCGTGTGAAAACTTATCACGCTCATCAAAGACAAGAAAGCTGGACCTACACCGAAGCCGATGGCACGCGTCTCGGTCAGCAAATCACGCCACTGGACAGAGTGGGTCTGTACGTGCCAGGAGGTAAGGCATCCTACCCCTCGTCTGTACTGATGAACACCATCCCTGCCAAAGTTGCCGGCGTGAGCGAAGTGATCATGGTCACGCCCACCCCGGGCGGGCAGCGCAATGCCATGGTGTTGGCTGCCGCCGCGATCGCGGGGGTGGATCGCTGCTTTGCCATTGGTGGAGCACAGGCAGTTGGTGCGCTCGCTTATGGGACTGCGACCATTCCAGCTGTCGACAAAATCGTCGGTCCCGGCAATGCCTATGTTGCCGCAGCCAAAAGACGCGTCTTTGGAACGGTTGGCATCGACATGATCGCGGGTCCAAGCGAAATTTTGGTCATTTGCGATGGTAAAACACCCTCGGACTGGATCGCGATGGACCTGTTTTCCCAGGCTGAGCACGATGAGCTCGCCCAGGCCATTCTGTTATGTCCGGATGCGCAATACCTGGACGCTGTTGAGGCCTCGATCGAAAAGCTCTTGCCGACCATGCCCCGTGCGGAAATTATCCGCACCAGTTTGCGTGACCGTGGTGCCTTGATTTTGGTGCGCGACCTCCAAGAGGCCTGTGACATCAGCAACAACATCGCACCCGAACACCTCGAAGTCTCCTGTGAAAATCCAGACGCATTGCTACCGGCATTACGCCACGCAGGCGCAATTTTTATGGGGCGTCACAGTTCTGAAGCACTGGGAGACTATTGTGCGGGTCCCAATCACGTCTTGCCAACTTCGCGCACAGCAAGATTCTCATCCCCGCTAGGCGTGTATGACTTTCAAAAACGATCCAGTTTGATTCATGTCTCTGCGGCTGGCGCCCAAACGCTAGGCAAAGTGGCAAACGAGCTTGCCCTCGGTGAAGGCCTTCAGGCTCACGCTGCCAGCGCACGTTACCGCTTGACCAACATACAATAGACAATCCTGAGCTTTAAAGTACATTCGAGTACATCCCTATGCGTACCGCAGAAATTACCCGCAATACCAACGAGACGCGCATCCGCGTCGCGATCAATCTGGACGGCACTGGTCGCCAGAAGCTCAACACGGGTGTTCCTTTTCTGGACCACATGCTTGATCAGATCGCACGACACGGCTTGATCGATCTCGAGGTTCATGCCGAGGGCGATCTGCACATCGATGCGCATCACACCGTCGAGGATGTCGGCATCACGCTGGGCATGGCCATTGCCAAGGCGGTGGGAGACAAAGCTGGCATTCGCCGCTATGGACATGCTTATGTTCCTCTGGATGAAGCGCTGTCTCGCGTGGTTGTAGATTTTTCGGGACGCCCAGGCTTACAGTTTCATGTCCCTTTCACGCGTGCACGTGTGGGTGATTTCGATGTCGACCTGACTATCGAGTTTTTTCAGGGTCTGGTCAACCATGCCTTGCTGACCATGCATATCGACAACTTGCGCGGCGTCAATGCGCACCATCAGTGCGAGACCATCTTCAAAGCAACGGGTCGTGCGCTGCGTATGGCGCTCGAATTAGATCCCCGTATTGCGGGTGTCGTGCCATCCACGAAAGGTGTGCTTTAAGTCATGACTTCAATTGCCATTGTCGACTACGGCATGGGGAACTATCACTCTGTTGAGCGCGCGCTACGACACGCAGCGCCGGAAGCCGATATTCGTTTATGCAAGCTCGCCACTGAAATCGATGCCGCTGACCGAGTTGTGTTTCCCGGACAAGGTGCGATGGCCGACTGTATCCGCACACTTGATGAAGCGGGGTTGCGCGATGCCGTGTTACGGGCTGCAGCAACCAAGCCTCTGCTTGGTGTGTGCGTGGGTGAACAGATGTTGTTCGAACGCAGCGAAGAGGGCAACACTGTGAGTCTCGGTATTTTCAAAGGCGAGGTGAAGCGCTTCAAAGGACCCGCGTTCGATGCGCCGACATCCGACACGCGCAACCACACGGACCGTCTGAAAGTTCCACACATGGGATGGAATCCAGTCCACCAGGTGCGCACGCACAAACTTTGGTCGGGCATCCCCGATGCGACGCCTTTTTATTTTGTACATAGTTACTATGCTGTTCCGTCTGACTCTGCCCTCATCGTAGGTGAAAGCAACTACGGCGGTCCCTTCGCCTGCGCTGTGGCACGAGATAACATCTTTGCCGTACAGTTTCATCCAGAGAAAAGTGCCGATCATGGTTTGCGTCTGTATCGAAATTTTGTAGACTGGCAACCTTAACAACCTGAAAGTGACTGATCACAAAAGACAATGCTGCTGATCCCCGCAATTGACCTCAAAGACGGACAATGTGTCAGACTTCGCCAAGGCGACCTCGATGATGCAACCATCTTCTCCGAAGACCCCACAGCCATGGCGACGCACTGGCTCGAGCGTGGCGCGCGGCGCCTGCATTTGGTCGACCTCAATGGTGCTGTCGCCGGCAAACCCAAAAATGAAGCGCTGATTAAAGCGATTGTGGGTGCGGTGGGAGACGATATTCCCGTTCAGATCGGTGGAGGCATTCGCGATCTAGACACGATCGAACGCTACCTCGACTTTGGTATTTCCTACGTCATCATCGGTACAGCCGCGGTCAAAAATCCTGGCTTTTTACACGATGCTTGCGGTGCGTTTCCCGGGAACATCATCGTTGGACTCGATGCCCGGGATGGCAAGGTTGCGACGGATGGCTGGAGCAAACTCACCAAACATGACGTGACAGATCTTGCCAAAAAATTCGAGGACTATGGCTGCGAAGCTATCATCTATACGGACATCGGTCGTGACGGCATGCTCTCAGGCGTCAATATCGAAGCCACTGTTCGACTGGCCCAGCACGTTCGTATTCCAGTGATCGCCTCAGGCGGCGTCACCGATATGCGCGACATCGATGCCCTCTGCGCGGTTGAAGAAGAAGGGATCGAAGGCGCTATTCTTGGCCGCAGCATTTACGAAGGTACGCTTGATTTCGAAGCCGCGCAAAAACGCGCGGATGAACTTGCGCCATGACAATCAAACAAACGCCCGGCACCCTGAGCGAACTGACACGTCGAATCATTCCTTGTTTGGATGTCACAGCGGGTCGCGTGGTCAAGGGCGTTAATTTTGTTCAGCTGATGGATGCTGGCGATCCAGTCGAGATCGCACACCGCTACAACGAACAAGGCGCGGATGAACTGACTTTTCTGGACATCACTGCGACAAGCGATGGACGCGATCTGATTCTCCCCATCATCGAACAAGTCGCCTCTCAAGTCTTTATCCCGCTCACAGTAGGTGGCGGCGTGCGGCAAGTGAGCGATATCCAGCGTCTGCTCAACGCGGGCGCTGACAAAATTTCAATGAACAGCGCTGCCGTTGCCAACCCGGAGCTCGTGCGCGCCGCCTCGGATTATCACGGCTCCCAATGCATCGTTGTCGCGATTGATGCGCGGCGTGTTGCTGATAGCGAAACACCGCGCTGGGAAGTCTTTACGCACGGTGGTCGGCGCGGCACAGGGATCGATGCCGTTGCCTGGGCCCGTCAAATGGCTGAATATGGCGCAGGTGAAATTCTTCTGACCAGTATGGATCGCGATGGTACTAAAGCTGGTTTCGATCTCGAACTGACGCGCCAAGTATCTGATGCCGTCTCGGTCCCTGTGATCGCCTCTGGTGGCGTCGGTAATCTCCAGCACCTTGCGGACGGGGTCACGATCGGCGGTGCCAGTGCCGTTCTGGCAGCGAGCATCTTTCATTATGGTGAATACACCGTTGGTCAGGCCAAAGAATTTATGGCGCGCCAAGGTATTCCCGTCAGGATCGGCTGAGATGACCACCCCTCAGCTTCCCGCATGGCTTGAAGAAGTTCATTTTGACGCCCAAGGTTTGATCCCTGCGATCTCTCAGGATGCGCAGACCGGTCAAATTTTGATGGTGGCATGGATGAATGCAGAGTCGCTTGCAGAGACAGTGGCGACAGGGCGAGCAGTCTTTTGGTCGCGTTCGCGGAATCGCTTATGGCGCAAAGGCGAAGAATCCGGTCACGTGCAGCGCCTGCTTGAGCTGCGCTTGGACTGCGATGGAGATGTGCTGTTGCTCAAAGTCGAACAAATTGGTGCCATCGCCTGCCACACGGGTCGCGCAAGCTGCTTCTACCGCAGGCTGGACCATGTTGCGGGCGCAGAGAATAGTCCAAGCTCACAGTGGGTCATCGTCGATCCAGTCCTTAAAGACCCCGAACTCATCTACAAATGAACAAAGACAACGCGACTCCTGACGTTTCCGAATGGGTGATTTCCCGCATCGCCGATCTTCTGGAAACCCGACTACCCAGCCGTGGCGGAGATCCGGCTGTGTCCTACGTTGCCAAACTATTTTCCAAAGGCCCGGATGCTGCGCTTAAAAAAATCGGCGAAGAAGCAACCGAGCTTGTCATGGCCGCCAAGGACGGGCAACCAGAGCGGATCGTGTCCGAAATGGCTGATTTATGGTTTCACTGTCTAGTGGTATTGACAGAAAATGGTCTGCGTCCCGAACAAGTCGTGGCAGAATTAGCCCGACGCGAAGGTGTCTCAGGACTGCAGGAAAAAGCTTCGCGCTTGAAAAACCCTTGAGGATCCAAAGATTTCATGAGTGAACACTGCGTATTTTGCAAGATTGTGCGAGGCGAATTGCCGGCAAAAATCGTGCACGAAGACGAGGATTGCCTGGTCTTTCACGATATCAACCCTGCCGCGCCAGTTCATTTGCTAATGGTCCCCAAACGGCATATTGTCTCAATGCAAGAGATTAATCCCGAAGATGCCGTTTGGTTAGGTAGAATGCTATCCAAGGTACCTCAAATCGCGCTCGACAACGGCTGCAATCCCGGACCATCCGGCGGTTTTCGCTTGATGGCCAACTCCGGTGTCGAAGGTGGTCAAGAGGTTTTGCACCTCCATTTTCATATTTACGGTGGTAGTCGTCCCTGGAAAGGGCCAGCCCCCACCGTGGCCTAATTCGGAGAACCGTCATGGGCACTTTTAGTATCTGGCATTGGTTGATTGTTCTGGTTATTGTGGCACTGGTGTTTGGCACCAAAAAAATCCGCAATATAGGCGCCGATCTTGGTGGTGCCGTCAAAGGTTTCAAAGAGGGGATGAAAGACCCAAACGCCAAAGAAGCTGATGCGACAACCGCGGCAGCGGAAGCCGCGCCTGCACAGCGTGTCGCCTCAAACGAAACGATTGATGTGCAAGCTAAAGAAAAGTCCAGCACACATTGAGCGCTTTTCCTGATTTCCTTCTAGCTGAGTCTATCTGGCCCTTTTATCACCATGTTTGACATCAGCTTTACTGAATTGCTCGTGATCGGGGTGGTCGCGCTCGTCGTGATTGGCCCCGAACGCTTGCCGAAGGTCGCCCGGACCATTGGTCACTTGGTGGGTCGCGCGCAACGCTATGTTGGGGATGTCAAATCCGACATCCAGCGCGAGATCGAACTCGATGAGTTGCGCAAACTCAAAGAACAGATGCAAGATGCCGCGCAAAGCGTGAAATCGAGCATTCAAAACACCGAGACTGCGTTGCGTCAACCGCTTGAGGCTTTTGAACAGTCAACGATGTCCACGCTCAATGAGCTGAAAACACCGCTTGGCACACCTGATGCTGCCAGCACGCCAGCGACTACAGCGCCAGCCCCTACACCGCCTCCCGCACCAGCGCAACTTGAAATCGATGCTGTGCGCGCTGCAGATATACGCCCCAGTGCCACAACTACGGCCGCAGCCACCCCAGAGACTTCGTCCGGATCAAAAACTTGAGTACTGAAGAGCATTCACAAGATAACCCCCAGGGTGGCGAAAGTTTCATGTCACACCTCGTGGAATTGCGTACGCGCCTTTTGCGCGCCGTCGGCACGATGCTTGCCGTCTTTATCGTTTTGTTCATGTACCCTGGGGCTTCGGCGATTTACGACTTGTTGGCCGCCCCAATGCTTGCCTCTTTACCTGACGGCACCCGCATGATCGCTACAGGGGTCATTACACCCTTCATGGTTCCAGTCAAGGTCACGATGATGGCGGCCTTTGTGGTGTCACTTCCTGTCGTGCTCTATCAGGTCTGGGCCTTCGTCGCACCCGGTCTCTACCGTCATGAACAACGCTTAGCTTTGCCACTGATCGTTTCGAGCTCCTTGCTTTTTCTGGCAGGTATGGCGTTTTGCTACTTCGTTGTTTTTAAAACAGTGTTTAGTTTTATTGCTTCGTTCGCACCACAGTCGATCACGCCCGCTCCGGATATCGAGGCCTATCTGGGCTTCGTCATGACGATGTTTCTGGCCTTTGGCATTACGTTTGAAGTCCCTGTCGCGGTCATTCTTCTGGTACGGATGAACATCGTTACCATTGCGCAGCTCAAGCAAGCGCGGGGTTATGTGATTGTGGGCGCTTTCATCATCGCGGCTGTCGTCACGCCTCCCGATGTTGTGAGCCAGTTTTTACTGGCAGTGCCTTTATGTGTGCTGTATGAAATCGGAATATTATTGGCGCGCGGCATCAAACCACGATCCGAAGAAACAAAACCCGAAGCAACCGATTCCACAATTTGAAAAAAGTTGAAAATACAACTTCGCTGCAAAAAAGCTAAAGATAGTACTTACAGCGTATGGAACCACTCTTTTTGGTAGGTCTGTTTACGCTTATCTACCAAAGACGCTCAAGAAATCTTACAAAAAATATGTTGTGAACGTTGCTGGAAAGGTATATCTTCTGGCGTTTTCTAAATTTAACATTATGGCTTTGGCTTCGGGTATCGCCTCTTGTAGACCTGCCAATTTGTTTTTATATTCAAGCAGCAAGAACTTCAAAGGGACCACTGTGCTCGCTCACCGTCTCAAACAAGCCCGCCTCCGCGCAGGGTTATCGCAAGAAAAACTCGGCAAGCTTGCCGGGATCGATCCTATGTCTGCCAGCGCCCGGATGAATCAGTATGAGCGAGGCAAGCACTCACCTGACTATCAGTTGATGTGCAAAGTGGCCGAAATCCTCAAGATGCCCGTGAGCTGGTTCTACACCGCCGATGATGATGAAGCACGATTACAGGAAATTTTCCATCATCTGCGTCCAGCGATCCGACGCCCCCTGCTGACGCAAGCAGAAAATCTTTTCGTCGAACATCCTCCAGGCACAGACACCGAAGCCACGGGCGTTTCCGGCACGAACCCTCCAGCTGCCTCTTAATTTTCAAGCTAACGCGGCCTGACAGGTCGCTGTCCCAGGGTGAGCGACAGTGTTTGCGCTCGCCCGTTTCGATAAATCTCCAGAGACACCCGGGTACCTGGCGCCTTGGATGCCAAGGAGGTCATGACCCTGGGTGTACTGGCAGCAGGCTCTCCATCCAACTTCAGGATAATGTCACCCACCTTCAGGCCACCTTTGGCGCCTGGCCCATCGCGCATCACGCTTGCGACGATGACCCCCTCCGGAGTGGACAATTTAAATGCCTTGGCTAAATCCGGTGTGACATCCTGAGTTTCGATACCCAGCCAGCCACGACTGACAAAACCATTGCGTACAATTTGCCCTACAACCATTTGAGCCGCTTGCGCAGGGATCGCGAAACCAATCCCAAGCGATCCGCCAGACTTGGAATAAATAGCGGTATTGATCCCAATTAAGCGACCCAGCGTATCAATCAAGGCACCGCCTGAATTACCTGGGTTAATCGCTGCATCGGTCTGGATAAAATTTTCATATGTATTGATTCCCAACCCAGCACGACCTAATGCAGAGACGACACCCATTGTGACGGTTTGTCCGACACCAAAAGGGTTGCCAATTGCCAACACGACATCACCGACACGAGGCGAATTTGCAACATCAAATGGGAGGACCGGCAGATCAGTGAGTGGGACCTGCAATACGGCGAGATCAGATTCAGGATCAATTCCGATTGTTTTTGCGCGTGATTGGCGACCATCGCGCAGCGCGACAACGATTTCGTCTGCGCCCTCCACCACGTGAAAATTCGTTACGACATGGCCTTGTGCGGAGACGATGACACCTGAGCCCAGACTGGTTGATTCCTGCTCTTGCTTGAAGCCAGGCATCTGCTCAAAAAAATGTCGTAACACTGGATCTTGTGGGAGCGGTAGACGCGACACTTCAATGCGTTTTTTTGTGTGGATGTTGACAACCGCAGGGGCAGCTCTTGATACGGCATCCGCGTAAGAACCAGGCGCTTGCGACTGAACAGCTGCAGGTGAGACACTCGGCGCGACCATATGACTTGTTTGGGTACTGGTCGAACGCAACCAATCCGGACGCAAAGTCACCACCACGAATAAAATCGCTAAACATACCGTGACGGTCTGAGCGAATATCAGCCAAATACGACGCATCTTGCTACCAGGGAAAATAATGAAATCGATTGCAACTCGCGAGCTTTGCGCTTGGCTCGACACCAAACTCAATGCCACGTCCTTCAGCGATTACTGCCCGAACGGCTTGCAGGTTGAAGGCAAATCAACAATCTCTCATATTATCGCGGGTGTGACGGCGAGTCAGGCCTTGATTGACGTGGCCACTGAACGGGGCGCCGATGCGATACTTGTCCATCACGGATGGTTCTGGAAGGGCGAAGACTCACGGGTACTCGGTACACGCAAAAGACGGCTGGCCAGCATTCTTGCCAGTGATATCAACCTAATTGCTTACCATCTGCCTCTCGATGCCCACCCAGAACTTGGCAATAATGCCCAGCTCGCTCGGGTTCTTGGCTTAATACCCTCAAATGAAACCGCTGGACCAGGCAACCTGATCTGTCTGGGTCACATGCCAGGTGCGCGCACGCTAGGCGAGGTGGCTGCCCGCGTTGAAAAAGCCCTGGGTCGAGTCCCGCAAGTGATCGGCGATGCGGGCATGCCTGCCGGCCGCGTGGCCTGGTGCACTGGCGCGGCTCAAAGCATGCTGACGCATGTGATTGACGCAGGCGCCCAGATTTTCATCACTGGTGAAATCTCTGAACCTACCGTGCATCTGGCACGAGAAGCCAATGTTGGCTTCATCAGCGCCGGACACCATGCAACTGAGCGCTATGGCGTCCAGGCGCTAGGCGCCGCCATCCAGGACACATTCGGCATTCGAGTCGATTTCGTTGATATCGACAATCCGGTTTAAGTAGCGATTATGTCTTCTATTTCTTTAAAGAATCACGAATTTCTCTTAAAAGGAGCACATCCTCAGGCGTTTTGGGTGGTTCGGCCTGAGCCTCCAGATCCATTTTGCTGCGGGCGGTATTGATTGCCTTGACCATCCAGAAAATCACAAACGCCAGCAAAATAAAGTTAATGACGATGGTGACAAAGTTACCCCAGGCAAAAACAGTCGCACCTGCCTTTGTCAGATCAGCGTACGTTTCAGGACCTGCATAATCGGCCGGGCGCGACAACACAAAGAATTTGTTGCTGAAATCCATCGCGCCTCCGACCAAAAAGTTCACGATCGGCATCACAATGTCTTTGACCAGCGAGTCCACAATTTTGCTAAACGCAGCACCCACAATCACACCGATTGCAAGGTCCACAACGTTGCCCCGAACTGCGAAGGCGCGAAATTCCTTTAAAAATCCTCGAGCTTGATTCATTTCTTGATTCCCATGATGAAAGTGTGTGCATCGTAGGGCTATAATAAGAGGTTAGAAAATTTGTAACAAGTTTGGTGTGAACCAGTCTTCAGCACGTCCGCTCGAACGTGTTGGCTGCAATAAGGATAGGAAGATGAGTCAGGATTCGATTCTGCATGACGACGAAGGCGCGGTTCCCCCAACCCTGCCCGCCGACCCTTCGCGCCGCTTCTGGATCGGCACGACCTGTGCCGTAGGTGGTGTCGCCGGAGCCGCTTTAGCTGTTCCCTTCGTAAGCACATTTGCGCCCTCAGAAAAGGCCCGCGCCGCAGGCGCCCCCGTCGAAGTCGACATCAGCACCATCGCCCCGGGCGAGATGCGCACTGTCGAATGGCGCGGTAAACCCGTCTGGGTGATTCACCGTACCAAAGAACAACTTGGTACGCTCAAGCAAAACGATCCGGACCTCGCAGATCCGGATTCCAATCGCCCAGGTGTGACGCCCCCTTACGCCAAAAACGAATGGCGTTCGCGCAAACCCGATATTTTTGTGACGGTCGGTATTTGCACGCACCTCGGTTGCTCACCGACGCCGAAATTCCAGACGGGACCGCAGCCTAGCCTACCCAACAACTGGGATGGCGGCTTCCTGTGCCCATGCCATGGTTCGACGTTCGATATGGCCGGTCGTGTTTACAAAAACAAACCTGCGCCAGATAACCTCGAAGTGCCACCGTACCAATACCTGAGCGACACCAAAATCATTATCGGTGTTGACGAGGACAACAAGGCCTGATCGGCCTTTGATTAACAACGCACATCGCGACACTGATTAAAGTAAAGGAGCCGTTTCATGGCTGGCGAAAAATCCGTCGAAACGACCGGACTGCTAGGATGGATAGACCGTCGCTTTCCGCTGACGTCTAGCTACAAGGCGCACTTGTCCGAGTACTACGCACCCAAAAATTTCAATTTTTGGTATTTCTTTGGTTCACTCTCACTGCTCGTACTGGTGTTGCAGATCGTGACAGGTATTTTCCTCGTCATGCATTACAAACCCGACGCGCAGTACGCGTTCCAGTCTGTTGAATACATCATGCGTGAAGTGCCAGGCGGCTGGTTTATCCGCTACATGCACTCGACGGGCGCGTCGATGTTCTTCATCGTCGTTTATCTCCACATGACGCGCGCACTCATTTACGGCTCCTATCGCAAACCCCGCGAACTGGTCTGGATTTTCGGTGTAGGTATTTTCCTCTGCCTGATGGCCGAGGCGTTTTTCGGTTACCTCCTCCCCTGGGGACAGATGTCCTTCTGGGGCGCTCAGGTGATCGTCAACCTGTTTTCTGCCATTCCTTTCATTGGGCCTGAACTGTCCATCTGGATTCGCGGCGACTACGTGGTTTCAGATGCAACATTGAATCGCTTTTTTGCTTTCCACGTGATCGCGATCCCCTTGGTTCTTCTGGGTCTGGTTGCCGCGCACGTGATCGCGTTGCACGAAGTCGGCTCCAACAACCCCGATGGCGTGGACATCAAAGCCAAGAAAGACAAGCATGGACGTCCGCTGGATGGGATTCCTTTCCATCCTTACTACACTGTTCACGACATTCTTGGTGTGGCCGGCTTTTTCATCATCTTCATGGCGATTATTTTCTTCGCCCCTGAGATGGGTGGCTACTTCCTGGAGTTCAACAACTTCCTGCCAGCGGATCCACTTAAGACACCGCTTCACATTGCCCCGGTCTGGTATTTCACGCCCTTCTACTCGATGTTGCGTGCAACGACTGATGACTTTACCTGGGTTCTGGCCGGTGCCGCTGTCGTAGCTGCGATTGTGATGTTCTTTAAAACAAAGGGCATTGCAAAGCTGATCGTGCCTGTAGTGTTGCTCGTGGTGGCTGTATTGCTGCGTACGATCGATGCGAAGTTCTGGGGTGTGGTCGCCATGGGCGGCGCAGTGGTGCTGCTGTTCTTCCTCCCATGGCTGGATTACAGCCCAGTCAAGTCCATTCGCTATCGTCCAGGTTGGCACAAAGTGCTTTACGGCATCTTCTTTGTGAACTTTATTGTGCTGGGCTACTTGGGTACGCAAGCTCCGACCGACGTCTTTAACCTGATGTCTCAGATCGGAACGCTCATTTACTTGGGCTTCTTCTTGCTGATGCCTGTCTGGAGTCGCCTTGGAACGTTCAAGCCGGTCCCTGACCGTGTCACGTTCCACGCACATTGAGCTTAACTTTATTTACGGAATGACCATGATCAAGAAGCTGCTTTGTGCTCTTGCCCTAGTGATCACATGCACCGGCGCGAACGCCGCAGGCGGAGATTTCCCGCTTGAGCGCGCACCGAATCGCATCAATGACATCGCTTCGCTCCAAAACGGCGCGAAACTGTTTGTGAACTACTGCCTCAACTGTCACAGCGCCTCCGCCATGCGCTACAACAAGCTCAAGGATATTGGTCTGACCGACCAGCAAATCCGTGAAAGCTTGCTGTTCACAGGCGAGAAAGTCGGCGATCTGATGATGGGTTCGGTCTCTGTCAAGGACGGCAAAGCATGGTTTGGCGCTGCGCCTCCAGATTTGTCTCTGATGGCACGCGCCAAGTCCATCAATGCAGGCCCAACCGGCTCGGACTACATTTACACATACCTGCGCACCTTCTATCGCGACACAAGCAAACCAACAGGTTGGGATAACCTGGCATTCCCCAATGCCGGCATGCCACATGTTCTGTGGGAGCGTCAGGGTCCTCGTGAAATGACTGTCGTGACAACGCAAAAAGCTGCCGCGCAAGCCGGCAAGCCTGCAGGTTGGGAACGAATTATCACCACATACGACCCAGCGGGTTATGTTGTCTCCAAGGCTGAACCTCTGGCGAACTATACTGGCAAGCCTTCGGTTGAGCATAAATTCAAAGCGCTTGATCCCCAGCGTGCCGCTGCCTACGACCGCGACATGGCGGATTTGACTGGCTTCATGACTTGGATGGCAGAGCCTATCCAGCAAAAGCGCAAACAAATCGGTGTCTGGGTTCTGCTGTTCCTTGGTATCTTTTTTGTGATTGCGTGGCGCCTGAACGCTTCGTTCTGGAAACACGTCAAGTAAGTCGTTTTATTGGGGCCAGCGTCTGCTTGACGTAGACGCTGGCTTTTTGCTTTTTTTATCTGTATTTATTTTTAGGACGGATATCCATCATGATGGTCCTTTACTCCGGAACCACCTGCCCTTTCTCACATCGCTGCCGCTTTGTGTTGTTCGAAAAGGGTATGGATTTTGAAATCCGTGACATCGACTTGTACAACAAGCCCGAAGACATTTCTGTCATGAATCCCTATGGTCAAGTGCCGATCCTGGTTGAGCGTGATCTGATTCTGTATGAATCAAACATCATCAACGAATACATCGATGAGCGCTTTCCTCACCCGCAGCTCATGCCCGCGGATCCTGTCATGCGCGCTCGCACGCGGTTGTTCTTGTACAACTTTGAAAAAGAGTTGTTCATCCACGTCGCCGCACTCGAAGACCGTTCCATTCGCGGCGATGAGAAGCGACTCAATATTGCTCGCGCAGCTGTTCGTGACCGCTTGTCGCAACTCGCACCTTTGCTTCTCAAGAATAAGTACATGCTCGGTGAAGAATTCTCCATGCTGGACGTGGCAATGGCTCCTCTATTGTGGCGTTTGGATCACTACGGCATTGAGCTTCCCAAGACGGCTGCACCGATTCAAAAATACGGCGAGCGAATCTTTTCACGTCCCGCCTATATCGAGGCACTCACTCCTTCAGAAAAGGTCATGCGCCGTTAATGGCTGAAACATTGCTCAAACCGCTAGAGACTGAAACCTCTTATGGCTGAAACATCCACTAAACCGTACATGATCCGTGCACTACATGAGTGGTGCACAGATAACGGCTATACGCCCCAGATTGTTGTGCACGTTGATGCCAACACTCTGGTGCCTCGTGCGCATGTGCGTGATGGCCAAATCACCCTGAACATCGGTGCTTTAGCCACTAATCGTTTAGTGATCGGTAATGAAGCGATTGAATTTCAGGCGCGCTTCAGTGGCATCACCGAAGATCTCTATGTACCGATTTCGGCCGTCAGCGCGATCTATGCGCGAGAAACGGGGGCGGGCATGGGTTTTGAAGTGGAAGCCTCAGAGCCCGCTGAAAAGCCCACTGAAAGCGCGACTACGATTACGCCAGTCTCACACGCGACGCCAGACTCCGAAGGTCCCAAACCTCCTGACAACAAGCGTCCAAAACTTTCTATCGTCAAATAATGAATATCGCAAGAACGTTTGCGACAAATCATTTATAATTCTGTCCGTTGTTGAAGTTTTGGCTTGATTGGCAAACGCCGGAGTAGCTCAGTTGGTAGAGCAGCTCACTTGTAATGAGAAGGTCGAGGGTTCGATTCCTTTCTCCGGCACCACAAATTAAAAAAAGCTGTCAGGTGCAAACCTGACAGCTTTTTTCTTTGCGGCTCAGTCCTACCGAGCCCTTCTTTTACGCGAGACTATCTGCCCAGATATTTTTCGCCCATCCCCAAGCGTAAGTACCTTCAAGCGCCGTGGGTTCTGGAGACAACCCGCCAGAACCCGGAACAGTCTTAAAGGTCTTTTCAGCGGCGACATATTGGTGAACGCTGGCAACGTGCACCACATCTGTATCGTTCACAAAGCTGTAGCATGTGTTGGTCAATACTGGCTGCGGATTGATAGGCAATCCACTCAGTTCAGCAATGATCGCAGCAGCCGTCACCTTGGCATGCTGGTTAGCCATGTGGCCGGATTTCGGCATTGCTGGAGCGATCTGAATCGAATCACCGATGATGTGTATATCTTTGGCCGTCGCGGATTCAAAATTCAAAAAGTTCACGTTTGACCAACGACCATTCGCATCGGCCAGACCTGACTTCACGATCAAATCTCCCGCACTCATCGGAGGCAAAATATTCAACACGTCGGCTTTGACATCCTCCTGCACCTCGAATTTGATGGTGCGTGTCTTTGCATCAATCGCTGTGACATTGTGCTCAGGCGTGTATTGAATGATGCCGGGGTAAAGTTTCGCCCACGCCTCTTTGAATAACTTGCCTTTCGACGTCACATCCTGGTTTGCATCAAACACCAACACTTTTGATTTCGGTTTGTTTTTCTTCAGGTAGTTTGCAACCTGGCACACGCGCTCATAAGGTCCTGGCGGGCAACGATAAGGGGCGAGCGGAATACTCAACGCATACACACCGCCATCGCGCATTTCTGCGATTTGCTTATGCAAAGCTACGGTCTCAGGGCCTGCTTTCCAGGCCTGCAGTGTGACGCCCGCTTTATTGGCCGCATCTAGTCCTTCGATCTTGTCCATCATCAAACCGATACCGGGTGACAGCACAAGCTTGTCATATTTAATTGTTTGTCCAGATGCCAGCTGAACCGTTTTCTTCTGCTGGTCAATGCTTGCGACCGAATCTTTCACCATTTTCACGCCATGATTTTTTTCGAGTCCACCGTAGGCAACTGATAGCTCGTTAATTTGGCGTGATCCACCCACGACTAGGTTAGAGAGTGGGCATGAAATGAATTGCGGGTTAGGCTCGATCACGGTGACCTGAGCGGTATTGTTAGACATCATGCGCAAGTATTTTGCGGCAGTCGCACCACCATAACCTGCACCGACCACGACGATCTGGGCCGATTTCAGCGCGCTCGCATGTGCTTGACCGTTTATGCCAACTGCCAATCCGGCGATGGCTGCGCTTTGTCCGAGAAAATGACGACGATTCATGTTGATACCCCTTTAATTTTTCTTGCCCAGAACGCTAGCAATTGTTTTGAGTTGTTCGTCGGTGTAGCCTTTTGCGAGCTGGTGCATGATCGTCCCGGTTCGTTTGCCAGACTTGTATTCCATCAGACGTTCATACATGACCGATTCCGAGAGTTGATGAATCATCGGTATCGCGACACCCGGCACACTCACTCCGTTTGTTCCATGGCAGTTTGCGCATGTCGCGGCGAGACTCTGGTTGTATAAACGCTGCGCTTGAATATCTTGCGCTTGCGTGACGCCAGTCATCGCCAAACCCAAGACCCCCGATAACGCAAGAGCTGCTCTCAATAAATGCTTTCGCATAGCCATACTCCTTAAACATTTTCACGATTGCCCGTCATCGTCTCTTTTACGATGTCCGCTTGGCAATCAAGGTTAACCCTCGAATTCACACGCTATTAAACGCCATTTTTCTTGAACCATTGCAGACATTTTTCCCAGCCATCTTTTGCCGGACCGGGTTGGTAGGTCGCACGATAATCGGCATGAAACGCATGTGGCGCATCGGGATAGATTTCAAACCTGCTCTGCGCAGCTGCCTGATTACCTGTTGCCGCACTGAGTGCCGCCTTCATCTTGTCCACGGTATCCAGTCCGATCCCGGCATCCTTTCCACCATATAAACCGAGTACGGGTGCTGTGAGTTTATCGGCCAAATCAACTGGATGCTGGGGAAAGTTGTCACTTTTGTCACCCACCAGTCTTCCGTACCAGGCGACTCCTGCGCGTATTTGTGGAATGTTCGCGCAGGCTAACCACGTGATGCGGCCACCCCAGCAAAACCCAGTCATGCCGATTCTTTTAGGATCTCCTCCATGCGCGCTCGCCCATTTAATCGCTACCTCAATATCTGACATGACTTGTTTATCTGGCGTTTTTGAAACGATTTGCGACACAATTTCCGCCATCGTTCCGAGTGCCGATGGATCACCAGCACGGGTAAAAAATTCGGGTGCGATTGCCAGATAACCTAACTTGGCAAATCGGCGTGCAATGTCAGCGATGTGTTCATGGACGCCGAAAATTTCACTCGCGATCACGACTACGGGTAGAGCGCCACTCGCATTGGTGGGCCTAGCCACGTATGCAAATAATTCAGTATCGCCGTCGACGATTGTTTCCTCACCCGCCTTGATCCCGACAAAATCAGTTTGTATGACTTGTGCAAAAGTCGGCTGTGCGACAGATGCAAATCCCAAGCCCATTCCGATTGCGGAGGTATTACGCAAAAACTCTCTGCGTGAACGAGTTGAGTGGCCACCCAAGGCCTCGATGTCTGTGACGTGATCCTGACCCATGCATACTCTCCTAAGAATTATTTTAATTTGTGAGCGAATGAAACGCTTTGACCTCTATAGTAGGGTAAGCCTCGCCTAGTCTAAAGGGGGAAATAGGTACTTTTACCTACTTATTACTTTGAGAAATTTGTTTATAACAAAGTAATATATAGATATCATTAGAAAAAGTACACCTACTTCAATCAAAGTTTCAAACGAGCAAGAACCATGTTGAATCCAAAAGACTTCGCGCTTGAGCCTGGGAAACTAAAAAAAGCTCCTGAGAACTTTTTGTCCAGAGACTTCGCCACTGAGTTGACCGAAAAAGGAATGGACGATACGCGTCGGGGCTTCTTGCGTCATAGTTTTTTTGGAGCCATGGCAGCCGCCGCCGGGGGCATGACTGCACCGGTCCGGGCCAACCAGGGGGAACCTGCCATTTTGCAAAAACAAGCCTGGCAAACCACGCTTGGACAGCCCGTCGCAGCAAAACCTTACGGCATGCCCTCGAAGTACGAGGCCAATCTACAGCGGCGTGAATCACCTGGTCTGACACGTGTTTCAGCAGCCTCTGTGGCCTTTGCCCCCTTGCAAGGGCTATTCGGCATCATCACACCAAGCGGTTTGCACTTTGAACGCCACCATCAAGGCTGGTACGACGTAGATCCCGCTCAACATCGCTTGATGATCAATGGGCTCGTCAAAAAAGACATGGTCTTCACGATGGAAGACCTGATGCGTTTACCTTCGGTGTCGCGGATTCACTTCATCGAGTGTGGTGCCAATACCGGAATGGAGTGGGGTAATGTCGCCGTGCCGACCGTTCAATACACGCACGGCATGATTTCCTGTTGTGAGTTCACGGGCGTGCCTCTTTCCATTCTGCTGGATATGGTCGGTGCCGACTACACCAAGGGGAAATACGTCCTGGCCGAGGGTGGTGATGGATCAGGCATGACGCGCACCATTCCAATGGAAATGGCGCGCGATGACGTACTGGTTGTCTGGGGTATGAACGGCGAAATGTTACGCCCGGAAAATGGCTATCCCTTGCGACTGCTCGTTCCAGGGGTCCAGGGCGTGAGTTCAGTCAAATGGCTGCGCCGGATCGAGGTGGGCGACATGCCCTATGGCGCCAAGGACGAATCGATTCACTATGTCGATCTCATGCCCGATGGCATGCACAGACAATACACTTCCATCCAGGAATGCAAATCAGTCATCACAACGCCGTCTGGAGGACAACAGCTTCTCACCACTGGTTTTTACAACATCAGCGGAATTGCCTGGTCCGGTCGTGGAAAAATCAAACGCGTCGATGTTTCAGTCGACGGGGGTCGCAACTGGCGGGAGGCCAGACTTGAAACGCCCATCTTGAGCAAAGCCCTGACACGCTTCAACATCAACTGGACCTGGGATGGAAAGCCCGCCATCCTGCAGTCGCGTGCCATCGACGAGACTGGATATGTACAGCCCCCGATCCGCATGCTCAGGGAAGTTCGCGGAACGCGATCCATTTATCACAACAACGCCATTCAATCCTGGAAAGTCGATATCAACGGTGAGGTCAGCAATGTACAAGTTGGTTAAAACTCTCACTAGCCTTGCTGGCCTGGCGCTTGCGAGCGCGCTTATTCAAGCACAGGATGTCTCGCAATACACCGGGATCGGTCGTGTTGCGACACCGGCGGAAGTCGCGGCATGGGATATCGATGTCAGACCCGACTTCAAGGGCTTACCAAAGGGCGCAGGCACGGCCGACCAGGGTCAGGAAATATGGGAAGCAAAGTGCGCCAGCTGTCATGGAGCCTTTGGCGAATCGAATGAGGTCTTTACACCCATCGTGGGCGGTACAACGGCTAAAGATATTGAGACGGGAAAGGTTGCATCACTGACCTCTCAAAATCAGCCGCAGCGTACAACGCTCATGAAAGTTCCGACCGTATCGACCCTGTACGACTACATCTATCGCGCGATGCCCTGGAACGCGCCGCGAACCCTGTCGGCCGACGATACCTACGCGTTGGTCGCTTATATACTGGCGCTCGGTGAAATCGTCCCAGAGGATTTCAAATTAAGCGACCAGAATATTGCGGAAGTTCAAGCACGTATGCCAAACCGAAACGGCATGACCACTCAACACGGGATGTGGACAGTATCCGGAACACCGGATGTCAAAGCAAACGCATGCATGACAAACTGCGTTCCAGAAGTCAAGATTACATCGACCCTGCCTGACTTCGCCAGGAATGCACATCACAACATCGCAGAACAAAATCGGACGTACGGCCCTTATCGCGGCATTGATTCGACACAACCCCCTCTCAAAAATCTGCCTGGCGCCCAATATGTCGCCAAAGTGGCAAGCGCACAGACGGCCGTCAACGCCGGCTCCGTCACACTTGCTCAATCCACAACAGCTCAAGCAGACTCAGCAGCCCTTCAACAGTCGTTCACAAAAAATAATTGTGCGGCCTGTCATGCGCCTGCAGCGAAGGGAGTCGGTCCCTCAATGAGCGATATTGCTAAAAAGTATAAAGATCAGGATGCAGTCGCCAAGCTTAGTGCTAAAGTCAAAGCCGGTGGCTCGGGCGCCTGGGGCGCGATACCGATGCCTCCCCACCCCCAAGTCCCGGATGACGAAATCACTCGCCTGGTGAAGTGGATGCTGAACGGTTCTTAATTTTCATTTTCATACACTTTTCGACTAACAATATTTTTTCTTTTCTATATTTATCCGTAAAGGAACAATCATGAACGTACAGCGACGCAGACTTTTGCAAATGACGGCCCTGGTCGGTCTGATGGCCAGCGCAGGTCTGATGACCGAAGCTGAAGCTGCGACTTGGAATAAGGCCGCTTTCGAAGCGAAAACTCTCGATGACGTCGTCAAAGTATTGGGCGGTAGCGCACCTCAACAATCAGATGCGGTGATACTACGTGCGCCAGATATCGCTGAAAACGGCGCGGTTGTTCCTGTCGGTGTGGAAACCAATTTGAAAGCGACTGAAATGGCGATTCTGGTAGAAAAGAATCCAAATGCGATGGCCGCGATGTTTATCATCCCCGCAGGCGCGGAAGCGTTTGCATCAACACGCGTCAAAATGGGTCAGACCTCCAATGTCTTTGCATTGGCCAAGGTGGATGGTAAGTGGCTGATGGCTTCGAAAGAAGTCAAAGTCACGCTGGGCGGTTGTGGCGGTTAACCCCTTGCGCAATCAACACCTTATCCTTTTTCAATACAAAGAATTGCCCGCTCGGGGCACACAGACAGTCTAGGAGAATTAATCATGGCAAGTCCAATGCGTATTCGTGCAACAGAAAAAGACGGCGTCGTGGATGTTCGCGTTCTGATGAAACACGATATGGAAACAGGTCAGCGCAAAACACCAGAAGGCACGGCGATCCCCGCATGGTTTATCTCAACCGTCGAAGCCAAGGTCGGCGACAAACTCGTCTACGGCGCACAGTTTGGACCCGCGGTCTCCAAGGATCCGTTTCTTCATTTCAAACTGAATGGCTCCGCAAAAAAGGGTGACTCCATTTCCGTGACCTGGGTCGACAACAAAGGCGAAACACGCACCGATAAAACCGATATCAAATAAAAATTTGTCTTTCCCGAAGGATGCAGCATTGTCATCCCATCAGGCAGGCGATATAGGAGACACTCCATGAAGCGCACTATTTTTACTGGGCTTGTCGCAAGCCTGATCGGTACGACTCCGATGGTTTATGCGCAATCCGCATCCGACCAGCTTGCCGAATACCGTCGGATGTTGGCAGACGGCAACCCCTCAGAGCTTTACGAGGCCGAAGGTGAAGAGCTCTGGTCCAAACCTGCGGGCCCCAAAAACGCGAGCCTTGAAAAATGCGATCTCGGACTCGGACCTGGTGTGGTTCAAGGCGCTTCCGCGCAACTCCCCCGCTATTTCAAAGACACCGATCGTGTTCAGGATCTTGAATCGCGGCTCATGACGTGCATGGATACCTTGCAAGGGATTCCTGAAGCGGACATCGTGAAAGGCTCCTTTGGCAAAGGCGTACGCAAAGATCTGGAAGCCATTGTCGCCTACGTTGTCACACAGTCAAAAGGGTTAAAGATCAATGTGCCGGCCACACATCCAAAAGAAAAGGAAATGCTGGCGCTCGGTGAAAAAATCTTTTATTTACAGGGCGGTCCAATGGATTTTTCCTGTGCCTCTTGTCATGCGGTCGATAACAAACGCATTCGCATGCAAGATTTGCCCAACCTGACCACTGCAAAAGGTGCTGCAGAGGGCTGGGGGAGCTGGCCTGCCTATCGCGTTTC
>JACCDY010551200.1_pt1 | contig 43983 bp, 42 predicted proteins | sample 7446391 | NCBI WGS metagenome assembly JACCDY01 (sample SAMN15323451, study PRJNA562643) | freshwater metagenome | isolation source: river surface water | place: USA:Blue River Watershed | collected 2017-08-18
GAACCCCATCGATTTGAGATGCTCAAGTAGGTTTTGCCAGCCCTTAGGCGCATAACCGATCCCGAATTTCTGCTGGGCGGCTGAGTCGAAACCCCTGGAAACCAGAAAATCACGTGCGAAGCTGCCCTCTTCGCTCTGAAGCTGAGCCTGGAAATACTCACTAGCTGCCGTGTTGGCAGCCAAGAGGCGGGTCCTGGCAGAAGTATCAGACGAACCTTCCTCGTAGCTGAGTTGATATCCGAGCTTGTCAGCCAAACGCTCGACCGCATCAGCGAAGCTGATGGATTCGATCTCCTGGAGGAACTTGAAGACGTCTCCCCCGGCGCCGCAGCCAAAGCAGTGGTAAAAGGGCGGTGCGTTTCGAACGTTAAAACTTGGCGATTTCTCGCCGTGGAATGGGCAAAGTCCCTTAAATGAACCTGCGCTTGCCGGCTTGAGGGAGACATAACCGGAGATCACGTCGACGAGATTGGCACGCGCCTTCAACTCTTCGATATCTGACTGCTTTACCCGACCGGCCATATCGCAATCCTAGGTGAGCTCGGCATGCAAGGCGATGGCAGTGGGATCTGTGAGTGAAGCTACCTGGTCCACAATCACTCTTCGCTTTGCAGCATCAGAGCTAGCCTGATCCCAAGCCTGTCTCGAGATTGCATCAAGGCGCTCTGGCTTTGACAGCAGTGCATCCGCGAGCTCAGTAAGGATTACCCTCTGACGCTCATAGAGCGGTTGACGAGAGTTGTGAGTCATTACCGAGGCTGCCACGATTCCCTTTAGAACCGCAATCTCACTTTTCACCTTGGAGGGAACAATGACTCCGGCTCGATATCGAGTTAGTGAAGAGCGAGAGGCGTTCTCCAGAATTGCTTCTGTCGTTCGGGATACAAAGCTCCCAATCAAATCTGAGGTGAGGTTCTTGAGCTGGGCTTGATCACGAGGTGAACCGTCATAGCCGCTGAGCCAAAATGGCGACTGTTGCAGCAGGTCCAAAGCTTCTTCCAGTTGAACCTTTGCCAGAGATCCCCCTGCCCACTTTCCGACCTCTTCGATTAGGGCATCTTTGGCAAGCGGATCTGAGATCACCGCGGGATCGATAAAGCCCTCCACGATTGCGTCCTCGAAGTCGTGAACGGAATAGGCAACATCGTCAGAAAAATCCATAATCTGGGCTTCAACGCACTTTGCTCCGTCCGGAGCGGACTCACGCATCCAATAGAAAACCTCTAGATCATCGTCATAGACGCCGAACTTCACCGAGTTCCCGTAGTCACTGGCTTGGGATAGTCGCCATGGATACTTAGTCGCAGCATCTAGCGAGGCGCGAGTGAGGTTTAGGCCCCGAGAGTGACCCGCGTCATCGTAGATCTTTGGCTCAAGCCTGGTCAGGATTCTGAAAGTTTGTGCATTCCCCTCAAATCCACCTATCTCGGCTGACCATAGGTTCAAAGCACTTTCACCGTTGTGACCAAATGGCGGGTGGCCGAGATCGTGCGCTAAACAGGCCATGTCAACCAGGTCAGCATCCACTCCGATGACGTTTGCGATCTCTCGACCTACCTGGGAGACCTCGAGCGAGTGAGTAAGGCGCGTCCTAGCAAAATCACCAGAGCTTGGGCTCAAAACCTGCGTTTTAGAGGATAGTTTGCGAAATGCCGCAGAGTGGAGAACCCTGGCGCGGTCTCGAGCAAACTCCCCTCTTCGAGGCATGGACGATTTAGCCTGACCAACGAATCTCTCGCGATCAAACTCCTCGTAGCCGGGTTCTAGTTCTTGATTCATTCTTAGCCACCCGATACCGATAGTTCAGCCTCCAAAAGAACCGACTTCTGTTGAATGTCTAGTTCACGCGAAGCAAGCCAGTTTTCCGGGAGGGAGCAAGATTTTGCTGTGCCGAGGCGACCTCTCGGGCCCTCAGCAGCTTCGCCAGGGTAAGGAATGTTGCGATCTAGGGTTCCCAACAGATCGGCAATCTCTTGGAGTGAGTTTGCTAGCGCAAGTGCGGCCCTGAGTTCTCCCCCAACTGGGTAGCCCTTGAAATACCAAGCAACATGCTTTCTGATGTCCCTGCAGGCCCGCTCCTCGGACTCAAAGAATTCAACAAGGAGCTCAGCGTGTCGGTAGAAGGCATCCGCAACCTCACCTAGGTTCGGCATGGCTGTCTTGGAGCTATCTAGCTCCTCACCCGACAAATAAGCGGAGATTGCTCGCTCGAGATCTCCGAAGAGCCAAGGCCTGCCAAGGCAACCGCGACCAACCACAACGCCATCAACACCAGTCTGTTGCATCATGCGAACCGCGTCCTCGGCCGACCAGATGTCACCATTTCCCAAGACCTGGACATCCGGTAATGATGCCCGCAGTTCAGCGATAGCGTCCCAATCAGCGATGCCTGAGTAGTAGTCGGCTGCAGTTCTACCATGCAGGGCGACTGCCGTAACGCCGGCATCCCTGGCCGCTTTACCAGCGTCTAAAAATGTTAGGTGCTCATCGTCGATACCCTTGCGCATCTTCACCGTGACAGGTAGGTCTCCTGCGGCGCGAACTGCGTTCTTAACGATGGACTCAAATAGATCACTCTTCCAAGGAAGCGCGGCACCGCCACCTTTACGAGTGACCTTGGGCACTGGGCAACCAAAATTCAGATCAATGTGGTCAGCTCGATCCTCGGCAACCAGCATGGTGACAGCCTCGCCAATTGTCTTGGGATCAACGCCGTAGAGCTGAACCGATCGGATCTTCTCACTCGGGTGATGTCCGATGAGTCGCATGGATTCAGGGGTTCGCTCAACAAGTGCCCGCGAGGTCACCATCTCTGAAACATAGAGACCTCCGCCGTACTCTTGGCAAAGCCGGCGATAAGCGGTGTTCGTGATCCCAGCCATTGGGGCTAGGACGACTGGAACCGCTATCTCATGCTTACCGTAAGTGAGGCTCAAGCTACCCCTTTAGGCGCTCAAATAGGTAACCGCTGAGCTTGGAGAGCGAGACTCGCTCCTGAGCCATGGAATCGCGCTCACGAACGGTAACCGACTGGTCCCCTGGGGTTTCGAAGTCAACTGTGATGCAGAACGGGGTTCCGATCTCATCCTGTCTGCGGTAGCGACGACCGATTGCTGCTGAATCGTCATAATCAACGTTCCAGTTTTGCCTCAGCTCCGCAGCCAGGTTCTTCGCAATCGGTGACAGCTCTTCATTCTTGCTTAGCGGCAATACAGCAGCCTTGACTGGAGCAAGGCGGTAGTCCAAGCGCAGTACGGTGCGAACATCGACGCCACCCTTTGCGTTAGGGGCCTCATCCTCAGCGTATGCATCGACCAGGAATGCCATTAGTGACCTTGTTAGGCCGGCAGCTGGCTCGATGACAAATGGAGTCCAGCGCTTTTCCTCGGTTGGGTCGAAGTAGCTCAGATCGACACCGGAGTGCTCAGAGTGAGTCTTGAGGTCGTAGTCAGTACGGTTCGCAACACCCTCTAACTCGCCGAACTCACTGCCTTGGAAACCAAAGCGGTACTCGATGTCTACCGTGCGCTTTGAGTAGTGTGAGAGCTTTTCCTTGGGGTGCTCGAAGAGCCTTAGGTTCTCGGGATTGATTCCAAGGTTCACATACCAGTTGAATCGTTCATTGATCCAGTAGTCATGCCAAGTCTCATCCTCACCCGGCTTCACGAAGAACTCCATCTCCATCTGCTCGAATTCGCGAGTGCGGAAAATGAAGTTACCCGGGGTGATTTCGTTTCTAAAGCTCTTTCCCATCTGGCCAATACCAAACGGAGGCTTCATTCTGGACGCGTTTAGAACGTTATTGAAGTTGACGAAGATTCCCTGAGCGGTTTCAGGCCTCAGGTAGTGCATGCCCGATTCGTCCTCTACGGGACCAAGACTGGTCTTGAGCAAGCCGTTGAAGTTCTTGGGCTCAGTCCAGCTGCCACGAGTGCCACAGTTAGGGCAGGCAATCTCCTCCATCGAAGAAGGTGCTCGACCCTTTTTTTCTTCAAAGGCCTCTTCTAGATGGTCCGCGCGGAAACGCTTGTGACAGGAGGTGCACTCAATCAGTGGGTCAACGAAAGCCTCAACGTGACCGGAAGCCTCCCAAACCTTCTTCGGAAGAATGATTGATGAGTCCAGACCGACGACATCTTCTCGCGAGGAAACCATCGACTTCCACCACTGGCGCTTGATGTTTTCTTTTAGCTCAACGCCCAATGGACCGTAGTCCCATGCCGACCGTGACCCACCGTAGATCTCACCAGCTTGAAAGACGAAACCACGACGTTTTGCTAGGGAAATGACCTGGTCGAGCTTTTGGGTTGCCATGATTCTCCAGTTGGGAAGCGAAAACGCTAGTTTAGCGGAGCATCCTCAGCAGCACCGAAGCGACGCTGGCGCCCACCAAACTCTGCAATTGCCTTCCAAAGCTCCTCGCGAGTGAAGTCGGGCCAGAGTGTTGGGGAGAAAAGATACTCGGCGTAGCTTGACTGCCAGATGAGGAAGTTCGAGGAACGCAATTCACCGCTAGATCTGAGGAATAGATCGACATCAGGGAGCTCTGGGATGTACAGCTCCTTGGCGATGGTCTTCTCGGTGATGGAACCCGGCTTTAGTTTTCCCACTGCAACCTTTTCAGCAATGGCATTAACCGCATCGACAAGCTCCTGGCGGCCGCCGTAGTTCACCGCCATCGTCAGAGTTAGTCCGGTGTTTTTGGCCGTCAAACGCTCCGCCTCTCGGAGCTCAGCGATTACCGAAGGCCATAGTTTAGGCATGCGACCAGCCCACCTAATTCGAACGTTCCAGTCCATAAGGAGGTCTCTGCGTTTGCGAAGAACCTCCTTGTTGTATCCCATCAAGAAGCGAACCTCATCTGGTGATCGCTTCCAGTTCTCGGTCGAGAAGGCATACGCGGTGAGATTGGAAACTCCGGCCTCGATTGCTCCGGCGACAACCTCCAAGAGCGCTATCTCACCAGCTTTATGACCTTCGGTTCTGGTCAGACCGCGCTGATTTGCCCACCGACCGTTGCCATCCATCACGAGTGCAATATGTTTTGGAACAGCTGACAGCTTCGGTGCCTTGCGCTGCGGATCGTAAAGCTTCACTCGTTACGCTCCAAAAACTTTAGTGAGCGCAGTCCTCGTTCCAACTGCCACTGCAGATAAGTACTCACCACAATCCCCACCGCCTCTTTGGTTTTATCCGGCGCTTCAGAAACACTATCCCAGTCCCCCGCCAGCAGCGCTCGCATCAAACTAAGGCCCTCACTTCCGAGGCGAACCGCTCCCGGCAGTTCGCAAGTTGAGCAACTGACCGCCCCGGTGTGGGTAGAAAAACTGATCGGCTCTCCCTGACACAAGTGGCAAGCTGCCAAATCCGGTACCCATCCTGCAAGCGCTAGAGATCGCAGAAGATAGCTATCAAGAACCTGAGGGGCGGGGCGTTGATTAGCTGCCAGGGTCCTGAGCGCACCGATTAGTAGCAGATAGTGCTGCTCCGACGAAGTCTCTCTGGTAAGCCGCTCCGCGGCCTCCAAGATCGCATTCCCGATTGTGTATAGCTGGTAGTCGGCAACGATCTCGGCACCATAGCCCGCTAACTGCTCGACCTGGGAAATGGTGTCTAGATTTCGACCCTCGTAGAGCTGCAAGTCAGCAACCATGAATGGCTCGAGTCTTGCTCCAAAGCGTGAGCTTGTCTTGCGAACGCCCTTTGCAACAGCGCGAATCTGACCGTGTTTTCTAGTCAAGATGGTGAGAATTCGATCAACCTCACCCAATTTATGGGTTCGGATGATGATTCCCTCATCCCTGTAGTACGGCAAGCCTCTCCTTGATTACCTCAGAGCTCGGTTGACTGCAGAGATCAAAGCCTTCAGCGATGCTGTTGAGATGTCTCCATCGATGCCAACGCCCCAGAGGTTTCGACCGTTAATTTCAATCTCAATGTAAGCAGCCGCAAGTGCGTCCCCGCCCTGAGCAAGAGTGTGCTCGACGTAGTCCAGCAACCTCAGGTTTACCCCTTGCTTTGACAGAACGTCGATAAAGGCTGAGATTGGACCGTTTCCAATACCGACAGCCTCAAGCTCTCCTGAACCATCTCTTAGCGTGACGCTGAGATTTACCTCACCATCCATATCGGACTCGGTGCGCATTCTCCTCAGCTCAAAGCGGCCCCATCGCAAAGCAGGATCGGTTGCTGGAAGATACTCATCCATGAAAATTTGCCAAAGCGCCTCGGATGTAACCTCTCCACCGGCTGCATCGGTGTGTCCTTGAACTACTCGGGAAAACTCGATCTGAAGTTTTCTTGGTAGATCCAGATTGTGATCGGTTTTTAGGAGGTAGGCAACTCCACCCTTACCGGACTGCGAGTTGACGCGAATGACGGCCTCATAGCTGCGGCCGACATCCTTTGGATCGATCGGAAGATAAGGCACCGCCCAAGTGAAGGAATCCACGTCTTTACCTGCAGCGGCGGCGTCTTTGTGAAGGTGCTCGAAGCCTTTCTTGATTGCATCCTGATGCGATCCGGAAAACGCGGTATAGACCAAATCCCCACCATATGGTGAGCGCTCCGGGACGGGAAGCTGATTGCAATACTCGACAGTTCGCTTGATGTGATCGATGTCGGAGAAATCAATCTGTGGGTCAATACCCTGCGAGAAAAGATTCAAGCCCAGAGTTACCAGATCAACGTTTCCAGTTCGCTCGCCATTGCCAAATAGGCAACCCTCGATTCGATCTGCACCCGCCATGTAGCCAAGTTCGGCAGCTGCCACCGCTGTGCCCCGGTCGTTGTGAGGATGCAGTGAGAGGATTATCGAGTCGCGAGGGGTCAGTCGCCTAGACATCCACTCAATTGAATCGGCGTAGACATTCGGAGTGATCATCTCGACCGTTGCTGGAAGGTTAATAATCAACTTACGCTCTGGGGTTGGTTGAATTACCTCGGCAACGGCGTTGCAAACCTCCAAAGCGAATTCCAACTCGGTTCCGGTGTAAGACTCGGGAGAGTATTCGTAGAAAATCTCAGTGCCCGGAAGGGTTGATTCCAGAGACAGACACTTCTTCGCTGCATCGAGGGCAATCTGCTTGATACCAGCTTTGTCCTGCCCAAATACAACACGACGTTGAAGTACCGAGGTCGAGTTATAGAAGTGCACGATGGCACGCTTTGCTCCCTGAAGCGACTCATAAGTGCGCTCAATTAGGTGATCGCGGGACTGGGTCAGAACCTGAATAGTGACGTCTTCCGGGATGTGACCGTCCTCGATCAAAATCCGCACGAAGTCGAAGTCAGTCTGAGAAGCCGAAGGGAATCCGACTTCTATCTCCTTGTATCCCATGGCGACGAGCAGCTGGAACATCTTGAGCTTGCGCTCGGGGCTCATCGGATCAATCAGAGCCTGATTACCGTCTCGCAGATCAACCGCACACCACCTGGGTGCCTGAGTGATTCGCTTAGTTGGCCAGGTGCGGTCCGGAACCTCCACCTGAATTTGCTCGTGAAACGGTTGATACCTGTGGAATGGCATCTTGGATGGTTTTTGATGATTTTGCATTTCTTCTCTCCGCTAAAAAATTGATTCGGCCAACAGAAAGCTCCGCGACGAGAAGGGCCAGGATCTAGGCCTCGTCGCGGCCCCTAAGCAGGAGTGCGAAACGCATATCTGAAGGCTAGCACCAAAAAGGGAAAAGCTCTAGAAACCGAGTTTCCCAAGTTGTTTTGGATCTCGTTGCCATTCTTTGGCAACACGAACCTGCAGCTGGAGATACACCGGAGCACCAAATAGCCCGGCCAACTCCTCACGTGCCTCGGATCCGATCGCCTTCAGCATGCTGCCGGACTTGCCGATCACGATCCCCTTTTGGGAATCTCGCTCTACCCAAACCGATGCGAAAATGCGTCGCTGATCTAGATCCAGCTCATCTAAAGTGACAGCTAGTGAGTGCGGCAACTCATCGTTCAGTTTCTCTAGAGCCTTCTCGCGGATTACTTCACAGACCCGTTCCTCAATAGGTTCATCGGTAATCATTTCGTCCGGATATAGCATCGGACCCTCAGGAAGCAAACCGATCATGAGCTTGGCCAACAAATCAACTTGCTCCCCAGTCACAGCTGAGACCGGCACGATCTCGGTAAATTCGGCAAGCTTTCCTAGTTCCATCAGATGCTCAAATAGCCGCTCTTTTGATACCGCATCAGTTTTCGTCACGATTGCGATCTTCTTAGCCTTGGGAAACTTCTGTATCTCAGCTATCAACCGCTCATCACCCGGGCCGAGCTTCTCGTTTGCTGGAGTGCAGAAGGCAATGAGGTCTACCTCACTAAGGGTAGATTGCACCAAATCGTTGAGGCGTTCACCAAGCAAAGTCCTGGGTCTGTGGACTCCGGGCAGATCGACGAGGACCAGTTGACCCTCGGGACGATTCACAACTCCGCGTATTGCTTTACGGGTGGTTTGCGGGCGGGAGGAGGTGATGGCAACCTTTTCGCCAACCAGAGCATTGGTGAGAGTTGATTTACCAACGTTTGGACGCCCGACAAAACTCGCAAACCCGGACCTAGTCATCCGCTAGCTTTCGAACCAGCACGCTCATGACCCTGCCGCGCTTAGCATCTACCCGCTCAGCGGTGAGCTCAAGGCCGTGTGACATCACAACCTCGCCACCCTTTGGCAACTCACCCAGGGCCTTGATTAGCAATCCCGCCACCGTATCTACGTCCTCATCATCGATCTCGAGTTCGCAGTGCTCGGAAAGCTCATCGAGGGTCACACGGGGACTTACTCGGTACAGCTCTTCGCCAATTAGTTCGATTTCGGACTCTTCGCGATCGTATTCATCAACGATTTCGCCGACCAGCTCCTCGATCAGATCTTCGACGGTCGCAATTCCGGCAACCCCGCCGTACTCATCAGAAACAATCGCAATCTGGGTCTTGGCCTGCTGCATCAGCTGAAGCAGTTCAGATACAGGCTTGGATTCGGGGGTAAAGAAAGGTTTTCTTGCCGCGGTCGCTGCAGTGGTCGTCTGCAATAGCGCCGGATCCTGGTGGGTTACTCGGGCAACGTCCTTGAGGTAAAGCACACCGATCACATCATCAACACCGTCTGAGATGACCGGCAACCTCGAATATCCAGAGGACACAAATAGCGAGAGAGCAGCCTCAAGGCTCTGATCGGCCTGCACCACCTCCATGTCAACACGCGGAACCATTACCTCGCGGACTACGGTCTCCGAGAATTCCTCAACCGATTCGATTAGCTCTTGTTCGTATTCCTCTGCGACTTCGGGCAATGCAAGCCGGATAGGTGCAACCAATTTTGCGAAGGCCGAAATTGGGGCATCTAGCAAAGCAACTAAGCGCTCACCTACGTGCTTGCCAAGAAGTCGTCCCAGAGCCTGCTGAGTGAACCAGACCAAAAGCAGTCCGAGTGCTAGAACGAACGAGCTCCCAGGCGAGAGAACCAACAGCAGTGCGCTGGTAGCAATGAGCACAAACGCCCTCGCGATAGAGATTGCTCCTGCCCTTGGATCTTCTTCAGACTCAAGATAGGACTGGCTGATCGCCAACAACGACGTGGTGAAGAGCGCAGCAACGAGAAGAAATACCTCTATCAAGCTGCTACCCCGTGAAACTTTTCCAACAACTCTCGCTGCAGACCAAACATTTCTTTCTCTTCTTCGGGTTCAGCGTGATCGAATCCAACCAGATGCAGCATCCCGTGAGTCACCAGAAGCAGCACTTCATTCATCATGGAGTGGCCTGCAGCCTCAGCCTGGCGGATTGCAACCTGTGGGCACACCACGATGTCACCGAGAACACCCTCAGGTGAAGGCAACAGGTCAGAGCCAGGCCTTAGCTCGTCCATAGGAAAACTCAGAACATCGGTTGGCCCTGGCTCATCCATCCACTTGACATGGAGCTCAGCCATTGGTTCCTCATCGACAAAGATGATTCCCAGATCTATAGCGGGGTGCAGCTTCAGCTCATCCCTCACAAATGTGGCAAGCCTCAAAACCGAGTCGGTATCAACCCCTACCGCGGTTTCATTGGAAATTTCAATGCTCATTTGAAGTCAACCTTGTCATAAGCATCGACAATCCTGGTGACCAACTCGTGCCTTACGACATCTTTTGACGTCAAACCAGAGATAGATATCCCTTCAACGCCCTTGAGAATCCTGGTCGCAAGCGACAGTCCAGATTTTCCACCTGGAAGATCGATTTGAGTCACGTCTCCGGTGATCACCATCTTTGATCCAAACCCAAGCCTGGTGAGAAACATCTTCATTTGCTCAGCAGTAGTGTTCTGAGCTTCGTCCAAAATGATGAATGAATCGTTCAAGGTTCGACCTCGCATGTAGGCAAGGGGTGCAACCTCTATCACTCCTGACTGCAGTAGGCGTTGCGTTGCCTCCGGTTCAAGCATCTCCTGTAAGGCGTCGAAAAGCGGCCGAAGGTAGGGATCAATTTTTTCACTGAGGGTTCCAGGCAGAAACCCAAGGCGCTCTCCTGCCTCGACTGCGGGCCTGGTCAGAATGATTCGGCTCACCTGCTTTGAGTAGAGAGCGGCAACCGCCTTTGCTACAGCCAGGTAGGTCTTGCCTGTTCCGGCCGGACCTATGCCAAAGGTGATGGTGTTCTCATCAATTTCTGCGAGGTATGTCTTCTGCCCCAAGGTCTTGGCGCGGACGACTTTTCCAGGTGTTGTGATAGCGCCAGCGCCCAAAACCTTTGCTGGCACCTCGTTGTTCTCGATGATGCGAATGCTCTCGGTTAGCACCTTCTCGTCTGGCTTCACTCCAGTACGCACAACATCAACCAACTCCAGAATCAATCGCTTGGCATTTTCAGCGAGCTCAGTCCGGCCCTCGATGGTGAATTGATGACCGCGATTCGAAATCTTCAGCTCCGGATACTCAGCTTCAAGCTTGCGAATTAGTCGATCCTGCGGACCTAGGAGATCAATCAGCGCAATTGGAGGCACTTCGAAACTTAGGGTAGGCATTAGCCCTCTCTGCCACTTAGCACGTGGGCGTGAGTATGAAAAACGGATTGCCCCTCGCGCTCTCCAGTGTTGAATTGCAACCTGAACTGACCATCAGTCTGCGAGTTTGCTACTTCACGAATCAATGAGAACAATCCCGCTAGCACTGACGCATCGTCCAACTCGGAGACGTTTTTAGTGTGCTGTTTTGGAACGCAGAGGATGTGAACCTTGGCTTGGGGATTGATGTCCTTGAAGGCAACTGCGTGTTCATTCTCAGCGACGAATTCAGTTCCAAACTCCCCGGCAATGATCTTGCAAAAAATACAGTCCAAGTTTTCCTCCGCCATCATCCTAAGAGCGAAACTCGCCGTGAAGAAGCTGTAGGGCGGCGATGGCCGCAGGCCCTGCGTTTGAAGCCCTGAGAACTCCCCTGCCCAGCCGAACGGATTTGAAGCCATTGTTGGCGAGAAGCTCGAGCTCCTGTTCGCTAATGCCACCCTCAGGCCCAACCACAACGCTGTAGTGATCCGCTTTGGGAAGATCAGTGAGACTCAACTCGGCCCTGGGATCCAGAACGATTCCAACGCCATCGGCAACCAACTGTTTCGTGCTGACAATCTCAGCCACGACCGGCAGGAATGGTCGTTGAGACTGCTTCATCGATTCGATTGCAATTGCCTGCCAACGAAGTCGGTTCTTTTCAGCTTTCTGATCCCAGCGCACGATAGAACGCTGAGCCTGCCAGGGAACAATCCTGGTCGCCCCGAGCTCAACCGCTGCCTGCAGGGCAAGCTCATCACGATCAGCCTTGGCAAGGGCCTGGACAAGAGTGAATCGAGGACCGTTTGGCTGGATCTGCTCCTGTGGACCCACCGAGGTGATTTCCCCACTCGATGTGAGCACCTGCCAGGTGGAGCCATTTCCGTCGGTGATCACAATCGGTTCGTCGGCATCGATCCGAAGTGAGATCAGATGCTTTTTAGTCTCTGGGGAGAGTGCTTTTAGGTCGTTGAACTGCGGCTCGTAGAACCAGTGCATTAGAAACGACCCCTGGTTCGCCTGGAACCAAGTCGTGGACCATCGTTTCGGAACATGCCCTTGAGTTCGGTAAGAAGTTTGCGCTGTTTTGAATCCAGCCTCGAAGGTGTAAGGACCTTAATCTCTAGGCGCAAATCTCCCCTGCCTTTGGATCGAAGCCTGGTTGCACCAAGACCCCTCAGCAGAACCGTGTCACCGTGCTGGGCACCGGCCTCGACGACAACGCGCTTTTCACCGTCATAGGTTTCAATTAACACTTCGCAGCCCAGTGCGGCATCAGCCATGGGAACCTCGAGGGAAGCGACCAGGTCGTCACCGTCTCGAGCGAAAACGGGATCTGGTTTGACTGATACCTCAAGATAAATGTCGCCAGCCGGTCCTCCCGCAAAGCCAACTTCGCCCTGGCCAGGAAGGTGTAGTCGGAGACCATCCGACACGCCAGCTGGAATCTCCAAATCAAGATCTCTGCGTGCTCGAACTCGGCCCTGGCCACGACAGGTTACGCATGGATCTGGGATAACCTCACCGCTACCTCGGCAAGAGCCGCAAGGTGCTGTAGTGACCATCATGCCCATGAAGGACTGGACCTGGCGTTGAATCTGTCCGCTTCCGCGGCAGACCTCACAGGTGCGAATCGAAGTACCTGGTTTGCAGCAGGAACCCGAACAAGTGTCACAGAGCACCGCTGTATCGATGGTCAAAGTTTTCTCGGCACCAAACACGCTCTCGCGCAGATCCAAATCAACTCTGAGTAGCGCATCTTGGCCGCGCTGCGCTCTTGATCTTGGTCCCCGTGGGGCGCCGCCGAAGAACGACTCAAAAATGTCCCCGAGTCCAAATCCTGACGCACCACCGTTGTCGTATTGAGCGCGGGATTGCGGGTCAGACAAGACCTCATAGGCGTGGGTCACGCCCTTGAACCGCTCGGCAGCACTCGGGTCCGGATTTACATCCGGGTGCAACTCCCTGGCAAGGCGACGGTAAGCCTTCTTAATCTCCTCCTGGGTCGCATCTCTGGAGATACCCAGCGCTTCGTAGTGATCGCTCACGAATTACCTTCCAAGATTTGGGTCAGATACCGCGCAATCGCCCTGACGGCAGCAATGTTTCCCGAGTAGTCCATGCGAGTAGGGCCCATAACACCAAGTTTCGCCACCTCGGTACCAGCCGCTTGGTAACCACTTACGACCAATGCAGCATTGCTGATGCCTTCAAAACCAATCTCTGAACCGATACGAAGAGCAACTCCGTGCTGATCGGCCTGAAGCTCATTGATAAGGCGCAGTAGCACGACCTGCTCCTCAATTGCATCGAGAACGCTGGAGAGCTCCCCCGAGAAATCTTCGCCCTGCCGAACTAGGTTTGCCGACCCCGAGACCACCAGCTTCTCCTGGCGGTTTGCCTCAACAAGAGATTGCAGTGCTGTGACTGCCTGATTCACAAAAGGCCGTCTCTCAGGTGCAAACTCTGACGCTAATGTCCCGAGCTTTCCCTTCACGTCTGAAAGCGCTGAGGAGATGAGCAAGCCGTTTAGGCGTCCCCGAAGGTCCTGAACCAGAGCATCCTCAACCTCGCTTTGCGAATCAAGCTGCAGCTGCTGGACACGACCGGTATCGGTAATCAGCATCAGGAGGACACGGGTGGGGGCAAGCTGGATTAGCTCGACATGCCTAACGGTGGATTTTCCAAGCGAGGGATACTGCACGAGGGCGAGTGTGTTCGTGAGATTGGCCAGTTGCCTCGCGGCGCGTTCAACGACATCGTCCAAATCATTGGCTTCAGCCAGAAAACGCTCCATAGCGGAACGCTCTGCGATGGAGAGCGGCTTAACCTCACCCAATCTGTCGACAAAAAGTCGGTAACCCTTCTCTGTAGGGATCCGACCTGAAGAGGTATGCGGCGCCTTGATGAGTTCTTCCTCTTCAAGAAGCGCCATGTCGTTTCGAATCGTTGCTGCTGAAACCCCGAGCGGATGGCGGTCAAGTAGCGCCTTGGAACCTACGGGTTGGTTTGAGTAGATGAAGTCCTGCACGATTGCCCGCAGCACTTCAAGTGATCGCTCTGGAATCATCTGGCACTCACCTACCTTGAGTGCCAATTCTAAATCAGCCTTCGACAGAACTCACTAAGTCCACAGCAATCCCGTCCACCAGCAGTCTCCCATTTTCAGTAACAGCAATTGCATCGGAACAGAATGTGAGAAGCCCCTGGGCAAGGTAGCTAGCGACTTTAGTGGCTGAAACCCCAAGATCCGAAAGTACTTCTCGTGGCAATCCCTGCTTGGTTCTCAATCTCAGCATCACCGATTCGACCAGGTGGGTTTCGGTGTCAATCTCTTCAAAGCCCTGCGCGGGTGAGCCCTTGGCTAGGGCTTGCTGGTAAGCGAGTGGGTGTTTTCTGTTCCAAAAACGATTTCCGTTTATGTGCGAGTGAGCTCCGGGGCCAAACCCCCACCAGTTCTTCGATTCCCAATAGGCGACATTGTGTATCGATGGCATACCCCAGTTTGATACCTCGTACCACTCAAGCCCAGCTGAGCTAAAAAGCTCGCTGGCCAATTGGTGCATGGCCGCATTCAAATCTTCATCAGTCTCACCTAATTCGCCGCGCCTAATTTGGGCCGCCAGTTTTGTGCCCTCCTCGACAATCAACGAATAGGCCGAGATGTGTTCAGTGCCAAGCTCAATAGCTCGCTCCAGAGTTCGCCGCCAGGACTCCAGCGACTCCCCGGGAGCTCCATAGATAAGGTCGATGCTGGTTCTAAGCCCTAGAGATTTCGCATAATCAACCAGCGGCCTTAGAAGCTCTGGTCGGTGAGTTCTGTCGAGGACGCGCAAGACCTCTGGATCAAAACTTTGAGCTCCAAAACTGATCCGGTTGACACCTGCAGCACGAAGTTCCTTCAGTAACTCCAGTGAGCTGCTCTCGGGGTTTGCCTCAAGTGTGATCTCGGCACCTGCATCGATTCCAAAGTTCTCACGAAGATTTTCAAGCAACGCGGCTATCTGATCTCCTTGGAAAAGGGACGGGGTCCCGCCCCCGAAGAAGACTGAGGTGAGTCCTGGGAGTGTGATGTTTGATTCATCTAGGACTTTCTTGGCGAAGTTCATTTCCTGAATCAGCGGCAGGTGAAATTCGCTTCGCTTTACCTCGCCAAGTTCGCTCTGGGTATAGGTATTGAAGTCACAGTAGCCACAACGAACCTCGCAAAATGGGATGTGAACGTAGGCATGAAAGCTGTCTGGTTGACGATGAGATCGAAGCTGATTCGTCTCCGGCCATGGCATGCCCTCGGGAAGCGCGCCCACTACTTCTTCTTTTCGGTCTTGCCCTCATCGGATGAGAGTGCCGCAATAAAGGCTTCCTGCGGGACCTCAACACGGCCCACCATCTTCATGCGCTTCTTACCCTCTTTTTGCTTCTCGAGCAGCTTGCGTTTTCTAGTGATGTCACCGCCATAACACTTAGCCAAAACGTCTTTACGAATAGCCCGAATGGTTTCGCGAGCAATGATCCTGGAGCCGACCGCTGCCTGGATCGGAACCTCAAACTGTTGCCTTGGAATCAGTTCACGCAGCTTCGCAGCAATCTTGGTGCCGTGAGCATAGGCCTTGTCCCGGTGAACGATTGAGCTGAAGGCATCAACCTTCTCACCCTGAAGAAGAAGATCAACCTTGACCAGATCCCCAGCCTCATAGCCGTTGTCTTCGTAATCCAAAGACGCATAGCCCTGGGTCTTACTTTTCAGCTGATCAAAAAAGTCGAACACGATTTCAGCAAGTGGGAGGTTGTATCGAAGCTGCACTCGGTCCTCACCAAAGTACTGCATGTCAATCATGCTTCCGCGTCGCTGCTGGCAAAGCTCCATGATGGTGCCAACGTAATCCTTGGGAGCGAGAATCGTGGCTTTAACCATTGGCTCTCTAACCTCTTTGATCTTGCCCTCTGGAAACTCAGACGGGTTTGTGACGATGAACTCACTACCGTCTTCTCGAGTTACCTCGTAAACCACCGACGGTGAGGTAGCGATCAGCGAAAGATTGAACTCACGCTCTAGACGCTCGGTGATGATCTCGAGGTGCAAAAGCCCAAGGAATCCACACCTGAATCCGAATCCAAGGGCTGCGGATGTCTCGGGTTCGTAGACCAAGGATGCATCTGAAAGACGCAACTTATCCAGTGCTTCTCGCAAGTTTGGGTAGTCACTGCCATCAATTGGATAGATTCCGGAGAAGACCATCGGCTTTGGATCGGCATAGCCCTTTAGCGCTTGGGTTGCAGGGCGCAGCTTTGAGGTTACGGTGTCGCCGACCTTCGACTGTCGCACATCCTTCACGCCAGTAATGAGATAACCAACCTCACCAACCCCAAGACCTGCCGATACCACCGGCTCCGGTGAGATAACTCCAATTTCCAAAAGCTCATGGTTGGCCTTGGTGCTCATCATGGTGATCTGCTCGCGCGGAGCGAGCTTTCCATCCACCATTCGCACATATGTGACTACACCGCGGTAGGAGTCGTAGACCGAATCGAAGATCATTGCCCTGGCAGGAGCCTCAGGGTCTCCAACCGGTGCGGGAACTCGACGCACGATCAGATCGAGAAGCTCAGATACACCGGCTCCGGTCTTTCCCGACACTCGAAGGCAATCAGCAGGGTCTCCACCGATGAGGTTTGCAAGCTCTTCCGCATACTTTTCCGGCTGAGCGGCCGGGAGGTCGATCTTGTTCAGCACCGGAATGATCTCTAGGTCGTTCTCAAGCGCGAGGTAAAGGTTGGCCAAGGTCTGAGCCTCAATGCCCTGGGCCGCATCAACCAGGAGAACCGCACCCTCGCAGGCAGCCAAAGACCTAGACACCTCATAGGTGAAATCAACGTGACCTGGGGTGTCGATCATGTTCAGGGCATAAGTGGTGCCATCCAGCTCCCAAGGCAACCGAACCGCCTGAGACTTGATGGTGATCCCGCGCTCGCGCTCGATGTCCATGCGGTCCAGGTACTGATCGCGCATCTGGCGCTCATTCACGATGCCGGTGAGCTGCAGCATGCGGTCAGCAAGCGTCGACTTACCGTGATCAATGTGGGCGATGATGCAGAAATTCCTGATTTGCGCAGGGCTAGTTTGGCTAGGAACCAGCGCGTTCAGGGCTTTGGGTGACAATGCAATACCTCAAAAATAGATTGGGAACCAAGGTATTCTCGCACGGTGCTTGCCCATAAGTGGTCAAACTGGTAGAGTTTGGCTTTGTCTTTTGGGTTTTCCAAGAAAAAGTTTTTTCGCCAAAGAAAGTGAAACATGGCAAACATTAAGTCGAACATCAAGCGCATCGGCACCAACCGCAAGGCTGAGGAGCGCAACAAGGCAGTTCGTTCCGAGCTAAAGACTGCTATCCGCGCCGCTCGCGAAGCAGTGGAGTCCGGCGACAAGGCTCTCGCAGAGACCGCACTTCGCAACGCCACCAAGAAGCTTGACAAGGCTGTTTCCAAGGGCGTCATCCACAAGAACCAGGCTGCTAACCGCAAGAGCGCAATCGCGACCAAGGTTGCTGCCAAGTAACAGCGAAAGCTTGAAAAAGGGTCGGGAAACCGGCCCTTTTTATTTTGCCTGGCTCATGGCGAGAATCAGTTTCTCAACCGAATAGTCAGGTTCTCTCGCTGCACCCTTTACGTCTGCATCGGTTTGTGCCGCCAGGTCAACCAGATCAATCAAACCCTGCTCAGTAAAGCTTGAAAGCTCTTTCCGAGCCTTATCTAGCTGCCAAGGCGCCAAACCAATCGCCGCCGACTGACTCCTGGGGTCATTGAATAGCTTGGCGAGCGTTCTGATCCGTGCCACCATTGCCGCGACCAAAGCGACATTGTCAACGCCCGTCGAGGAACCATGACGGTAGAGGCGAATCGCCTCGGCCGCATTCCCAGCGAGAGCGGCATCCGTGATCTTGAAGGCGTTTGTCTCCACCCGACCTTGGAAGGTTCTGTTCACAACCTCCATGTCAATGGATGGAAGACCGGAAGCTGCAAGTTGCGAGCAAGCACCAGCCAGCTCCCCTAGGTCTGAGCTAAAAGCAACCAAAAGTGCTCTCGCCGCATCAGGAGCAATCTTCACGCCTTGAGTAGCTAGCTCCTGAGAGATGAAAGTCAGTTTGTCAGCATCTCGCTTTATCTCATCGCAAACGATGTTTAGAGCTTTTGAGGCCAAACCTGACTTGATCTTGCCGGCATGCCCCACGAGGTTTGGCAGACGAACCACTACGAAACAGTTCTCCACTTGGTCTTCGAGGTATTGAGTAAGGTCAGCCATGAGCGACTCGTGCGAGCCCGTAATCAGAATCAAGCGTGGCTCATTGAACAACGATGGCGCTGCAAGATTCAGTAGGTCCCCCGAAGAGTACTGACCATCGTCAATCTCGTGGATTTCGAGATCGGCAAACATGGCAGAGAGAGCAGATCTAACTTTGCGAACTGCACGAGATGCGAGGTAGGACTCTGGCCCCGAAACTATGACTAGCGGCGCAGGTTCAGCCTGATTCCAAGGGACTGTCTTACCGCTCATGTCGATAGCTTACCCCCGGTGAATAGCTGCAACCCCTGCTCAAAACGAACACCTATAGCGCCGTCGAGATCTGTCCGCAAAGTCAGTGCGCCTAGCCTCTCGGTCATGGCGATGGTCCTTCTTGTTGGATGCCCATAGTTGTTCCCAGCACCTACCGAGTAAATCGACACATCAGCCCTAAAGGCTTCATAGAGGGCTTGATTCTGATCAGATGAACCGTGGTGGGCGACCTTCACCACCCGAGTCAACCTTGGATCCACTAAGGCTTGAAGGCTGCTAGCTAGATTCCGCTGGGCCAGCTCTCCAGTATCCGCAAGATTTAGGAACTGGAACCGCGGACAGCTAAATAGGGTTGCGATTGAGGCATCGTTCGAGGATTCGGCAAGATCAGGATTTCTTGGACCCAGGATGTGCAGATCACACTCCCCGAAGTCGGCAACTTGCCCCGCTAGTGCCTCGCGAGAACTGATGCCCCTATCTGCTAAGAATGCTTCGACAACACCAACGACTGGTCGATCATCCTCGAAACCCGAGACGAGGACTTTACCAATGTCTATTTCGCCCAGACCTTGTATCCCTCCAACGTGATCTTGGTCATAGTGAGTGAGAATCAACAAATCGACTCTTACCACCCCGGCCTCCACCAGGCATTCGCTGACCAACTCCGAACTCTTACCAACATCAATGAGCGCGACTCGATCCGAATCTCTAATGAGAACGGCGTCTCCCTGCCCAACATCGCAGGCCAAAATGCTCCAATTTCGCATCACGCCCTGGTGCCGGAGCACATCTGAGGCACTCAATATAAAAATGAACACCGTTACGACCAGTAGCGAGCCGGAGGCCACCCGTTGAACATTGCCACTTGTACTCAAGGTTGCGGCCAAAAGGATTACCAGAACCCACAAGAGAAAATGACCCATACTGCCACCGACGAGATGCAATCTTGTCTGAGGCATGGCTGCAAAGTGCTCCGCAACCCCAAGAATCCAACTGGTACCAAACGTCGCGAGCCACGTGGCGAAGTTTGATAGGGGCTCACTTATCGTTACCGCCAGAACGCTCACAATTCCCAGCACCGTGACAGGTGCAACCACAGGCTCAACAAGAAGATTTGCCAGAATACCGAAGATGGGCAAGCCCGATTGAATGAGAACCATGACCGGGAGTGTAAAAACCTGAGCCGCTATGCCAGCACCGAGAGCCAGCGCTAGTGGCAGCGGAAGAAAGTTCAGTCGACCCGCTATCGGCTGTGCACCAATTAGAAGGCCCACTGTGGCCACAACACTCAACGCGAACCCAAGATCTGTAGCAAGACTCTGATCGATCAGCAGGAGAAGAAGTACCGCTAGCGCAAGCGCATGCAAAGCACTTGCTCCTCGCCCCAATGACATCGCTATCAATACCACCAGGGCCATCGCACCAGCACGAATGACCGAAGGTTCTGGTCCAACAAGGAGGACGTACCCAACGAGAGCGAATCCCGAAAAGAGGAATCTGAGGTTTCTGCTCAGCCCAACAAATCCAAGGAGAAACCAAATTGCACCCATCACGATTGCGAGGTTGGCTCCGCTCACTGCGACCAAATGGGTGAGCGAAACCTCTCGCATCGCCTCCTTTGCTTGCTCAGAAAGTAGCTCTCGCTCCCCTATCGCCAACCCTGCAACCAGCGCTTCGGAATCTGTTACTTGCCCGAGCGAACCCAAATAGGCGGACTTCAAATCAAGCAGCTCTTGAAAATTTGGGAATGAAGACTTGAGAACCTCCTTTGGCTCACCTAGAAATAGAAGAATCCCCAACCAGAGCGTTATGGCGGCTGCGATCAAAGAGTTACCAAGTCCTTGATCTTTGCGAACATCTTTTCTCCGATGCCACTGACTTCGCGCAGCTGACGAACGTCCGAGAAAGAGCCGATGGCTGATCGGTGCTCGAGGATTCGCGCTGCCAGTGCAGGTCCAACACCAGGCAAAGTGTCAAGATCCTCAACAGTGGCGCGATTCAGTGAAACCAGCGCCGATCCCCCTGCCTGCTTGAACTGAGATTTCGAGGCAATGATCACCTGCTCTCCGTCTGAGAGATTCCTAGCAAGGTTTACCGAGGATTGCTCCGCCTCGGGCGTGAATCCTCCCGCTATCTCAATCGCATCAGATACCCGATCCCCTAGTTCGAGCTCATATAGACCGGGTGCTTTGACTTCACCGACCACATGAACGAAGAGACTGCCCGAAAATTCAACTTCGCTAGTCGGTTCAGTGGTGGCAACCTCCACCCGACCAGTCTCTTGATTAACCAGTAAGTACAGCACAACGACACTTGCTGCTAGCGCGAGATAGAGCTTCTTTCGACTCGCGATATCTAGCTGTTGAAACCAGTTTCTAATTGCACTCATCGAACAATTCAGTCAGCGCCAGGGATTGGCTAACCACCGATGAGTAGAACTGTAGAGAAGGTCCTATTTTGTCGCTATGTTGACAAGCTTGGGAGCGCGAACGATCACGTTGGCCAACTGGCGATCTCCAATTGCCCGCTTCACAGTCTCAGACCCAAGGGCTAGCTCCCGAAGCTCATTCTCGCTAATGTCGACACTCACCTCGAACTTGTCGCGGAGCTTCCCGTCAACCTGAGCTATAGCGGTGACGGTGTTCTGAACCAAAAGTGACTCGTCTACCTTTCGGAAACCTGCAAGCGCAACCGATGGCTCATGTCCCAAGAGTCTCCACATGTCTTCGGAGGTGTAGGGAGCAAACAGGCTCAGGGCTTTTGCTAGCTCTTCTGCACCCTCTCGAACCGCTGGATCTCCTGGACCAACTCCCGTATCGATTGCCTTGCGAAGAGTGTTTGTCAGCTCCATCACCTTTGCAACACCAACATTGAATTTGAAGGACTCGATCGACTCGGTGAAGTCACGCAGGAAGGAATGGGTGGCTGCCCTAACAGCACGATCCCCGGTTGTCACATCAACATTGGAGGCTGAAGTAACGTCCTGTGCGATTCTCCAAGCTCGCGCTAGGAACTTAGAACTAGCGCTCGGAGATACATCTGCCCAGTCGATGTCATCCTCTGGCGGTCCAGCGAATGCCATGGTTAGGCGAATCGCATCGACGCCATGTTCATCAAGCTGCTCAGACAGTCGAACGAGGTTGCCTCGAGACTTACTCATGGCTGAACCATTCATCAACACCATGCCCTGGTTCAACAACTTGGTGAATGGCTCATCAAAGTCGACCATGCCCATGTCGTGCAGCACCTTGGTGAAGAATCTGGCGTAGAGCAGGTGGAGGATCGCGTGAGTAACGCCACCTACGTATTGATCGACAGGGGCCCATTTCTTGGCCTCCTGGACATCAAATGCAAACTCAGTGGAATTTGGGTTTAGATAACGAAGGAAATACCAGCTGGAGTCAACAAAGGTATCCATGGTGTCACTGTCACGCTTTGCCCCAGCACCACAGCTAGGGCAGGGAACGTTTACCCAATCCTGGGCTGCGCCAAGGGGTGAGGTGCCCTTGGGTGAAAGATCCAGTCCTTCTGAACTCGGTAGCTCAACAGGGAGTTGATCCTGTGGGACCGGAACTTCGCCGCAGCTCTCACAGTGAATGATTGGAATTGGAGTGCCCCAGTAGCGCTGCCTTGAGATCAGCCAGTCGCGTAAACGGAAATTCTTAGCGGCCTCGCCAGTTCCGCGCTGCTGCAGGATTTCAATTGCCTTTGCAATCGCCGCAGATTTGCTTAGGCCATTTAGGTCTCCGGAGTTGACCAGAACGCCATCCCCAGGAGTGGCAACCCTGGAAATCTCTGGGTTCTCGTCCTCAGTTTTTACCACCATGCGAACGTCGATACCCATGGCGTTAGCAAAAGCCATGTCACGCTCATCGTGGGCAGGGACACCCATGATCGCTCCGGTTCCATAGTCTGCCAAGACATAGTCCGAAACATAAATCGGAATCTGCTCACCACTGAGTGGGTTGATTGCAAAACGCTCTAGCTTAACTCCAGTCTTTGGTCTATCAGTAGCCAGGCGCTCGATGTCATTGGACTGCTTTACCTTTTCCAGGTAGCTGACGAACTCCATGCGTACATGGACTGGAGAGTCAACAACAAGCTCGCTGGCAAGGTCTGAATCGGCTGCTACAACCATGAAGGTTGCACCAAACAAAGTGTCGGGACGCGTTGTGAAAACCTCGATTTCGCGAGTGGAGTCAGCAATCTTGAATCTGACATTCGCACCGGTGGATCTGTTGATCCAGTTGCGCTGCATAGTCAAAACTTTGCTCGGCCAATTACCTTCAAGCTTGTCAAGGTCATCCAGCAGCCGATCTGCATACTCAGTCACCTTGAAATACCACTGAGTCAGTGCCTTCTTGGTGACCTGTGAATCGCAACGCTCGCAGAGACCCTGCACTACCTGCTCGTTCGCAAGCACGGTCTGGCAAGACGGGCACCAGTTAACGTTCGAATTCTTGCGATAGGCAAGGCCGCGCTTATAGAACTCTAGAAACAACCACTGGTTCCAGCGGTAATAAATCGGGTCACAGGTTTGTAGCACCCTGGTCCAGTCAAAACTGCAGGCATACCTACGCATTGAGGCCTTTTGCTGGGCAATGTTTTCGTAGGTCCAACCACGTGGATCCAAACCACGCTTAATTGCGGCATTTTCTGCGGGGAGGCCAAAGGCGTCCCAGCCGATTGGGTGCAAAACGTTGAAACCCTTTTGAATCCAGTAGCGCGAAATCACATCACCAAGCGCATAAGCCTCGGCGTGACCCATGTGTAGATCACCCGATGGATAGGGGAACATGTCCAAGACATACTTGCGAGGTCTAGCATCATCTGGCTTTGATGAGTCAAATGGCTGCAGCTTGTCCCAAACCGGCAGCCAGCGCTCCTGGATGGTCGAAAAACTGTACTCTTCGTGCAAGCTAAACACCTCTATGTCTGAACCTGTAAAGGTTACCAATCCACCGAAGCAGATAGCGCTGAAACCAGAGCATTGGCCTTGAGTTGAATCTCCCGATGCTCTTGGCTGGGAATCGAGTCGGACGTAATCCCTCCGCCAATTCCGATGGTGACCTGATCGCCATCAAAGATTGCGGTTCGAATCACCATTCCCAGATCCATGTTGCCATCCTTACCGATCCAGCCAATGCCGCCCGAGTAGTCACCACGCGGACTGGATTCCAAATCCCGGATAATCTCCATGGCTCGAATCTTGGGTGCACCGGTCATAGAGCCTCCGGGAAATAGAGCACGCAGTGCATCGAAGCCAGTCTTGTCCTCTCGAAGGCTGCCGCTAACATCTGAGACCAATTGATGCACCGTTGAATACGAGCGGATTGCAAGCAAAGATTCGACAGTCACCGAGCTTGGTTCACAAACAGAAGCCAGGTCGTTTCGAATCAGATCAACGATCATTAGATTCTCAGCACGCTCTTTGGGGTCTGCGGCTAGCTCGCTTATGAGAGCCAGGTCCTCCGCCTCATCAGCACCCCGCCTTCTGGTGCCCTTAATCGGAGAGCTCAGCACCCTGGTGCCATGCACCTCAATCAGTCGCTCTGGCGAAATCGAGACATATGAAATCTTTCCCACCCGAATAAAGGCGGCATAGGGAGCACTGTGCGCTTTGCGTAACCTCAAAAAGTAACTAAGCGGGTCACCTGTGTACAAACCTCTGAGTCTGGTGGTTAGACAAAGCTGGTAAACGTCACCGCGCGTGATGTGCTGCTGCGCCTTTTCTATCTTTGCAAGGTATTCAGCTTCTCGGTCATCGGGACGCAGCTCCGGGGATGTTGCCGCTGGGTTTTCGAGCTCATAGCTACCCGCATTCCCGCCGACTAAAGCTAACCGAAGCAGGGCGGCGTGAAACCAGGCATCAAACTCTTCCTTGGAGCAATCCCCAACAAAATGAAGCATCGAGGTGGCGTGCTCATAAACAATGGCGCGATCAACTCTTAGAAAGTTACCCCGCAGTTCATTCTCTAGGTAGCTCAGCACCCCGACCAGATATGGCCTGAAGTGAAGCGCAGCTTCACCCTCGTAGTTTGTCGGTGGTTCAATCTCACTGGTCTCAACACCAGCACCGATGACCGAGAAACCGCTCGTTGGGTGGTGTGACCTGTCCAGCCAAAAAACATTCGGTGTGCTACCAAAAAAGGAAACGAAGATGTCAGGAAGTGAGCTCCAGCCACGCAGCGAACTTACTAACAGTGGCATTTTCACCCCTTCCAGTTCCGTAGTCTAGATGTGATGAGCGTTAACGGAGACTTCTACCGATTCGATTCCGATCGATTCGTAAAGGTGGATTTTGCCATCGCCGAGCAGCTGACTGTGGCGGACAGTTTTCTAGTTGAAAACGGTGCTGCCCGATCCATTGAACGCCATTTTGAACGATTTCAAAAGAGTGTTGGCAACCCATCGCTGATCGACTTTCAGCGGTTTGAGAGAGAAGTCGTTGCGCTGATCCCAAAAACTGGAGCCTGGTTTCCAAGACTTGAGTACCGAGAGTTTCAACCCCCTGGAGAGCAGTTCTTTCTGCGGCTTCGTGAGGCTCCCGAGCGAACCGAAACGGTAACGCTGTGGACATGCGAGGAATCAGATCCCAGGGTAAACCCACTGGTCAAGGGCCCGGATCTATCGGTGTGCCAAAAGCTTCGGCGTAAAGCTAATTTGCACGGTGCCGATGAGGCGGTTTTGCTAAGTGACTCTGGAGAGATAGCGGACGGAGCGCTTAGTTCAATCATGTGGTGGGAGGGTGAAACACTCTGCGCTCCCGACGAAAGCACGCTGTGGCTTCCCAGTATCACCCGTGAGCTGGTTTTGGATCTGGCAGTCCAGGCCGGGTTTGATATCAAACTCAAGAGCGCAAAACCCGGCGATTTGGCTGGTTGCGAAGTGTGGTCGCTGAGCGCACTTCAAGGCATCAGAGCGGCCACCTCATGGGCAGGAATCACAATTGCCCCACCCAAGCGTTTTGTCTCCTTTAGAAAGCGCCTAGCGCTGCTTAGTAAACAGATCTAAATCCTGGTTATCACCCAGCGTGGCAGCAAACTCCGAATCGTGGCTGATTATCAAAAATCCCACCTCGGATTTCTTTAGTTCGAGGATCACTTCTCGCAACTTCATGGCGTTCACCCAATCCAGTCCGCTTGTTGGCTCATCCAGGATGAGATATTGAGCGCCGCTGAGCAAAGCTCGCGCGATAGCCAGTCGCTGAGCTTGACCACCAGAGATGTTAGCGCCACCCTCCGCTAACTGAAGATCAAGCAACCCGCGCTCCATAAGCTCAACGTCGAGGCCAACCCTACTCAGCGCCTGCAGCATCAACTGAGGATCGGTTTGACCCGAAATCGCGAGGTTTTCTCGCACTGAACCGAGAAAAACATGGGGGTGCTGCTCAATCAGAACTACTCGCTTGCGCAATGCGATTGGATCAATTCCAGAGAGTTCGATTCCGTTCACCTTCAGATTGCCCTGATACGGCAACAAACCAATCAGAGCCATGGCGATGCTCGTTTTGCCAGATCCACTTGGGCCATGCAGGACGCTAATTCCATTGACTGGCAACGAGAAGGCGGTCTCGTGAAGCGCGAATTCTCCGCGGTGCAGCACTAGTTGACTGGCGTCGATCGACTCCAGAGTGCCGATCGCTACTCCCCCGTTTGACTCTGATTCAGATTCCACAAGTAGCGGAACTAGTTTCTTTCTAGCAATCGCAAACCGGTGAAAAGAAACTGCTGCTGACTGCAGATTCGATGCGACGTCGAAAATTGCGAACGGAGTGAGCACAGCTAGCGCGAGCATGTGCCCAGGCACCTCACCAAGTGTGAAATTACTTAGGCCTGCTGAGGTGACAACAGCAAAAATTGCCCCGACACCTGTCAGCGAAGCAGCAAGTCCGAGCGTGAGCCCAAAACGTAAATCAGCGCGACCCAGACGCTTCTCAAGCTGATCGATTTTCTCCTGATACCTAGGAAGCAATCCGTAGCTAACTATCAACTCGGATGCGCTGAACAATTCGATCAGCGTGGCACGCAATTCGGCTGCGGCAACTGAGCGTTCCTGACTTGACATAGCGGTACTTCGATAACTGATGATCAGCATGATGGAGAGAATGCCGACCGCTATAAGCAGCGTCGCCAATCCGGACAGCGGGTACCAAGCGCTTATCAAAATTGACGCAACTAAAACAGCAATCGCCGATTGAATGACTGGCCCCAAGACTCTCAGGGTCCAATCCTGAACGGCATCCAGGTCGGTGGTTACCTTCTCGAGAGAGTCGGCCGATTGTGTTTCAGTTTGCCTGGAAAGCTTGATAAAGACCCTTGGTCTTAGGTCCGCAAGTTTCGCAAAAACCGCATCGTGCAGACCTAGGCGCTGCAGGTACCGAAACGAAGCGCGTCCGAGGGCAAATGCCCGCACACCAACCACTGCCATCATCAAATACATGATTGGAGGCTGCTCGGCAGCCCTGGAGATCAAGTATGAGCTAGTCGCAAGAAGTGCCACCGCACTGACTGCTTCCAAAACAAGTGCAAAGACCCCCAGGTTAAAGATCCTCCCCCTGGGTGTGAATATACGCTCAGCCAAGGCGCACCTCGCGATCGGCAAGCTCGATAATCTCGGCCTGATGGGATGCAACGAGTATTTTGAAGCCAGCCGATCGCAGGGCAGAAATTTCTCCTGCAACCTCAGCCACAAGCTTTGGGTCGAGCTGCGATAGTGGCTCGTCCAAGACCAGAACCTTGTTCGTCCGCTTCGCCTTATAAATTGCCCGCGCTAGATTAACTCTTTGCAACTGACCACCGCTAAGCGATGAACTCTCGGTTAGGAGATAGTCATCTTCCAAATCAGAGATTCGGCAGAGTCTCTTGGTTTGTGCATAAGTGCCGGGGTCGAAGTCCTCACCCATCAGGATGTTCTCTCTGACAGAGCCACGAATGAACAAGGGCGACTGAGGCTGATAACCGCCTCGATCTGAAAGCGAACGCAGAATCGTGCTCTTTCCACTTCCGGAGGGTCCAACGAGGACCGTTAGCCCCTCGACGATCTCTATAGCTGGCGCAATATTGGCTGAGGGGGTCTCCAGTTGGTCCAAAATCCTGCCGCTCACGCTCACCGCCTCCTGAGCCGCGTGAAACTGAGCACCAACCTGCCTGAGTGGAAGATACGCCTCTGGGGCTACAAGCAGCACGAACAACCCCGTGAGTAAGGTTAGTTCCCCATCAATAAGCCGAACCCCAATTGTCACCGCCATTAGAGCGACTGACAACGATGCAGCTAGTTCGAGGGCAAATCCTGACAGAAAAGAGATGCGCAAAACGCGCATGGTCTTGGATCTATGCTCTTGGGACAGCTCCGAGAGAATTTCCGCCTGTCGGTCGACCCTGTTGAAGATGCGAAGCGTATTCATTCCCCGCAACACTTCGAGAAAGTGTTGATTGAGCCGCGTTAGTGAGTTCAGCTGCCGATCTTGTGCCTCTTTGGTTACAAGGCCAATCAAGACCATGAATATCGGTATGAGCGGGATCGTGAAAACCAGCACCAGTGCACTAGTTAGGTCGACAAAAAACAGCAGCGTTATAAACAGTGGCGTTACCAAAGCTGTATAGACGAGCTGGGGAAGGTATTTCGAAAAGTAAATATCGAGTGAGTCAAGACCCGGACCAAGCAGGTAAGACCACTCGCCAGAGCTGCTTCCTGGCATAGTCACCACACTCAAGATTCCCTTGCGACGAAGATCACTCTTTATTCGACGTGCTGCAACACTTGCGATCGCTTCCTGTCCGAAGTGAACTGCCGCTCGAAGAAAGCCCAGCAAAAGAGCAACACCAAGGCTTTGGTATGCCTGCACTAAGGGCACTCCTTCGATAAAGACACTAACCACGAAGGTTGCTAACTGGTAGGCAAGCGCAACCGTTAGACCCACCCCCGTCAACGCCAGAGCGACCAGACTGGCAATAAGCCAGCTGGTCGCCTTGGATGCGCTGAGAAGGCGCGGGTCGATTGGTTTCATCTAGTGGGAGTGAGCTGGAATCTGCTCTCTAGTGATGCGCTTTCTAAATACCCAGTAGGTCCAACCCTGATAGGCCAGGACCAAAGGAATCATGATTACGCCCACCCAGGTCATTACCTCAAGCGTGTACTGCGAAGAGGAAGCATTCTCGATGGTTAGTGAGAAGGCATCGTCGATAGTTGACGGCAGAACATATGGGAATAGCGACACGAAAAGCGAGGAGATTGCGCTGATGATGGTTACCACCATCAATCCAAAGCTCACGCCCTCTCTTCTAGCCAGGTTGAAGACCAGAGCCGAAATCAAGGAGACCGCTGCCACCGCACTAAGAGCAAGGCCCTCAACGCTGAAGTGCGAGAACTGAGTCCAAACCAGAAATACTGCAGCAAGCAACGTCGCAACAGAACCGACCTTGGTAGCCAAATTCCTGGAGCGCTCCTTGAGAGCACCATCGGTCTTGATCGTCAAGAAGATAAGACCGTGGGTGAAGAACAGGGTCAGGGTAACCAAACCGCCCAATAGCCCGTATGGGTTGAGTAGAACAAGTAGGTTGCCCACCAGCGGGATGTCATATCCCTGGAAAATGTGATCCTGATTCAGTGGAACACCCTGCACGATGTTGGCAAAAGCCACACCCCACAAAAGCGCTGGGAGTGCTGAGCCCAGGATGATCATCCAGTCAAAAGCACTCTTCCACTGCGGACTCTTGCCCTTGCCTCGGTATTCAAAGGCCACGCCTCTTGCGATCAATGCGGCAAGCAGCAGGAAGAGGGCGAGGTAGAAGCCGCTGAATAGCGATGCATACCACTCTGGAAAGGCAGCGAAAAGAGCAGCTCCGGCAACAATCACCCAGGTTTCGTTTAGGTCCCAAACCGGACCGATTGTGTTGATTACAACCCTTCTGTCAGTCTCGTCCTTGGAGACAAACGGCAGGGCCATTCCCACTCCAAAGTCAAAGCCATCGAGAACGAAGTAGCCGACAAAGAGGAAAGCTACGATTACAAACCAAATCTCATTCAAAGCCATTTGGAACCTCCTTAGTAGGCAACGGCCATTTTGTTGGAGTCTTCAGCGGTGCGATCTTCGACCGGACCCTTCTTGATTGCCTCAAGCAGGATTCGGAACTCAACAACTGCCAAGACTCCGTAGATTGCGGTGAAACCGATTAGTGACACCAGGACCTCAAGACCGGTGACACCGGGAGACACGCCATCAGCTGTTTTCATCAACGAGAAAACCAACCATGGCTGACGACCCATCTCGGTAAATAGCCAACCGATGCTCATAGCAATCAGTGGTAGCGGCGCCGCCCAGATGGCTGCGTTATAGAACCACTTTGGAGCCTCGGTGACATGCTTGCGGCTGAACCACAAACCGGCGAGCGCGACGATGGTGGACAGTAGCCCCATGCCGATCATCAACCTAAATGCCCAGTAGGTGAGCCAGATAACTGGCGAGTATTCACCTGGCCCGTAGAGCACCTCATACTGCGCCTGAAGGTTATTGATTCCCTCGACCTCACCATCCAAGGTGTGAGTGGAAAGGAACGAGAGTAGATATGGGATACGAACCGAGAAAAGCTCTTGGGTTCCATCCAAATTTCCAATTGTGAAGATTGAAAAGGATGCTTCCTTGGTGGTCTCGTATAGCGCTTCCGCAGCAGCCATCTTCATTGGTTGAGTGTTCACCATGGCAATACCGAGGCTGTCGCCGTTGATCACGGTACCAAGCGATGCCACAACCGAGGTCCACAGACCAAACTTCATGGCAGTGCGCATCTCTTCGACGTGTTGACGCCTTTTCAGATGATAGGCCGCAACCGCAATCATTAGGGCGGCTGCGAACATTAGCGAAGCTGTGATTGTGTGTGGGAACTGATTGATCGCCACCACATTGGTTAGGACCGCACCGATGTCAGTGAGTTCTGCACGACCTTTTTGCTCGTTTATTTCAAAACCAACCGGGTTTTGCATGAATGCGTTGGCCGCAAGGATGAAGTAGGCGGATAGCAGAACACCCAAGGCGGTCATCCAGATGGTTGCTAGGTGGACACCCTTAGAGAGCTTGTCCCAACCGAAAATCCAGAGTCCGATAAAGGTTGCCTCAAAGAAGAAGGCAAGCAAGCCCTCCATGGCAAGTGGTGCTCCAAAAACGTCCCCCACGAACCGTGAGTAATCCGACCAGTTCATTCCAAATTGGAACTCCTGGACGATTCCAGTCACAACACCCATGGCGAAGTTGATCAGGAAGATCTTCCCGAAGAACTTAGTGAGCTTTAGATACTTTTCTTTGCCTGTCTTAACCCATGCACTTTGCAGGATTGCCACTAACAGAACCATTCCGATGGTCAGTGGTACGAACAGGAAGTGATAGATGGTGGTGAGACCGAACTGCCAGCGAGCTAGGGAAAGCGCGTCCAACTCAGTCAGAATCACCGGTGCATTCGCAAACACGGTAAATCTTCTTCCCGGAGGGTTTTCTCCAGTCCCTCCACTTAGAATCTACTCCCGTTTCGGCTATTTATTGGACTAATCTTCATTATTCCTCATAAATTTTTACGGGCGATGATCTCGGGATTCCTTCGGGGATGGCTATACCTTTATGGACAAACCATTTGGAGTTCATAAAGATGTGCGGACGCTACGTAATCGCTCGTGAGCGGGATGACCTAGCAGATTATTTCGAAGCTGAATTTGCATCGGATTTTGAGGTCATTAGCTACAACATCGCACCCACAAACCAAGTACCAATTGTGGTTGAGCGAGAAGTATCGGGTACTCCGATCAGAGAGATTCACCCCGCACGTTTTGGACTGATTCCAGCCTGGGCCAAAGAGATTTCCCCCACTCCCCTGTTTAACGCCCGGATTGAGACCGCCCTAGAGAAGCCAAGCTTTCGAGAGTCGACCCTAAAGAAGCGCTGCGTGATTCCGGCTTCTGGCTACTTTGAGTGGGACGGCCAGAAAGATCCCTTCTACATAAGTCAGGACCCATTCATATCCTTTGCTGGCATCTACTCGTTTTGGAGAGATCCAGCTAAGACACCAGATGATCCAGCCAGGTGGGTTTTGAGCTGTTCGATTTTGACTAAACCGGCCCCCGATGGTCTCTCCGACATCCACGAGCGCTCCCCCGTTTTTCTCTCCGAGGATGGCATCGCCGCCTGGATTTCACCGGACTACGAAACAACCGATGACTTGCTTTTGGCACTTGGTTCTGAATCCGACCTGGTTGCCACTGATCTAGAGCGACAGCGAGTCTCCAAAGAGGTTGGCAACGTTCGGAACAACCACCCTGGATTGATTGCTGCGATTTAGTTTTGAAAATGTCGGTGGCTCGACATAAACTCTGATTATTCGAACAAATGTTCGAATAATCGAAGGGCTTGGGGCTATGCAGACAGGAACACTCACCGGAGTGCTTTTAGACACCGATGGTGCGCCACTCTCCTTTCATTATCTGGGCAAAAGCTTTCTGGTCTGCTCAAAGCCGGTGCGCTGGTATTCCAGAAAGCTCTGGTGGGAAGTAGCGGGCTCGGCTTCGAAAGGAAGCGGTCAAGCAATTTTGGAAGTCGAGATGTGGCGACTCTGGGCAAGTGATAGCTCCTCCCGGCTCTTCTTTGAACTAAGACACCAATCACCCGAGGATGTTTGGGAAATCTCCGAGGTCTCCTAAAAAGTGTTCACGCACCTAAATGTCAGCTCGGCATACTCGGCTCACTACGGAGTGGCTCAACCTCCCCTGCTGGCAAAGGCGGCCAAGGCACTTGGATTTGAGGCCCTTGCGGTAACCGATCGGGACGGGCTCTACGGAGCCGTAAAGCACATCGGCAACTGCATAAAAGAAGGCCTGGCTCCAATTGTCGGAGTGAACATCGAGGTTTTTGAGATCGGACGAGTCAAGGTGTTGGCAACCGGTAACAATAGGGGCGCCGGGTGGTCATCACTTTGCAAATTAGTCTCTCGCGCTCATCAAAAACCAAAGCGTGTCAATCCCGGGGTGACCCTGCAACAGCTGGGAGAGCTTTCCAAGCACTGCGTGGTTTTGATTGGACACGACTCGCTAATCGCAAAGGAGCTGCTGGTAAATCCAGTTGCAGCAAGAGATTTGGTCGAGAGACTCGCTGAGGTCTTAGACAAAGAACAGCTGGTAATTGAGGTGGTAAACCACCTAACCGAACCGGGCTCCCCGTATTCGACAGATCACGCTAGAGCAATGTGTGAGCTTGCCTTAGGTCTTGGCTATAAAGCCGTACTTAGCAATGCGGTTCGCTACCTTGAGCCAGATGACGCGGTTACCGCCGATGTTCTTGACTCCGCTAGGGAGCTGGAGCCACTTGGGTTATTTCAGCTTCAACCAAACGCGCAGGCTTGGCTAAAACCTCAAAATCAAATGGCAGCACTGGCTTTAGAAACCACCGAAGATCCCAGGCTTGCCAGATGGTTACTAAAGAACACCGAGGAGATAGCGAATAACTGCCGCCTGGATCCAGTCAAAGACTGCGGTTGGGGTCAACCAAAAACTCCAGAGCAGAGTGCGCTTGGCATAACCGGAAACCCTTTTGAGGTGCTTTGGCAAAAGACTCACTCGGCCATCCCCTGGCGCTACCCAGAAGCCAAGGCAGCCCAACTTGCGACGATTCAGCATCGTTTATCAAAAGAATTGATTGCCATAAACGAGCTTGGTTTTTCTACCTACTTTCTGACTGTTGCGGATGTGGCTCAGATGATTCGCGATATGAGCATTCGAATAGCAGCCAGGGGTTCCGGAGCGGGCTCTTTAGTGAACTATCTGCTTGGCATAAGCGGGGTTGATCCGATTAGCGAGGGCTTACTTTTTGAACGCTTTCTATCAACCGAACGAAGCACGCTGCCGGACATCGACATAGATGTCGAGTCAGCTAGAAGGCATGACATCTATCGAGCCATTTTTCGTCGCTACGGTGGCAATCGCGTAACCCTGCTATCGATGCAGTCCAGCTATCGGGGTCGCGGCGCGCTACGTGACTCTGGCCTAGCCCTTGGATTACCGGAGGAGGAGATAGATCAGATTGCAAAAAGTATGTGGCGGTTTTCGGCAAGAAATTTCAGAGTTGAGATGGGAGAAAAACCTGAGCTGAGCGATTTCTCCGAGCGCGCCAATCAGGATCGAAAACTCAATCTGCTGGTTGATATCACCCAGCGACTTGACCGACTACCCCGGTTTATTTCAATGCACCCGTGCGGTGTGATTTTGGGAAACTCCAATCTCTTGGATCTCACACCCACAGAACCCAGTGGCCTGGGGCTCCCGATGAGCCAGTTTGATAAGGACGATATGGACCCCATGGGGTTTCTCAAGCTGGATGTGCTCGGTGTGCGGATGCAAAGTGCAATGGCATACACCGTCTCTGAGATATCAAGGGTGCGAGGTAGGCAGTTGGATCTAGATGCCGTACCAAAGGATGACCCTGAGGTTTATAGGCAAATCCGAACCACCAACACACTTGGCATCTTCCAAATAGAGAGCCCTGGGCAGCGCGAACTAACCGGAAAGCACCAGCCCACAAAATTCAACGATCTAACGATGCAGATCTCACTATTCCGACCTGGTCCCATGAAGGGGAACATGATTTCACCCTACCTAGATGGTAGGCACGGATTTATTGAGCCGGATTACATCCACAAAGACCTCCGACCAATCCTTGAAGAGAGCTACGGGGTTGTGGTGTTCCACGAACAGCTAATGCGAATCATGCAGACGATGACAGGCTGCACGCTAGCTAGAGCAGATGAAATGCGAAGGGGTTTAGCTAAACCAGACAAACAGAAAAAGACCGAGACTTACTTTCGAGCCTCAGCCAAGGCAAGGGGCTATAACCAGGAGGTAATTGAGCGAGTCTGGTCAATCATTGAGGGATTTGGGTCATTCGGTTTCTGCAAGGCTCATGGTGCAGCCTTCGCACTCCCCACCTATCAATCGGCCTATCTAAAAACCCACTTCCCCACCGAGTTCATCGCCGGATTACTCACTCACGATCCGGGAATGTACCCAAAGCGGCTAATTGTCACCGAGGCCAGGAGACTCGGGGTTGAGCTGTTGCCGATAGACGTGAATGTTTCAACCAGGCAATACAAAGTCGAGAAAACTAAATCTGGTCTCGCCGTGAGGATGGCTATGGGTGAAATCGCTGGAATGTCAGAGGCGGAGAAGGATCGAGTCGTTGCCGAACAACCCTTTAGCGATCTCGCTGATTTTTACCTAAGAGCAAGACCGTCTCGCAGAACCCTAGAGCGATTGGCTCTTATTGGAGCACTGGACTCAGTGGCGAAAATTGAAAGCTCGCAATCCATCGATAGAAGAGGTGACCTGCTGGTGCTCATCAGACAGCTCAGTGCGAAACCAGCTCCAAAACAAGACCCCAATCAGCTTGGTTTCGACTTCAAGAACTTAGTGGCCCTACCAAGCGGAAACCAGGGAATAACTAAATCCGATCAACTCGAGAATGAGCTAGCTATCACCGGGGTGGATTTCTCTAGTCATCAGCTGCAGCAGTTCCAACAAATGCTCGACGAGATGGGAGTAACAAAGGCATCAGAACTTGTCTCACTCAGGGGCAATACCGAAGTGTTGGTTGCCGGAGTAAGGGTCGCAACCCAGACGCCACCTATGCGATCTGGAAAACGAGTCGTGTTTATTAGCCTCGATGATGGCACCGGATGCGCGGATGCGACCTTCTTCGATGAAGCACAGCGACGCTGTGCTCATCTGCTATTCCAAAACCGACTGCTCCTGATATCAGGAAAGACCCGCCGCACCGGAGTGCGAGGGGTCTCGATCCTGGCCGAAAACGCCTGGGATCTCAGGCAGCTTTGGCAGCAGTATTTAGCTAAAGCTAGTTAGTCCTGAGAGTTGAAGATAGCCAGCATTCGGATGATCTCAACGTAGAGCCAGATCAGAGATGCGGTCAGTCCGAAGGCTGCTCGCCACTCCATCTCCTTGGGCCAGCGGTTTGCAGCTCCCTCGCGAATTGCCTCGAAGTCGAGGTTTAGGGTGAAGGCAGCAAGACCGACACCGACCAGGGCAATCAACCAGCCAAATGATGATGAGTAAGCGCTCATGCCGGCAAACACCGCGAAGCCGAGGTTGACCAAGGCAAACACCGAGTAACCGATCAGGGCAAACATCATGATTCTGGTGAAACGTGCGTCAACCTTTACCCAACCCATGCGGTAGGCGGCAAACATCGCGCCAGCGGTTGCCAGAGTGGAAACAACCGCCGTCTGTGCAATACCTGGGTACATGCCCTCCAAGATTCCGCTCAGGGCACCAACAAAGACACCCTGAACCAACGCGTAGGCGTAGTAGAGGCCAGGGATTACCTTCTTTGAGAAGGTTGCCCAAAGACCCAGTCCGAGACCCACCAACATTGCAGGGAAAAGCAGTCCAAAAGCTCCGGTGAACCAGGTTGCAGCTGCACCAATCCCTACTAGAACGAATAGCCCGAGCACCTTGGAGGCGGTGCCCTCAATTGTCATTGGTGCTGCGGTAAGTCTGTTGAATTCAGAATCGACCTGCTGCTGGTTGATGGAGTCAATACCTGACTGTAGAGACTGGTTAAAGACTGGGTTGTGGGAGATTGCCACTTTCGTCCTTTCGAATCGAACTTTCGGTGAGTCTAAGCGAGAAAACTGGAAATTTCCTTCAAGTGTGCTGGCGATATCTGATGACCGCCCGGGTGCCTAAGCCATGAGACCTCAGCCCCATACTGCTTGAGGCTCGCCACGTAGCTCTCACTAACAGCAACCGGTGCATAAGGGTCAACGTCTCCGTTTGCCAACCAAATTCGTTTGCCGGATAAATCAACATCCGGAAGCTCGCGATAAGGCTGAGTTGAACCGAACAAGACAGCGCCTGCCAGTAGTTGAGGGTGACGCAGCATCAGCGCTGCTGCGGTATTGGCGCCATTACTAAATCCGGCCGCAACGAACTCATGATGATCTAGACCGTAGTGAGACTTCGCGAGCTCGATAAAGGATGCCAACTCCCCCACCGCTTGATCGATGGATTCCTCGTTAAACGAACCGTCCTGATATCGCTCAAAGAAACGATTCATGCCAGCCTCCAAATACATGCCCCGCGGAGAAAGCATGTGTGCGGAAGGGTCGAGCGCTGCTCCTAAGCGCAGCAGGTCATATTCGTCGCCGCCGGTTCCATGGAGCAAAAGCAGGACCCGATTTGAAGAGCTGGGTTGATAAACGTGTGGGCGAGACAGGTCGGAATTTGACATGACTAAAGCCTAATTGGGGGCAGCGAGGCTTCGATTTGCTCTCGGTTTGGCTCAAGCCAAGGTCGCAACTTTAACTTCTTTTCAAGCTCGAGGAGCGGCTCGTCTGTTGCAAAACCAGGCTCATCGGTAGCAATCTCAAACAAAACTCCTCCGGGCTCACGGAAGTAAATGCTCTTGAAGTACTGCCGATCCATGATTTGAGTTACCTGGACGCCTCGTGAAAGAAGCTCCTGCTGCCACAGTTCCATCGTGGCCAGGTTCGGAGCGCTGAATGCAACGTGATGCACGGTGCCACCTGCCTGCAACCCACGATCAGACACGCCACCTAGGACCTCAACCTTTGCTCCAGAGCCTCCTTTGCCCATTGTAAAGTTTGACCTCCCCGAACCTTCAGAGTCGAACTGCATACCAAGAAGGTTTTGAAGCATTCCAGCGGTTGGATCTATCTGTCGCTCGGATAACTCGACTGAGTGCAAGCCTCTAACAGCGTGTTCTGCAGGAATCGATCCAACCCCATCCCAGCCAGACCGTTTGTCACCATCGGTTCCTACCAGCTGGAGCCGCATTCCGTCATGGTCCCTAATTTCAAGTAGGTCATTTGCTTCCGAGTCCTTAGCCCACGCGAACTCGATTCCAAGCGATTGGAGATGCTTAGTCCAAAAGCCAAGCGACTCTTTGGGCACGGAGAAAGCGGTCGCCGTAGTTAGCCCAGCACCCTCGCGACCCATTGAGACCCCCGGCCAAGGAAAGAAGGTCAGGATCGAAGATGGCGAACCCTGCTCATCGCCGTAGTAAAGATGCCAAACATGAGGTGCGTCAAAATTTACGGTCTGCTTCACGAGCCTTAGCCCCAACGCCGTCGTATAGAAATCAACGTTCTGCTGGGGGTCTCTAGCAATTGCTGTGACGTGGTGAATGCCGTGAGGGTTGATAGTCATTGGAACTCCTTCGCTTAAGTAAAGACCCCTTGACAAGTTTTTATTCCATAGAGTTCAGACGTGATTGTTCAAGTCCGCATGAAGCCCGGATCAAAAAAGGGAGACCAGGTCGTGGAGTCCTCCCCGTATTTAGACGTTTTTCTTCGAGAGAAACCAATCGATGGTCGTGCGAACCAGGCTCTTATTGCGATTTTGGCCAAGCACTTCTCTGTCAATAAAGAGAGCGTGAGGATTGTCTCTGGATCAAGCTCGAGGATCAAGCTTGTTGAAATTGGTGGACCTGAGGGGACTTGAACCCCTGACCCCCTGCATGCCATGCAGGTGCGCTACCAGCTGCGCCACAGGCCCAAAGACTTGACAATCTTACACAGTTAATTGGCGAGCGGAACAACTGGGCAATCTCGCCAAAGTCGCTCGAGGGAGTAGTACTCGCGCTCATCCTCGTTCATCACGTGCACAACGAGGTCACCGAAGTCCAAAAGAATCCAGCGTGCAGCGGCCATTCCTTCGCGATACTTGGGCTTTACACCCTGCTCCAAGAGCTTTTCCTCCACCGCATCCGCAATGGCAGCCGCCTGACGTTCATTCTTAGCCGTGACAATCAAGAAAATATCCGCTAGCGCAAAAGGCTCACTGACATCGAGTGCAACGAGGTTCTCCGCCAGCTTGTCTAGCGCTGCCTCAGCGGCTGCTTGAGTGATTTGAATTGAAAATTCAGATGCGGTCAATTAGTTTCCAAGCGCTGAGATGATCGTGATGGCGGCATAGATAGTGACAATGACCAGCAGGCCTCCGAGTCCTGCCACCGCCCAGGGTTGCCACCAACCCTTTTTCAAAACTGCTTCCGGGACAACGCCCAAGGTGGTGCGCTGGTTTATCAGCTCAATTGCACTTACCGGTTCAACGATTGAAATTACACCGGTAACCGCATCCATGGTGTCGATCTGATCCAGCTCGACTCCATCCAGACCAGCGGTGTTTGCGCCCGTCACAGGCTCCGCAATGATTTCGATAGAGCCTGATGAAGAGGAGGAGATCTCGCCGGTCTCCAGCGGGATAGCTATAGCCTCGGGGGCGATATCCAAAACAATCGATTGAGTGCTTGGCTCAGCCAATAGATTCGCCCCAGTAAAGTCCGCTACAGGTTCCTCGATGGAATGATTCGGCTGAAGAACTGGCATCTCAACATCGGGTATGACCACCTGAGGGGCAGAGTTGGTGTTTAGAGATACCCGCTCAGGCTCGGATGCAGGAACTTCACCACGTTCCTCAAGCAGTCTTCGCTCACGCCTAGTTAGAAATACCGGTTCGGGAGCAACCTCTTCTGCGACAATTTCTGCTTGCGAGAGAACCACCGGCGCTTCAATGACCTCTGGGATCTCGGGCTCCGTGTGCTCGATAGGTTCAATTAAATCCTGCGTTGGCGAAGCTTCCGGCGTAATTAGCCCGGCCCTCTCGGCCTCACGGCGCTCACGGCGCGTCATGAACTGAGTCATTGCGCCTCCTTGTAGAGCCCGTGCTTACCGATGTATTGAACTACACCATCTGGAACTAGATACCAAATGGGTTTTGCCTGCGGAACTCTATCGCGAATATCACTTGACGAGATTGAGAGTGCGGGAATTTCAAGAACAGAGATTGACCCCTCGGGTGCTTGAGGAAGCTGAAGCTTGTGGCCTGGTCTGGTGACCGCCACGAAGTGAGCCAATGACCAGACCCGGTCAATTTCTTTCCAGTTCAAAATCTGCAACACGGCATCTGCGCCGGAGATGAAGAACAGCTCCGCGTCTGGGTATTCAGTCTTCAGGTCCGTCAGGGTATCAATTGTGTAGGTGATCCCAGGACGATCGATGTCGACGCGGCTAACTCTGAATCTAGGGTTGGCTGCTGTCGCGATCACCGACATCAAGTAGCGGTGTTCTGAGGCGGTTACCGTCTTTTTGTGCCAGGGCTGCCCAGTTGGCACGAATACGACCTCATCTAGGTCGAATGCGGATGCTACTTCGCTGGCGGCGACCAGGTGGCCATTGTGAATGGGGTCAAAAGTTCCACCCATTACGCCAATCCTTGGCCGCTTGTTAGTCATAAGGATTTAGTGGTGGGCGGACTTGCTCTGCTTGTGCGAGTGGCGGTTTGCAACGTTGCGGTAAGACCAGGTGATCAGACCAAGGAAGATAAAGACACCCATCGCAATTACGCCATACATGATTGGATCCATCGGGATCTCAGTGTGTCGAATGATCACATCTTCAGCTGATTGCAAAAACATTAGAACTCCTAGTACTTAGTTCATAGTCTAACTGCGGACTTGCCCATCGCCCCGAACTAGCCACTTACGACTTGTTAGGGCGTCAAGGCCCATTGGGCCACGAGCGTGAAGCTTTTGGGTTGAGATCCCAACCTCAGCTCCAAAACCAAATTCCCCACCGTCTGTAAATCTGGTCGAGGCGTTCACCATCACGACAGCCGAATCGACCTCGTTCAAGAAGCGCTCTGCATTCGCCGCAGTCTGAGTCAGGATTGACTCGGTGTGCTTGGTTGAAAACCTTGAGATGTGATCTAGGGCCTCGTCGAGTCCAGAAACAACTCGAACAGAGAGTTCAAGTGCCAGATACTCGGTAGCCCAGTCAGCATCTGTGGCCTCGATGGCACCTGGCATTAGACCCAGAGCTGTCTTGTCTGCGTGCAGCAAAACGCTCTTTTCTGACATTACGGCGGCTAACTTTGGGAGCAGTTTCTCCGCAACTGCCTCGTGTACAAGCAAGGTCTCCAGCGAATTACAGACCGATGGCCGCTGGACCTTTGCGTTCACGATAATAGGTAGAGCATTGTCTAGGTCTGCACTCTCATCCACAAAGATGTGGACTATGCCATCCCCGGTCTCAATGACTGGAACGGTTGACTCTTCAACCACAGTTCGGATCAGATTCGCGCTCCCCCGCGGAATCAGAACATCGATCAAACCTCGCGCTGTCATGACAGCCTTGGCACCCTCGCGACCGTATTCATCTACAGACTGGATGCAGTCCTCGCTCAAACCATGCTGCTTGAGAGCAGATCGAACAACCTTTAGAAGCTCTTGGTTGGTTTTTTCAGCAGCGCTTCCGCCCCGAAGAACAAGTGCATTACCTGACTTGATAGCTAGGGCCGCAATGTCAATTGTGACGTTAGGTCTGGCCTCATAAATCATCCCGATGACACCAAATGGCACACTCACCTCAGAGATCTCAAGACCATTGGGGAGGGTTTTGCGTTGCACAACTTGCCCGAGCGGGTCAGCGAGGCCGATTATTTCACGCACAGAGGCAGCCAAGGCAGAAACTCGCTCCGGCGTTAGCCGCAAGCGATCCTGAAGAGATGAATTCATCCCATCCGTGACGGCACGTTCTAAGTCCAGTGAGTTTGATTTGAGAATGGAAGCCTGTTCCGCAACCAGAGTCTCTGCGATGGAGCTGAGAACTGCATGGCGAGTGTCCAGGCTGGCGTGGTTAATCGACCCCGAGGCCTGTTTTGCCTTCTGTATCAGCGATAGAGCGGACATCTCTAAATCCTAGGCTTTTGGCTCGAACCAGGTGTGCAGATGTGGCACGGTATCAATCTCCGCCGCATTCTTTGTTGCGGTCAAGATAACGCCAGTTCCAGCTGCGGTGGCAAGTCTTGCAGCGGCAACTTTGGTGAGCGCTCCTCCGGTACCGTACCCGGTAGAGGTCCCCTCAATCTCAATCCCGGCTAAATCAGACTCGAACCCAACCACCTCGATTGGCTCGGCACCAGGCTGTGTCGGTGGCTTTGTGTAGAGCGCCTCGATGTCGCTAAATAGCACTAGCAAATCTGCTCCTACCAGTGCTGCAACCTGCGCGGCCAGTTGGTCGTTATCACCGAAGCGAATCTCCTGAGTTGCCACCGAGTCGTTCTCATTGATGATGGGCAAAACGCCAAGCTCAACTAACCGATTCAGTGCACCTAGGGCATTCTCGGCAGAGCCGGGGTCACTAAGGTTCTCGACAGTTAGGAGTACCTGTCCAGGTAGCTTGCCATACCTTGCAAGGCTCGTCTCATAGCGAGACATCAGACGAGCCTGACCAATGCTCGCAAGCGCTTGGGAGGTAGCGAGGTCCTCTGGCTTCGCCGTTAAGCCAATGATTGGTGAGGCAGTCGCAATTGCACCGGAGCTGACCAGAATTACCTGCTTAGTGCTCATCAGACGGACGCAGAGATCAACGATCAGGTCAAGCTGAGGCTCGTTGGAACCGGTTATTGAAGAGGAGCCAACCTTAATGACGATGCGTTTGGCATCCTGGATTCTTGAAACGTTACTCAAGTTCATCCTCCACAAATACCGAAGACTCCCTAACCGCCTCTCGCTCTGCGCGTCCGCGGGCTCTCGCGTCCATCATGTCGTAGTACTCCTGACGGCGCTGCTGGTTCGTTCTTCTGGCGGTGCCATCCAGTGACTCGAGATCGGTGATTTCGGCGACCGAGGAAACAAGTGGATCCCAATCGAATACGACACCGTCACCCTCACCGATGATGACCGTAGAGCCTCGTCTCGCTCCTTGCTTGTAAAGGGCATCCTCGACGCCGAGTTTCTGGAGGCGTTCGGATAGGTAACTAACGGCATCAGCGTTGCCAAACATCGTCTGCGCAACCCATCGCTCTGGCTTAGCGCCGATGATTCTGAACACCTGTTGGCCGCCGATTTCTTCAGGCCTGATGACAAAGCCGGAGTCTTTGGCCTTCTGGGGCAGGAGCGAGAAGCGCTTCTGCGATGCAGGAACCTGGGACTTGCGCTCCTCGGTAACCAACTTGGCAAGAGCGAAATTTAGGTCCCTTAGCCCCTCGGTGGTGGCAGAGCTCACCAGGAAAACCGGATACCCCATGGCTTCAAAGTCGGCGCGCACAAACTCGGCCAATTCCTTGGCATCTGGCACATCGATCTTGTTGAGCGCAACCAACTGCGGGCGTTCGTGAAGAGGTGTCTGACCCGCAGGAACTTGATAGGCCTCGAGCTCATTGAGAATAACCTTGAGGTCCGAGACGGGATCTCTTCCCGGCTCCAGGGTTGCGCAGTCGATGACATGCAAAAGTGCGCTGCAGCGCTCAACGTGTCTTAGGAACTCAAGACCAAGCCCCTTACCCTCACTGGCACCCTCAATCAGACCGGGAACATCGGCGATGGTGTAGCGCATCGCTCCAGCCTGAACCACTCCAAGATTGGGGTGCAGGGTTGTAAAGGGATAGTCGGCAATCTTTGGCCTAGCGGCACTCATCGCAGCGATCAGTGAGCTTTTACCTGCTGACGGGAACCCAACCAGGGCAACATCCGCAACTGTCTTAAGCTCCAAAACGATGTCGCCGGACCATCCAGGAACGCCTAGAAGGTGGAAAGCCGGTGCGATTCGCTTTCGATTCGCAAGTGCAGCATTACCTAGGCCACCAGCGCCACCCTCGGCCACCAGCAACTCCATCCCTGGTTCTGCCAAGTCAGCAAGTATCTTGCCTGAGGCGTCCTTTACAACGGTTCCGATTGGAACGGGCAGGTACATGTCTTCGCCACGAGCACCATTTCGATAATCTCCAGCGCCGCTGCCGCCCGAGTCTGCGACGCGGTGTGGTCTGTGGTGATAGTCAAGCAACGTGGTCACATTTGGGTCGGTGACCAAATAGATACTGCCGCCATCGCCGCCATCAGCCCCATCAGGGCCTGCGAGTGGCTTGTACTTCTCGCGCCGGATAGAGGTGCAGCCATCGCCACCGTTACCCGCCTTCAGGTGAAGGGTCACCTGATCAACGAATGTAACCATGACTATCTCCTAAACAGAAAGAGGCGGACCAAAGGCCCGCCTCAATCCAAATCTTTAGTTACTGAGTAACTACGTTTACAACCTTGCGGCCAGCCTTTGCACCAAACTCAACCGAGCCTGCTGCTAGAGCGAACAGAGTGTCGTCCTTGCCGCGTCCTACGTTCACACCTGGGTGGAAGTGGGTTCCGCGCTGACGAACCAGGATCTCACCGGCGTTTACCAGCTGACCATCGTGGCGCTTTACACCAAGACGCTGTGCGTTTGAGTCGCGACCGTTGCGAGTGGAGCTAACTCCCTTTTTGGATGCCATTTCTACCTGCCTACTTGATCTCGGTGACCTGGACGCGGGTTAGGTCCTGGCGGTGGCCCTGACGCTTCTTGTAA
>JACCDY011318395.1_pt1 | contig 43800 bp, 35 predicted proteins | sample 7446391 | NCBI WGS metagenome assembly JACCDY01 (sample SAMN15323451, study PRJNA562643) | freshwater metagenome | isolation source: river surface water | place: USA:Blue River Watershed | collected 2017-08-18
CACATCGGCTCCAGCCGCTATGAGATGCTCCACAATATCTACATGTCCATTCTGAGATGCTATAAAGAGAGGTGTTGCACCTGTATCTGTTTTAGCTTTATTCACATCGGCTCCAGCCGCTATGAGATGCTCCACAATATCTACATGTCCATTCTCGGATGCTATATATAACGGCGACATACCATTGTCGGTTTTACCTTTATTCACATTGGCACCTGCAGCAAGAAGGTGATTTACTTTTTCTAGATTGTTGTTTTGAGCTGCTATGAATAATTGCGTTCTTCCTTGGTCGTTCACAGAATCATTGAGTGCTCCACCTCTTTTGACTTGGGTGTATCGCTTACCTTGCCTTCGTAATCTCCGGGTTCGTGTCATATCTACTAATGGCCGATGAATTTCCCACACACCTGATGCGCATCTATTGCATAGCAGAGCATCAAAAAAGTTGATGGGCAGGTTTTTTGTTGAGAGGTCCAGTACATTCCTACACAACCTTCCCTCTCCCTCCTCTCCAAATGAACCTCCAACTCAATTCGGACCAACAAGCAGCACTCGCCGCTGTGCAAAGTGGCGCGAATATCTTTCTAACAGGTCCCGCAGGCAGCGGGAAGTCCACCCTCGTCGCGGCCATCGTAGACTGGGCCCAGCGAGAAGGGCGACCCTACGACATTACGGCCATGACCGGCTGTGCCGCGCTCCTCCTAGGGAAGGCCGCGAAGACCCTGCATTCCTGGGCGGGCATTGGACTCGGCCGTGGCACCGCCGAAACGCTCGCGGCGGATGTATTGAAATCCCCGTACGCCAAGCGACGCTGGCGACGTGTGCGTATTCTGGTTGTGGACGAAATCAGCATGATGAGTCCAGATCTATTTGAAAAGCTCAACAAGGTGGGTCAAATCGTCCGTGGTTCCGCGGCACCCTGGGGCGGCATTCAGCTCGTCCTCTGCGGCGATTTCTACCAGTTGCCCCCCGTATCACGTGAGGTGAGCGTCTACGGGAAGTACGCATTTGATGCACCTGCTTGGCGGGCCGCGGAGCTCGTTCCGGTGGTCCTGAAGCGCATTGAGCGCCAGACGGATTCGGCATTCCAACAGGTCCTCAATGAGGCTCGCATAGGCCAGCTCTCCGCGGCGTCCGTGGCTATTCTGAAATCCCGACAGGGGCTCAATTGGCGTGAGCAGCGTATTCGGCCCACCCTGCTCTTCTCGCGCAATGCGGATGTGGACAGTATCAACGAGGCGAACCTGAGCGCCCTGGAGAAGCCCATTCGCACCTACGAGGCCATAACGGTTGCCGAGGCGCCCATGGAGGACCCGGCGGCCGAGGTGCCCAAGGGGGAATTCCTGGACCGGCTGGTGGCACGCATGGACGCCGATTCGTCCTATGTGCAACGCCTGGAACTCTGTGAGGGTTGCCAGGTGATGCTGGTGTACAACAAGGATATGGAAAAGGGGCTCGTGAACGGTTCGCGAGGTGTGGTAATCGGCTTCCGTCCCCACGATGGCATTCCGATTGTCCAGTTTCTACACGGCGACCCGATTGCAGTGGATTACAACGAGTGGGCATCCAATGATTCGGCTGCTGTAAGGCGCCGGCAGATTCCGTTGCGCGTTGCGTATGCCGTGACCATCCACAAAAGCCAGGGGGCGACGCTGGATTGCGCCCTGGTGGACATTGGTTCTACCACGTTTGAGTGCGGACAGGCCTATGTGGCCCTGAGCCGCGTACGTGACCTGGAGAGTCTGTATGTATGGAATTTCAATCCGGCACGCGTCATGGCGGATTCGCGTGTTGTGGCGTTCTACAACTCACTGCTTCCCTCCCCAGAACCTCCTACAACGCCTACACCGCCTCCTACGCGTGCCTCCACGGCACCTGCCTCACCGTGTCCAGACGTCCAAGCTCCTGCTACGTTAGCGCCAGCACCTGCCAAGGCCCCAAGGGCCCCCCGTAAAAAGAAATGCGCCATTGCGGAGGATGCGTAAGGATGCATGAAAAATTGAAGGACCGCCTTTGCTATTTTTGAATCCGTGTGCAAACCACTACCTTCCTTTTATCGCTATCCCTTCCTTTCTTCGCCAACCAACCATGTATTCCGTATTTCCTTCCACCCAACCAGCCATTTCCAACACGTCCCCCTCTAAGCGCCTCTTTCTCTTGGATGTGGACGGCACCCTCATTGTATCCAAATCCGGTCGTAAGTGGGCCGAGTCCGCCAGCGACTGGATTTGGGCTCATCCTGCCTTCCCCGCCTTCTTAGCCGAAAAGGCCCAAACCACCGTGGTAGCCCTGGTCACTAATCAGTCCATGTGGTTGCAAGCCAGATCCGCAGCACCTGCTAAGATTGCCTCTATCTTGGCCGCCTTGGAGGCGGCAGTGGGCTGGCGTCCCTGGTGCCTTGTTGCTACCGCGACCACCAAACAGCGCGATACGGTCTATCGCAAACCTGCCCGTGGACTCTATGACGTTCTTCTCAAGGAATTGGGCTGGCGCCAGGAGGATGTAGGGTGTATAGAGATGTGTGGGGATGCCGTGGGTGCCGAGGACCCCTGTCCCGCTTACCGATGGGCTTCCTCGGATCGCGACTTTGCCGTTGGTATTGGTGCTACCTTTGTGCGCCCGTGCGACTTGGGGCTTCCTACACTCGCTCCTCCATTGCCTTTGGCTTCCTCGGGCCAAAAGGAGCTCATTATCTGTGTTGGGAATCCTGGTTCTGGTAAGAGTACATTGGCTCGCTCCTTTGCTGCCGTAGGCTATGTCCATGTAGAGCAGGATGTCACTAAGACTGCCGCGGCAACCCTAAAGGCTGTCAAGGCTGCTGCAGCTGTTATGGGTTGCACAGGCGTTGTTGTAGACGCCACCCATTCGTCTGTAAAAAACCGTGCTCCCTACATCGCCCTCGCCAAGTCGTGTGGCTTTGCTGTACGCATCGTGTGGTGTATGCGTGATGGACGCCATTGGAACGCCTTGCGTCCCAAGCCCGTCCCAGAAATCGCCTACGCGGTCTACTCCAAGTACTTTGAGGAGCCGACGGTCGCGGAGGGTGAGGGTGCTATTCTTGAAATAGTGTATCCGTAAGAGAGCTAAACTATGACAAAATCCCTACACGTGGCCCCAAAGGTATCACATCTTAATACTTTTTGGCAATTGGGTGTTAATGCCTCTGCATTTTACGCTTATCAAACGCGGCATTAAACGCCTTGCGATAGCCTTCGGCCAACCTGGCTTGTTCAGGATCCGCAAGGTCTAGTGCCGCCTTGACCTCCTCAGGATGCAGGGTAGCATCACACACCAAGGCCTTTTCGCTAACGCTCAGGGCCGCCTGTTGGGACCGTGTTTTGAACTGCCAGCATTTTCCGAATTCCTCGGCTGTCGGATTTTCCAACATGGACTTCATGAAAGCAATGAACGCCTCGCGACTAATCTGCTGTCCTGGCCCCTCGTGACGATTCCACGAACCGTCAGCTTTCTTGTGACGGAACTGGAGGATATTTGCATCATCAATATACAATGCATTTGTAAAGGCCTCCGTTTCATGAGGATGAACAATGGGTGTCTCACCCATGTAAGGAATATTAGGCGCGTTTTCGGGTTCAGGAAGCGTAAGCGGGAAGTTGGTGTCAGGAATATTGAACTTTTTCTCGGCCAGCATTGTCTTCAAGGTACGTGCCCGCACCATAGGCGCATTCCACATCTCTTCACATAACTCATCCATTGCCTGCCGCCAATCCATCTTTCCCACTTCGTCCTGGAGATCTTTAGCGTGTTCACGCAGGCGTCGGAAACGAAGGAGTTTCTCGGTAATACCGCCACCCCCCTCCACTTCACATGAGGATGCAAAGGGATCACTGCCATGGACGACGGGTGGAACGGGTCCTTGGGCTGGTGCTAGATTGAAGTGATTGTGTCCTTTGCATATGCGACCACATACAGTGCACCAGTTTATTATGCCTTCACGGTTCTTATATTTTGTGTAAAGGTCTTCATGATAATAGCCTTTGGCTGCAGCACAATTATGGCTCATATACATACATGCATCGGACCTCACAACGTACTTCATACATACAGGACATAGTGCAAAGTTCTTAGCAGTAGCATCATCCCCAAAAATGCCATCCAGCATGGTGGCATCCCCGCGTGACCAACCCTGCCATTTGAGAGCAGTAGATGTGTTTTGCCCATAAGAGTTTATGAAGTTACGTATAGCGGATGTGCTTGCATAATCACTGGCGCGTTTCATATCTCTATTCACAATGGTTTTATCAGCTCCTGCATCCAAAAGACGCTTAACAATATCCAAATGACCTTCAAAGGCGGCTGCAAAAAGGGATGTTGCACCAGAATCCTTGAGTTTTTTATTAATATCTGCTCCAGCATTGATGAGGCGTTCTAAGATATTCATATTACTCTTTCTAGCAGCTAAATAAAGAGGAAATGCATTGTCACCCTTATTAACATCCGCTCCTGCAGCTATGAGGTATTCAGCTACACCGGGTTTACCAAATTCTATTGATGTATATAGTGGTGTAATACCAGATTTAATGTGTTTATTTATATCAGCCCCAGATTCAATAAGTTTTTTCACCACATTCAAATGACCCTGTCGTGATGCCATAAATAAAGGTGTTTCACCTCTGATTTCTACACGATTGACATCTGCACCAGCGGCAATGAGTTTGTTTACTATATTGATATGACCTTCTTGTGATGCTACATAAAGATTGCCACCATGACTGCTTGGTTTATTTACATTGGCACCACCATTAATTAGGCTATCAACAACATTTTCATACCCTTTAAATGATGCAATGTATAATGGTGGAGAAATACCTTTATTTACATCAGCACCTGCTTGAACGAGGCGTTCTACAACTTGCTGATGGTTATTAAATGCCGCCGCATATAAGGGAGTTAATTCAGTATCAGTGCGGGCTTTGTTCACATTTGCACCAGCAGCTATTAATCTGTTCACTTCTTCTAAATTACCGTTGATGGCTGCAACATATAATTGTGTTCTGCCAGCCGCATTTACAGGGTTATTGACACCTGCGCCCCCATACTGCTTTTTCCGGGAGCTTTTTCGCGTAGTGACCATGTTCTACTAATGTTTATCATTCTTTTTCAAAAGTCCGCATCCGTAGCGAACGTCATAGCCTCTCTGGTCTTTCCAACACCCGCCTTGCTGTATTCCGCGACTCGCTTCTCAAAGAAGTTCGTCTTTCCCTCTAGCGCAATGCGTTCCATAAAGGGGAAGGGGCACGCCACGTTCCAGATTTTTGGGTATCCCAACTGCACGAGGAGACGATCCGCCACGAATTCAATATAGTGTCCCATCAGCTTGGCGTTCATGCCGATGAGAGCACAGGGTAGGGCATCCGTAATGAACTCCTTTTCAATACGCACGGCCTCGCGAATCATTTTATGCGCCTTCGTCTTGGAGAGTTTGTGGATGAGTTTGGAGTACAGGAGGCATGCGAAGTCCGTGTGCATACCCTCGTCGCGCGAGATAAACTCATTGGACGTCGTGAGACCCTGCATGACGCCGCGCTCCTTGAGCCAGAAGATGGCGCAGAAGGAGCCGCTGAAGAAGATACCCTCCACGCAGGCGAACGCCATGAGACGCGAGGCGAAATCGGCCTCCTCCGATTGCATCCACGTGATAGCCCAGTCTGCCTTCTTTTTGACACAGGGGACGGTTTCCACCGCCTTGAGGAGCCGGTCCTTTTCGGTGGGGTCCTTGATATATGTATCAATGAGGAGGGAGTAAGTCTCTCCATGCACGTTCTCCATGGCAATTTGGAATCCGTAGAAGCAGCGAGCCTCGGGCCATTGTACCTGGTTGCTGAAGTTCATCGCGAGGTTCTCATTGACAATACCGTCGCTCGCTGCGAAGAATGCGAGGACGTGGGATACGAAGTGGCGTTCCTTGTCCGTGAGGGCCAGCCAATCCTTAGTATCCTTAGAAAGGTCCACTTCCTCGGCAGTCCAGAACGACGCCTCGGCCTTCTTGTACAAATCCCATACGTCCTTGTGCTGAATGGGAAAGAGTACAAAGCGATTAGGATTCTCTTTGAGCAAGGGTTCCTCGCGTTCTCGGCGCTTCGCCAAGGGCAACACGGGTTCCATGGACACGTCCAGGAGCGATGCGGGTCTCATGGAGTCAAAGGATTTCGCCCTTTTGCGTGGCGTATGCGAACGAGGCAAACGCGTGGTGGACACTGTAGGAGGTGTAGGGAGCAGAGGGGTTTCAGGAAAGATGTCGGCCATGATCTGTCGTTTGAGAAGACTTTAACTCCGGGCACTTGAGCGAGCGGCTTAACTCAACTTTTTATGGAGATTCTATCGCGATTTGTTGAGAGCTTGTGGATTTTATGTAGAGTTCGTGGGTATTGCAAGGGAGGGATAAGACCTCCTTGTAAAGGCCGCCAACCAAGGACCAAAATTGACAACGGTTGTTTGACACGATGGAATAGGTACACACACCCTTTCACATTCCCAACATTCCCAACACAATGCCTATGAATTCCGTCTTTCCTTACGCTGCATGCCCAACTATGCAGGCATGTCCAACTATTGTTGCAGCAAGCGCTGGCGCTAGCGCAGCATCAGCAGCACCCATTGCCAACGCCCTCTATTCCTCCACATTTGACCAGCTTGTCTTCTGGACCCTAGGATATGGTGGTTGGCTCGGTATTGGTTTCATACCGTTCATTTGGTCTTTCCCAACAACCGTCTTTAATCGTTTGGTCCTGACGGGACTTGCACCACCCTTGTGTGCCATGCTCTTAACAGGTCTCTTCTCCTCCTTCTTCGTCTTTGGGAATATTGTGTATAGTGTTGGAGCAGTTATGGTACACCCGATATTCCTACAATCCTGTATTGGAACCGTCTGTTTATCCGTGGGTGGTGTTTCGCTCTTCCTGACCCATCGTTTCCTAGGGGACATGCCCGAAAAGTCAGCGGCTGAGATGGGCGAGGAGAGTGGTACCGAGGATGAGAGCGGTGAAGAGAGTAGTGGTGCAGAGGAGAGTGGTGAAGAGAGTGTCAAGGATGAGAGTGCCGATGATGAAAGTGGCAAAGAGAGTGCCGAGGAGGATTCCGGCGAAGAAGAGACATCCGAGGCCTGGCGCGAGAAGGCGGATTTTGAGAAGCTCAAGAACGCACCTCCTCTTTCTGACGAGCAAATGTGTGCGTGCCGCATGTGCGTCTAAAAAATGACACGGTCCTTTCCCTCTTTTTTCGGTTGCAACAAGCACCAAACATGGGAAAATCAAGCAAGAAAGGACGTATTACAGGTGGGCAGCGCAAGGAGATTAATGAACGGACGGTCGGTTCCGCGATAGACGGGGACCTGGAGGGCACCGAATTTGCCCGCGTACTCCGACATCTTGGCTCCGGTCACATTCGCATTATACTCGCCAATAAGCGCGAGGGTATCGCCAAGATTCGCACAGTCCTTTCAAAACGCGGCTCTACGCCGATTGTCATGGATGATATCGTTGTCGTATCCGGTCGCGAGTTTGAGACACGCGCCAAGGAGAATACGGGGGAAACCACGGACCGCTACGATGTGTTGGGAGTTCTGACACGTCAACAGGCCGCACGGTTGGAAAAGGATGGTCGCATCCCGACGTGGTTTGTATCGGTGGATGAGGGACGACCCGACGAAGCCGATATCTTTGACTTTACCGAAGACGCGGAAGGTGCAGATAGTGACGTGGACGTGGATGCTATTTAATGAACATGATGTTGAAGTTTAAAGCCAATTTTTTTGTTAGTACTATTTATAAACACCATGAGCAGTCTTGATGATATTCGCGACTACCTAGCACGCTACTGTGGTGCTGCAGGTACTTGCTCGGGTGGTGGTGCAGGTACTACTGGAGCCACTGGTCCAGCGGGAGCAGCTGGTGTCACAGGTGCACAAGGTCCTACGGGTCCCGGCTTTACCGGTGCCACTGGTGCCGCTGGTGCCACCGGAGCAGCCGGTGCTACTGGAGCAACTGGTGCAGGCGCCACGGGTCCTACAGGCTTGGCGGGTGATAAGTACAATACCCAATCCTCCTCTACAACCATAACCCCAACACAAGGTGGTTCCGTTAGCTTGACAGTGGGCACCGGACTTGCTTACATTGTTGGAAATTCCGTTGTCGTTGTTGCATCCGGTGATGCTACAGCCAGTTTTGAGGGCACTGTGTCTGCATATACTAGTGGCTCCGGTGCTCTGACGGTTAACAGTATTACCAACATTGGTGCGGGTTCTTTTGCTGGCGCAGCCGTATACAATGTCAACTTGGATGGCATTGATGGTCCTACTGGTGCTACTGGTGCTACCGGTGCTCCTGGTGAGGCAGCCAATACCGGTGCCACGGGTCCTGCTGGTGCTGCTGGTACTACTGGTGCTACGGGTCCTACGGGTCCAGGTACTAGCTTTGCGAATGGCACTGCATACGGTGACTACATCTTTTTTGATGGCACCAGCTATCAGGTAGCCAGCACGAATGTGCAGTTGGGTTCCTTGGCGGGTTCTGCCGGCAATGGCGGTCGTCTGAACGCAGTGGCTATCGGTAGGGAAGCTGGCTTGTCCTCCCAGGCTACTAGCACCATGGCACTTGGTCTTCAAGCAGGTTATTTCAATCAGTCTACAAATTCCGTGGCGATTGGCACAGGAGCTGGTTTTTCAAATCAGCGTGACTCCGCAATTTCCATTGGCTACCAAGCAGGATTTATCTCACAAAATACAGATGCTGTAGCTGTAGGATTCCAAGCTGGCAGTTGTAATCAAGGTTCATCTGCAGTAGCCATTGGTGACAGCGCTGGTGTGTCAACTCAAGGTAGCGCAACCGTCGCCATTGGTTGGTTAGCAGGCGCCCGCAATCAAACTATTCAGGGTCTAGCCATTGGTATATTTGCTGGTGAATCCAATCAAGGTCAGGCATGTACGGCAGTGGGTCCTTTTACGGGTCGCAGTACACAAGGCTTATTGGCTACAGCCATTGGCAATGCTGCAGGTAATTATGGTCAAGGCGCTCGTTCTGTCGCCATTGGGAATAATTCGGGAGACAACAATCAAGGTCAACGCTCTATCGCAATTGGTTCCGTTGCTGGCAATTTTGCACAAGCCGATAATGCCATTGCCATTGGTTCCACAGCAGGCAATTCCGCCCAAGGTACATTTGCCATTGCCATTGGTTCCAATGCAGGTAATAATACGCAAAGTGCCGGTACTATTGCTATTGGAACGAGTGCAGGTCAAATAGTTCAAGGATTAAACGCTGTGGCGGTTGGGTCCAATGCAGGTAATAGTGGTCAAGGTATCAGTGCCGTGGCTGTTGGAACAACCGCAGGTCTAAACACTCAAGGATTAAGCGCTGTGGCGATTGGATCCAATGCAGGAGCAACAAGTCAAGGAACTGCTGCCGTAAGTGTAGGCCGTAGTGCCGGTGCAGGCAGCCAAGGTGCTGCTGCCATTGCTATTGGATCCAATGCGGGCAACACTGGCCAAGGCAACAGTGCTATCGCGATTGGTGCAGTTTCTGGGTTAACCTCGCAAGCGAGTGAAGCCGTTGCTGTTGGCGTTGCGGCTGGCAACACATCCCAAGGCAGTCGCAGTGTTGCAATAGGTATTAATGCAGGAAATAACAACCAATCCTCCGGTTCCGTTGCTATTGGTGATTTCTGTGCTCAGGTCGCCCAGGGACAATCTGCCGTTGCTATGGGTCAAGTCGCAGGTCAAAGCAACCAGGGTGCTTTTAGTGTTGCAATGGGTGCAGAGTCAGCCCAAAGCTCCCAGGGATACCAGGCTGTTGCCATTGGTCACAATGCCGGTCAATATGGCCAAGGTATAAATGCTATAGCTATTGGTCCCTTAGCCGGTCAGACAAACCAGACTGCCGGCAGTATTGCTATCAGCGCCAATGGTGGCATTGCCTTGAACCCAACAACCGCCTCCCTCTATGTGGATCCAATCCGTGAAAATGGTACTCAATATGCTCTCTATTATGACAATTCCACAAAGGAGGTCACCTATTCTACCATCACGTCAGGTGCTGGTACTACGGGTCCCACTGGTGCAACTGGAGCTGAAGGTGCCACTGGTGCTACGGGTGCCACTGGTGCTCCAGGTGAGGCCTCCAATACCGGTGCTACAGGTCCTACTGGTGAGGCAGGTGCTGCTGGTGCTACGGGTGCTACAGGTGCTACGGGTGCTGCTGGTTCTGCTGGTACTACGGGTCCTACTGGTGACGCAGGTGCTACGGGTGCTCCAGGTGAGGCCTCCAATACCGGTGCCACGGGTCCTGCTGGTACTGCTGGTGCTACTGGTGCTACGGGTCCTGCTGGTCCAGGCACTAGCTTTGCGAACGGCACTGCATACGGTGACTACATCTTTTTTGATGGCACTAGCTATCAGGTAGCCAGCACGAATGTGCAGCTGGGTACACTAGCAGGAGCTGATAGCGATGGCTCTCGTCAAAGTGCTGTAGCTATTGGTGAACAGGCTGGTTATGTTACACAGGGAACTGCAGGTATTGCCATTGGTAATAATGCGGGTCGTTCAACACAAGGTACAGCCGGTATTGCAATTGGTGTTGATGCAGGTGCAATCAATCAAGTACAATACAGTATAGCTATTGGTCCAGGTGCCGGTTACTCTTCCCAGCAACAAGTCGCTGTTGCAATAGGTAATAGCGCCGGTGCCAACTTCCAGGGCTTTATTGGCACAGCTATTGGTAATGCTGCAGGTCAAACAAACCAGGGTGCACGTTCTGTTGCTATTGGCAACAATGCTGCTCGCGACAACCAGGGTCAGCGAGCTGTCGCCATCGGTTCTTTGGCGGGTCAGACCAACCAGGCAGACGGTGCAGTCTCCGTTGGTGGTTATTCTTCCCCTCAGTCTCTACAGGGTTCCACGGCTATCTCCATTGGTTCCAACGCAGCTCAGAACACACAGGGCGGTGGTGCAATCGCTATTGGTAACTCGGCTGGTGCAACTCTACAAAGTCAAGAGGCCGTTGCGATTGGTGTTCAGGCTGGTGTAACCTCCCAAGGTGTCCGTTCCATTGCAATTGGTATTGTTGCTGGTGCAAATTCCCAGTCTGCAGGTGCCGTTGCTATCGGTGATTTCTGCGCTCAGGTGACCCAGGGACAATCCGCCGTTGCTGTAGGTCAAACCGCAGGTCAAAGCAACCAAGGTGCATTCGCTGTAGCTGTAGGTAATTCAACCGGTCAAAGTACTCAAGGGTCTCAGGCCGTTGCTATTGGTTCTCAGGCGGGACAGTACGGCCAGGGTGCAAATGCTATTGCCATCGGCACAATTGCTGGTAATACAAATCTTGGAAGTGCTTCAATTGCTATTGGGTTGAATGCGCTATCAACTACAACGATATCAACACATAGCAACAATGTGGCGATCGGTAATCAAGCTGCTGCAATGAATACGGGAGGTAGCAATTGTGTAGCAATAGGATTTAGAGCAGCTCTTTCGTCTCAAGGCAATGCCTCGGTGGCAATTGGACAGTTCAGTGGTTCTAGCACACAAGGATTTGCTTCTGTTGCTATAGGTCCTTCAGCCGGTTCAGTCTTCCAAGGTTCTCGCTGTGTTGCACTTGGTTCTCTAGCTGGTAATTCAACACAGGGCAATTCAGCCATAGCAATAGGAGTTATAGCCGGTTCCAATAATCAAGGAGCATTAGCAGTTGCAATGGGTTCAAATGCAGGTGCAACTTTTCAAGGCACAGGTGCTATAGCAATTGGTACAATTTCTGGCTCAACCAGTCAAGGTATTGGTGCAATTGCAATTGGTTCAAACTCGGGTCAGACTGTTCAAGGAGCACAAACAGTAGCAATTGGTATATCATCTGGTCTCCAGCAACAGGGTTCTAATGCTGTCGCAATTGGAACCTCTGCAGGACGTTTCCTACAGGCTACAGAAACGATTGCTATTGGCACTCAAGCTGGTCAAAGCACGCAAGGGACGTATGCGGTGGCGATTGGTTCAGCTGCAGGCAATTCAACACAAGGCGTGTATTCGGTTGCAGTAGGTTCCTCTGCTGGCGAACTTTCTAAGGGTGCTTATTCTGTTGCAGTAGGCGCTGAAGCTGGTTATTTCAATCAAGGCTTTGCCAGTGTAGCCCTTGGTGCCGGTGCCGGTCGTTCATCCCAGGGTTCCAATGCCGTCGCTATCGGTTACGGCGCCGGTTTGATTTCCCAGAGTGCCGGTGGTGTTGCTATTGGTGAAACCGCCGGTTACATCACTCAGGGTGTTGACACTATTGCTATTGGTGCTCTTGCGGGTTACAGCAATCAGAATATCAATGCTATTGCTATTGGTACAGAATCCGGTAATTTGACACAGGGGGCTAGTACTACCGCCATAGGTCTCCAGGCAGGTAACCAATCTCAACAGCAGTCCGCGCTTGCCATTGGTTCGCAAGCCGGTTATTCCAATCAGCGCACAGCAGCCATTGCACTAGGCATTGGTGCTGGTGCTTTCTCCCAGTCTAATGCGGCCATTGCCATTGGTTCCAATGCCGCAGCCAGCAATCAGGCACTTGAAAGTATTGCCATCGGTCGTCTTGCAGCCAATGTAAACCAGAGCTCCTTCTCTATTGCCATTGGTTCTGGTGCTGGCCAGACATCCCAAGGTTCCGGTGCAACTGCTATTGGTTTCAATGCTGGTTTAACCGGCCAAAGTCTTGTTAGTATTGCCATTGGTCAACGTGCTGGTCAAGTAAGCCAGAACTCCAATGCTGTCGCTATTGGTAACCGTGCTGGTCATTCCAACCAAAGCCCATATGGTATTGGTGTCGGTGCCTTTTCCGGTTATTCCACCCAAGGTGTTGGTGCAATTGCTATTGGTTTCTCAGCTGGCTGTAATGCCCAGGGTAGCAACGCCATTGCTATCGGTCCTTTTGCCGGTGCCAATAATCAACCAACCAATTCCATCATTCTGAATGCCACCGGTGTAGGTCTCAATCCTACAACCCCCAGTGCTCTCTACATTGACCCTGTGCGTCTGGATACCTCTTTCACCGGTGGTTACCTCGGCTACAACTCCACTTCCAAGGAGTTGGTGTACAATACCGGTGTTGCTACGCTTGGTGACATTCAGTTAACGAGTGCCACTACCTCCGCTTCTGCGGGTACCGCCGGTGACTACCTCCGTATCAGCATCAACGGCACCTATTACAAGATTCAGCTCTACGCGGATGCCTAAACAGCCCGCATTCTCAACACTCTCAACATATCGTCCTCATGATTTCTTATTTCCAACCCGTCCAAGACGTGTTGGAAATAGATAACTTAACATTTGACACCCTTCGTAAAAATCTATCCATATGGCTACGCGAGCAGCTGTGCAGAATAGATTTTTCGCGCATCTATGTTATACCGGCACATAAATATAGATGCCTGGCACCCGAACTTGTGGATTGGGAAATTCTATATGCACTGGATCTCAGCTTACGCAGTCTTCCCTTTTACAAAAGCTGTCCTATCTATATTCTCAGAGGTCCCGATTCCATATACTTCAGTATATCTGAAGAATACCGGGCATACAGCGTTGAATATGGGCAGCAAACGCAGGTAGACCCACGTCAGGTGCCACGGTACCACGGGGGGTTTCGTAGCACGAGGGGAAGGCGAGACCGAATCCCCATACACCAGGGGCAACCTGAGCGGTTTGTGGGTCATGCCGAATATTCAACAGATCGCCACCGAGTCCGTAGAATTGGGGCAGGCGGCTCTGGAATCCGACGGCATAGACGACGGCGGTTGCGGCTTTCAAGGCGGCGCCAACGGCTGCGACATCCTCAGACCTCAGGATGTGCGGGGTTTCTGCACCCCATTCCCCGCGTACAATGGCGTCGGCAATGGCTGCGGCCTCCTGTTTCACTCCCTCGCTATCGTGGCATCCCGTGCCGCCTAGGAGGTGACAGGGACACTCCGTATCATGAGGGCGTGCCCACCGAAAGGGGGGACCCGAGGCAGACCTGTAGATAGCGCTGACGTGTTGGCAGCCCGCCTCGCGTAAGTTGCGCAAGATGAGGAGACCACTATGGGCAGTACCAAATACCACAACACGGTCTGCGCTCCCAACATGTGCCCTCAGTTGCTCGGCATCTAGGGCGATATCCAGGGGAATCGCGCGAGAGGTTGCCGCTTCCTGTAAGGAGTCCAGCTGTCGCGGTTCACCACCAGTACATACCACGAGTTTCGTGACAGTCCAGGTAGCACCAGTGTTTCCTACAAGTCGCCAGCCCCCAGGTATCATCCGCGCCTCCACTATATGCTCCGTGGACCGTTCGGCCATGCGTGGCAAGAGGGGCTTTACAAACTCGCAGAGTTGACCCGCAATATCGCCGAGATAGGGGCATGCATCGGGTGCATACTTTTCAAATACGGTGAGGGTTTCGTCTTTCCAGCGGGGAATTGCATGGAATGCGGCGGCGAGCTTTTGACATGGCAGGTTGGCGACGACGTTTTCATAATATCGGCGGAGGTCACCGCCAATACAGGTATCCCGGTCTTCGTGCTGCTGCTGCGAAACGGTAGCAGCCGAATCAAAGACGACGGTGCGTGCCCATGCCTCTTCCGGCAAGCAGGCCAAAAAAAAGCATCCGGCGGGTCCCAGACCCACAACGCCGAATTCGTACATATTCTATTCAGTTCCGCGGAAATCCGTGGCCGAAAAAAAATCGCGCCCTCCCAAAATATGAAATTAATTGATGCGTATAATTTGCTGGTAGAAGACGGAATTGCCGACAATCACCGATATTTTTCAGAAGTCTATAAATTATATGGTTTTGACGATGACAGGGATTTGAAGGATTATTTGGATTTTATTGTCCACGAGCCGGTCCTCTGGTTGCAAGGATTTCCGGCAAAACTCACGACAAAACTGGCGTTTTCCAAGCCGAAAACGGCAGTCATAAAATTACTTAAAAAGCAGTCCGTCGTTGCGGCCCTGGGTGCTGATTATGTCGCGGCGGTCCACACGAAAATATGGAATACGTTCAAACAGGAGGCTGATAAAATCGTGGCGGCTCGCAATAAAGAAGAGGAAGCGGAAGAAGAAGCGGAGGGCCAGTCGCATATATCCATGGAGGTAGATACAGTTGAGACGGCGAGTGTTGGAAGTGTAGAGACCCTGGATGAGCCCATACCACCCCTCCGTTCCTACAAAACGGTGCAAATATATCCCCTATCGGCAAAGCCCATGTCAAAAACGCAAACGCAGCCCGCATCCTCAACACAGGTCCTCGCATCCTCTTCATCGGTGGGGTTGACCACAGAGGACGGGGAGGAAGATGATAGACGCGTAGCGTTGTTGAAATCCGTGCTCTTTAAGATGAGCGAGACGCTCCCCGACGGTTTAGCCGACGCGTTCCGTCTCCTCGTTTCGCACGTGTAGAGAGTTTACGGGTCCTCGGTCTCTCGTTGGTGGCCTCGGTGGCCATGAAGTCGGCACACAATTTCGGACAAAGTACCTTTTTCGGCCATTTGTATTGACGCTGGAGACCCGACGTATGCAGCATAAGTCTGGCCTCCTCCTCCTGTTCCTCCAACGTCATATTGTCCAGATCCAGTTTCTCGGAAATGTATATATGGCGCAGGAGGGATACACCCGTTCCACGACCAAACAGGGTCTCAAAGGTTCGCTGGACAAAGGCGCTATACGTGGGATTGGACATCGGTTCCTTGCCACCCTTCGCCTTCTCGGCATCCTTTACAAAAAGGTAGTCGCGTGGCCACCGTTTCAGGGACGCCGTCAGGTCGCGCACGAGGCCTTCGGGCAGCTCCTCCTCAATCTTCTTGTAGTGCTTGCTCGTTTTGTAGATATTCATGGACAGGAAGGAGGACCCCTCTTTCGCGGGCCGCAGTACGATGTAATTGGTGTCCGTGAGATTCGGGTCCTTCTTAAAAATCTTAACAGACCCCAAGTCCGCACGCTTGGGTCGCAAATGCACGAGGACGGAGAGGAGGAGGAACTGTAGGGAATCGGGCAACGTTGCATGCGGCCCCTTATTGCGCAGGGCCTCGTATTTCGCCTCTATTTCCTCAAAGCTCGTGTATTTGGCGATTTGCTTGTCGGCGGGCTCGCTCCGCCGTACACGGGCATCGGCGTGGCGGGCGAGGTCCTCGTGGAGCTTTTTCCAGCGGGCCTTCGGCTCCGCCAGCGCTGCCAGGTCGGTGTCCTCGCGAAAGAGGACGAGAATAACCGTGAGGAGATTTTTACGGGTCGCCAGGGCGGGATAGGCGGTCTGTATCTTCGGATACCACGTTTCGGGATCGCGCACGATTTCCAACACGCCGCTAGCGCCCGTCTTTTTGACCATGTTTTTCAGGCGGTTTTCGTAGTTCGCGCGTGTGCGCTCATTCGGAAACGCCTTCTTGAGGAGGTCCTTGACACGGGGTTCTATCTGGCTCTGGCTCATCTTGGGGTTGCAGTTGTGCAAGCACTTCTACATGTGGTTCGGGTTTCTTATCTTCCAGTAAATACACAACTGCGTCTCCGACTTGGATTTCCTCCACGGAATCCAGGCATTGTATGGAGTGTGTTGATGGTATTGATAGTGCTGGTGCACGCTGCTTCTGCGTGTAAATGTCGTAAACCGTGCTACATAGAAGCACGGACGAGCCAACAATGGCAGCAGCGAGTGACGATGCTATTGCTGAGCTGGCCTGTGTTGTAACTGCACCTATTTCGTCTACTGCATAGGCTGCTGTTTGAGACCCCGCAAATATGGACAACCCAACAGCGTCTCCCGCAAAGAGCCGTCCGGCATAGGAGCAGGCAGTGCCACCGAGACGAATAGTATTTGAGAAAAGGGATGATACGGTCTTTCCGGATAGAGCAGTGACAGCATAGGCGACTGCACCGGCAGCTAGAGAAGCGCCTGTGGCGGTTTGATGGAGGGTTAACCAGTGTTCCGGAGCATCCGGAATGTGCACTATGGGTTGGGGGTCCTCACGAAGTCGTATCTCCATGGGCGTCGCTTTTGCGGTTGTCCACGAATTAATTTTATCCTGACTAATTATAAAAGATGTCCTCTGTTCTTCAACTCAATGAGACACCCGAGTCTGCCGGCGTTCCTATCGTGCCTGCTGTTATCACCGAATCCAAGACCATCACCTCTTTTGATGTGCGTGTCATGAGCTTGGAGCTCTTCAAGTCCGTTTCCGTCATGGCCACCCTCTACTCCGAAGGTGGTGCCTATGCCGGTGTCCGCAACTTTACCTTTGAAGGTGCCGAATACCTCGCCTGGAATAACAATGACCAATACTTGATTGACCTTGTTGCCCAGAAGCTCGGTTTCACCCTGTCCGCTTAAGCATATCGCAACAACTGTCTTTCTTTCCAATATATCCATATAAAATATGGGTATATTGGTACATTCAACATGTCCCTAGCCAAATCCGGAATGCCATTCGTATTTCGGCACTGTGTCCGGCGCTTAGAGGCAGAACGATGTATGTTTCCGGAACTCTCGCTTTCTCCGCTGCAGTACAATGTGGAAACGGGTTACTTGGAATGGACCCTGCCCATCCATGTGCATCAACTGACATACGTCCTGTGCATTCAATATACACCCAAATACCCTACAGTTCCTCCTAAGGTGAATTTTTTGGCACCCATTCCCTTTCATCCAAATGTACAGGCGAATGGTGCCATATCCCTTCTCATGTTTGGAGCGTGGAACTATGTTAAGACCATAGGGACTCTGAAGGATTGCATAGAGGATATGATGCTGGCTCCACTTTCCGAATATCCCTACAATAATGAGGCGGATTCCCTATGGCGCAGGGACCCCGCGGCCTTTTTAGCGCACCACTGTGCATAAATCCACCGGCATATCCACGACCGCTAGGCCGTATTGGAACCGCGCCTGGACATATAGGCACCGGCAGCAGTCGCGGGGGTGCAGGCCGTTTTGCCAGGGGTGTGCCGTGAGCTGGTCCAGATGTGCATAGGCATCGCATACGACATCCATGGCTGCGGCGGTTCCGAAGAAGAAGATGTCGTAAATGCGCTGAGGCCAATATGTACCGGTTGCTTTATTGTTGATAGCGTAGATGGTATTCGGTTTCGTAGCCTCATAAATGGACCGCGAATGGGGTTGAAAAAGGGTATCGGGACGACAGCGGATGACGATATCGTGTTGAATGCCATGGGCTTCTGCGTACTCTTTTCGGAGGCGATTGGCATCGGCGAGTGTAAAGAGCTGGGGCACGACGGTGCCACGAATATGCCCACCGTTCCACGGGAATCCCTCGGTATACACGGACTTCCAGCAGCCGCTCAGGGTCGTCTCCCATGTCTTGAGGTCGTGAATGGCTACGGCTTTCAGAGTGGGATACGTGGCTCTTAACATGGCCTCTGTAATGTGGTCGCCCTCATCACCATGACGCCGTTCTTGGCCGTGATTGTAGGAAATGCCGCGGTCCGACCAGGTGGAGATGAATATGTCCACCGTATCAAACAGGCGGAAGAAGCTGTGTAGAGAGGCGAGGACTGCGGGGTCCTGAAAGCGGCGCATTTGGCCACATAGGAGAATGGCGACACGGCGCATGTTGCCTTCAATATGCATTAAGGATTCGTCCGCTCATTTAGGTATGCGCCTGTATTCAGTGCGGTCGCAAAGGAGAGCCATGCGATGTAGGGGATGAGTAAGTAACGTACCGTAGCCGTTTTGGTGAGGGCGGCAATGGCCACGGCGATACCGAGATTCCCAACAAGTATCACGAGTCCCTGGCCCAGTTGGCGTTGCCCGAAAAAGGTGCGGCACCACCAGACATTTGCGGCGAGATTGAGGGCGTGAAGGAGTGTAAGGAGTGCCGGGTCGCGTTGCAAGGAGAGGCCAAAGGCAATGGTAAGGGCGATGTAGAGAAGTGTCCAGACCACGGGGAAGACCCAGTTTGGCGGGGCGAAGGTGGGTCGCACACGGTCATACCAGGGACTTTGGACGGATTGTTGAGTGTATTGGGCGCCCAGGAAGGAGGTGGTGGCCGTGGCGACACCGGCGATTCCGTAGGCGGCTGCAGGATGCATTCTATGAGGGGCGGGGGTTCTCAACAGGTCCCTCAAAGTCCTTGAGTTCTCGGAATTCCCAAAAACGCCTTGACCCCCCTAACTCGTTTGGCGGTTGCGAATGGTATTCCTTGGTTCGGCCCGCGGCCCTGCGGGCCGCAGGCCTCACGGGACTTCCAGGGATACCCTTGGCATTTTTGGGAATACACCTATATACTCCATCGGCTATCATTTCATGGAATACGATGGTATTCATAGAATTTGTCCCAAGTGTATCAAGGGTAAACCTGGAGGGTGTGCTTGTGTACTCATCGGCTCTCAACAGGTCCCCCAAAACTCCTTGAGGTCTTGGAATTCCTGAAAACGCCTTGACCCCCCCTAACTCGTTTGGCGGTTGCGAAGCAGTGATGATAATCCTCCGCGGTCCCTCGCGGACAAAGAGGACCTTAGGGCATGTTGGTAGTACTGGTGTATTCTCTGCCCAAAATGTATCATTGTACGTTCCTAAGTGTACACCAAAATACAATAGAAACCCAAAATCCCCAAAAATCGTAATATCCAAAAAAAGTCCCACCCGTGAGCACGCTGGGCCGAAGGCCTAGCGTGCGAACCATGGCATGTGCAAATACACTCCGATACACTCCAACATGTTCCAACCACCGAATGTGTCTCTGTGAGGAGGGGTCTAAGGGGAACGTTAGTTCCCCTAACGTAGGTTCCCCCATGTTTGATACACTCACCGACGTCCAGACATACTATGCGGCCACCGATGTGAGCTGGTCCGAAAAGCACGGCGTGATATACCGTGAGTTTGAGCGCAATATCATGATGAAAGAGCCCAAGCTCGGTGAGGCGTTTCGTGTCACAGAGGGCTTCGGTGAACTCGCCTTTCAGTGGAACTGGTATCTCGCTGTGAAGGATGCGCCAATGGCCTTTACATTCCTGGAAATCGGTGTATACAAGGGCCGTGTTCTCGCTACCGCACAATACCTTGCGGACTTGATGGGCAAACAAGCGAAGATTGTAGGTGTAACACCCCTTTCCGGTGCAGGTGATAAATACAGTGGCTATGACGAAGTGGATTACTTTGCCGCGATTCGCGACGCCTTTCGCAAGACACACGATGTCTCCTTTGCGAATACCACGCTCATCAAGGGCTACTCGCAGGACTCCATTACCCTCCTGGAAGCCGCCAAAGAAGGCCCATATGATATCCTCTTCATTGATGGGTGCCACGACTACGACGTAGTATGCCAAGACATAGCAAACTATGCGACTATGTTGAAAGTGGGGGGTCTCCTCGTCATGGACGATGCCTCGCTCTTTTTAGAGGCACCTGCGGGGCGATTCCACGGTCATCCCGATGTCGGCAAGGCTATCAAGGACTGCCTTGATGTGCGGCCCGATTTCCAACACGTCTATGCGGTTGGTCATAATCGTGTATGGCGCAAAATCGCGTCCTCGTAATAGAATAGATGGCGACTGTAACAAAAGAAGCGGAGAACCAGTCCTTTCTAAAGGGCATCATAGATATAGCCGATGTGGATTTCCTATTTGTATTTTGGGTGGGTGTGATTATCTTTTTCATTGCATCCCTGCTCATATGGATAGGACGCAAGGGCGATGTAGGGTATGTCTTTTATATCCAGGTGATTGGTGGGTTCCTCATGTTCGCCGGCAGTAAAATAGGACGTGCCTTTTTAGGGTTGGAATAAGAAGGCACCATGAATACCAAGCATAAACGCATGCTCCTCTTTTTAACAGGATGTATAGGGTCCCGTCTAGGGCTCGTATACATTGCCTATCGTAATAGCGGCAAAGCGCTAAGTGAACTGTTGGGAGCTCTGGCATTACTGCCCGCTATAGGGTTTTTCTACATCTACTTGACGGGTGGGCGTAAGACGGGTCCCGAGGTCTTTGGGGACCGTATTTGGTGGAATAGCCTCCGTCCCTTCCACGGGCTTCTGTGGGCCCTGTTTGCCGTTTTGGCGTTGTTTCGGGTTCCGTGGGCATGGGTCGTTCTTCTTGTGGATGTTCTGGTTGGGTTGGTGGCGTTCATTGCGCATCATAGTGGCGCGAATATTCCCGCAATCCAATAGAGCACCAACAATGTCCCTGCGTGCTATGTTGCTGAAATACAATACAACGATGTCTCCTGCTCGGCACATACCACGTGCCGAACAAGAGAGAATGCGCCGAGAAGCGGAGGCGCGTATGGCACCTCCTGCGGTTGCGGTTGCGGTTGCAGAACCAGAGCCTATTGTGCAAGTGGATGCCGAAACGGTGGCCCCCTTTCCCGACGCTTTCTACACGGCGCTCAATGTAGTCTTGAGTTACGGGGCAGCCCAGAATATCGGACCTACCCGATGTGCACGTCTGAACTACCTCTGGTTTGCTGCGACGGCCCAGGCCTATCAATGGACACAGCCGCGTACAGAGGCACGTATTGCGGGCACCAAGGACCGATGGGATTGGACGGCCGGTGCGCCCCTGGAAACCAACAAGGACCAATACGTCTGGATGATACATGCGTGGGAATCCATGATGCCCCTGATATGTCCCTCCTTCGTTGCAGGAACGCTCTTGGCTTTGGAAAGGACTGCGTTCGGATGGACCACGGAGCAGCAGACTGCCGAATGGACCCGTGTAAGTGCCGCAGGCAATTGGGACGGTTATTGGACTTTGTGGCAAGCCTGGTGGTCCCTACGTCAAGCCGATGGGTCCACGGAAGCTGCGGCGCCAGCAGGAGCACCAACAGAGGCGCAACTACCAAATGGAGCAACTGTGTTGGATGTTGCAGATGGTGCTACGGATCCCAACACGTACGCAGCGCCTACGAAATGGACACCCCTCAAGGTGGGCACGAAGACCCAGAAATACCTGACGTGGTCCTGGATGTCCGTGCGTTCTACGGTGTTGTCCGGCGAGGATGGGACGATTGCGACCAATGCCGCCAAGACGTCGTTTTTGTTGGACCCCGTGGCAAAAGCCGCGGAAGTTGACGAAGTGTTGGACATTTCCCAGACGCTAACCGATGCACAAAAGGCATCTGCGGAGTTTTGGGCAGGTGGCCCAAATACCGTCTCGCCACCCGGTATGATGATATGGTTCTGGCGCGTCTTCATGCAGTCCACCACGGTGGTGGCGGAGCGTGGATGGAGCGCACTCGTGTATAGTGGTTTGGACCTCGCCGCACATATTTTTGAGACATCGCGTCTTGTGTGGGGCATGAAGAAGCAGTTCATGGAGGCCCGGCCCATCCAGTACATCCGCGCCTTACACCGTGGAGAATCCATCTTATTGTACGACGGAACCGCGACTACGGGCGAGCACTGGGTACCTTACCAGGAGACCAACTTCGTGACGCCGCCCTTTGCCGATTTCCCCTCGGGTCATTCGGCCTTCTCACAGTCCTTCGCGAATGTCATGACGGAGTGGTTCGGTGCTTCCATTCCAACCGGCATTTCCTACACAGCCGCGGATGTATCGCTCCTTTCACCGGCATTGGCGTCGCTCAATGGTTCCGAGCATGTGTTGGGAACCTGGACATTCCCTGCTGGCGCGAGTGCTATTCAGGGAGGTGTTGTCCCGGCGGCCCCCGTGACGTTCGCCTTTGCAACCTGGCAGGATATGGCAGATGCCGCGGGCATCTCCCGTAAACTCGGTGGTATTCATTGCGCCTCGGCGCATGTGGGAAGTCAGGCGTTCGCCAATGCGCTCCATGGACGTATGCTTATGCGATGGGGGATTCCGAAGGTGACTTAAGGATTATATTATTTATGAAAACCATACAATGCCGTGGAATATTGAGGATTATGTTGGATTCATAGAAAGCTCAGAAAATGGTGTTGGACAAATTACACCTGAAAGTGATATTGGCAAAAAAATAATTGACATTGTTTCTAATGAATCCATAAAATCTATTCTTGAAATTGGTACATGGAATGGCATGGGAAGTACCAAATGTATTGTGGAAGGATTAAATAAAAGGAAAGACACTAATTATGTTTTTTACTCGTTAGAAGCTAATTCCGATAAAAGTGATTTTGCTAAGCAACTATACAGTGATATGCCAAATGTTCACATTTTAAATGAAGTTGTGTATAATGGACCACAAGATGATGCATCAAGTATATTTTGCGACTTATACACTGATAACAATAACACCTTTTGGAATACAATTGATTTAGAAAACATAAAAGGTAAACCATTGTTTCTGGAAAGAAATGATATACCTTATACATTTGATGTTGTTTTATTGGACGGGGGGGTATTCACAACATGGTATGAATATCTTCTTCTCAAAGATAGGTGTAAAATACTAATATTGGATGACGTAAACATTGCAAAGTGTAAAAGAATTTCAGACGATATAAAAGCTCATCCAGAAAAATGGGAAATAATTGATGAAACAAATATGCGAAACGGAAACATGATTGCAAGGAATAAAATGTTGTGACAGTGAATACAGATGCTAAACTCCAACAATGTTATCATCTGTATATGTTTGATGTTCACCAACATAAATGCTTAGAGCGTATGGCATGAATGCATTTTTGATTCCATATACAAACATCATATTTCTACAAAATATCGCATCCTCTATTCTTTCGCACTCCGATGATTCATTAAATTTAACATTTTCTAAACAATGCTTGCGAATTGATATGTGAGCATGCTGTATAGGATAGTCACGGCATTTTAAATTTAACGAACTCTCATTTTCATCAGGAATTAGTTCCGATTCCAATATTTCAATCTCATCAAACATTTTAAAATCATTCTCACTATTGTATGAATGTAACACAAACTCAATGTTATTGTTTTCAAATGCTATACATATTGCTTGCAATCGTTGAGGGTGCATTAAATCGTCTGCATCTATAAAACTAATTGTGTCTGTATCTAAAACATTCGCTGCAAGATTTCTATTTTCTGCCGCATTCTTTCTGGATTGATGGTACTGTATTTTAACAGGAAATGTGTAATCAGTTCGTATTGAATTAAGGTCTTCTTCTTTGCACGAGGAGCAGCTCACGGAAACATAATCAGGTTTACGTGTCTGAAATTCCAAAGAGTCAAGGAGACGTTGTAAGCAATTTAGATGCCTTCTATAGCAAGGAATTGCAACACCAATTCTCATCGTATAATATGATTATTCAATTAGAATCGTTTAAATCATTCAACAAAACATATTCCAATTTTCTACAGAAAGCAGCGTATCCAAATTTCCCCAATCAACACCATGAACGCCTTCAATGAGCGCTGGTGTTAGTTCTTCCCAGCTGTTCAATAAAACAACTGGTAAGTACTGTCCATAAAAAGAGGCGACAGGATTGTGCAGGCATATGGGAATCGTGTGAAGTGCCAAGGCTTCCCAAAAACGATGCGTATCTAGTCCATTTCCAACAGGACATATGCAGAATTTATGTCTCGCGAGGAAAGGTATGTAATCTTTGTAAGGAAGCGGGTCGTTCCATACAAAACCGTTGGTTAGCAAAACATCTTTACAGGTCTGACGCTCTTCTGTGTTTGTATGTATAGAAAAATTAAAAAATACCTGGAGATCCTTCTTAGTTGCACCGGATTCCACGGCCCTTTTGGCATTCTCAATTAAAGCATGGTCGTTATTTGTTGTCCACCATAAACTATTGCCAAATCCAAGCGGAATTGGAGACACACGTGTATCATTTACACAGCAATTCGTGGAATATATATGTTGAAGATTTGGCAGTTCGTCAAAAGCATACATCATCTCGGGCAAAAAGGGGAAATCCGCAGTTCCGCATACTATAGTGAAGGGGTTCCTAAAAAGTTTCAAAATCTCCAACACTCTCTCTAATAGTATGTCTTCTGTGGATATAAAAACAAGCTTCCCATTTTCTATGCTGGTGCAAGGGGGGTCATCAATGCATATCAGCTTGTCTTTGCCTTCAATAGGAAGCCTTTTATACATATCAAATTTACTTTTGCAGAACACAATGTGGTCGCATCGCAGTGCTATTTCCTCACCATGAATTAGCATATGTATGTACATGGTGAACTGTTAATAACCTTTAAACAAACTGTTTACCGAATACGTGTGGCCCAAAAAGGATAGCGCCACGAATCCTCTTGACTGTCAAATTCATTCTTTTCAATTACACGGGTTCCATGTGTTTTCAACAAACAAGATAGCATGCTTTGACAATGCCGGTGTTCAAAAAATCCCGAGTGATTTGGAAGCGTGCTGGGCGAATCATCCCACATGGCGTGATTTTCAGCCAAGGCAAGCCATTTCTCAACAAGCATCACCGTATGTGGGCATTTTTGGATTAACCAGAACCCTCCACAAATCTGCGGTGTACGTCTATTCTCCTCGCTCATATTGAAAAATGCTAGGACATCCTCCTTCGTCCAATTCTGCTCCTGGTATTTACCGTCTGGTTCCGATTCAATATGCATACATACATTGTGATGCGGGGATTCTTTACACATAGTTAGATACTCGTTGAATCTGCTGAGGGCCATGGGATTAATGGAACAGCCTGCGTCGCAATAAAATACGAATTCGCCATCAGGAATAGTATCTAGCACTCGTTTAATAATGTAGGGTTTCCAGATACCATAGCCAAACATTCGCTTATTGTCTCGGAAAAAAGCTTCACTCGGTTCAATATAATCGGCTATATCTCGTTCCGTATATCCGTGTACGGACTCAAAAAATCCACAATGGGTGGCCTGGTGCATGATGCGCTGAAGGGTCACAAAAATATTGGAGGATGCAAAGGATACGAAATGAACAGGTGCAATAGCCTTCCCCTTATTGGCGACAGGCCAGTAAAAGTTACTAAATGCTATGCCGTCATCTTGTTTTCCAGATATCCAGGTTGTTGCGGCAAAGAGCTTATTTGGCTTAGCAACTTTAGCATTGGCGAGTATATGAATGCATATTTCGGGTATAAACGCTGCATTAAACATAGGCAAAAGAGAGTTTTCAATACCATGCGAGCCATCATTATCATGTAGAAAACCATAGTTATATTCGGGGATTTTGTGCGATTCGCTTGGCAAATATTCAATATAATCAGTTTGAGATGAAAATACAATTGCGTTTAAACTTGAATCATACATAATGTTGAAATCTCGGACTGTATCACCATTAATTAGATTACAGCTGAATGTTTCAATTCCGTTAAGGGAATTGCGCGATTTGACAGTGTACTTTAGAAGGGATTTTGTAAGTTTTGAATAGTATAATTTGGTAGTATCAATGTCACCATCAAATAAATTTTTAAAGATAGGACGACTCAAGGTTTCGTTGAAACGATACTTCTCATATACATGCTCATACGTTTTGCCACACACATTTACATAATAGCATTCGCCTTGGACTCTTGAAAGATTTAGTCCCATACAGAAAAAACTACTATCTGAAACAACAATTTTTGCTGCATTTTCCATCACAATCTTATAGTATGGCAAAGGCAACCCAATAAATTTGTTTGCAATATCAAAAAATTTATGCCCGTGCTCATAAGCGCATGCTCCTACAGATAAAAATAGAATATCATCACGTGAAATACCTAGGCACTTTTCAACACAGTCAAAGTCAAACACTTCACCTGATGAGCATGTGTTATGTATAAAAATGTAGGTGGATACATCATCTGAACCTTTTAGAATTTCATAATATTTGATAGACTCTGGATGGGTTTGCATAAAATAATATTCCCAAAACACATCAGAATCAATTTTTGCATCGCTGTAAAATGAAAAAGGTATTGTGTCCATGTTGGCACTTGAGGATTTATGGAAACCAAGAGTAAGTATAGCATCATAGTCTCTTGTAACATCTTCAAATTTATCATATGTTGCACCAAACAGAGGGGAAATGTCCGCATCCTTGTCGCATTCATAGAAATCAATGCATTTGTCATCGCTTAAAATCATTTTCATGTTATTTACATAATGTTTCTTGACAACAATCGTAACTCTATCATATAGAGTGCTTAAATATCTATAAAGTCCAATATGCGTAAGGTGGTCTCCCATTCCTAAATGAGACAATATAAACACAGATTTGTTGGTGTAGCCTTTTTGTTCCTTAAATTGAGAAGGGAAAAGCGAGTCAATCTTATGCTTAACCCTAAATCTTCTGTCATTGTGAAAGATTATATCTGTGCACAGTGAGTTTTTGATATCGTCCGACGATTCCTCGCGAAAACAATCCTGTAAACACCAAATTGCATTATTGATACTAATTAATGTGTTGAAGTGAAACTCTATTGCTTCAGAAAAACACGGTTTAAGTATTTCAAACAAACTGTTATACTCATGTTCCACATACGCCAGTTTTTTTGAATCAGTTATTTTCATAAGTTTTATATACAATATGCTTAGTTTATCAAAGGCTTCACCAAATGATACGGGTAGAAAAATACTATTTCTAGCAAATTTGCGCTCCATAATATAACACGAATCAGTCATATTGTGCATAGACGTTTTGATGAAGCCGGTTTTTTCGTATAAACTAATTGCTCTTTCATTGTCCTTATCAACTGCTAAAAAAATTTTATCATAAATGGTATGATGCTGTGCATATTCCAGCAGATTATTTACTATGGTTTTGCCATATCCTTTAGATTGATGTTCTTTCAAAACGCAAACACCCATCCAAATTTTTCCAGAATCATCTTTATCCAAGTGTCCGTATGCAATGGGTGCATTATTCACAAGACAAAGTAGTGTGATTATGTGATTTTTAACACAAGAAAGAGGTCTTGTTTTAAAATATCTAAATGATGCAGGCAACTCGTTTTGCAGAAATGCCTCCAACACTTCAGTGTTTTCAGATGTTACTTGAATGATATTCATTTCCAAATATCTTTCTAAGTAGCTATGTCTTTAAATAGGAATTGATATATTCATCAATACATAACGATATATATTGTATCTCATTATAGGTTAATTCAGGATAAGATGGAAGCATGACACCTGTTTCATTTAGACCGTTCTCCTCTAACAAATTAATCTTAAGTGCACTGAGATGAGAATGGCAATTAAAGCTGTAGAAGAAAGGCCTTGTCTGTATATTTTTTGAAACCATAAATTCTTCAAATGCATCATACGAAGTTAGATTGGATATTCTAATAACAACCATCCAGTTGGATTTTGTTGTACATGCATCCGTTTCTAGAATTTGTATCTTGCGTCTTTGTATTAAATCACATAATAATATATTGTACATATTATGTACACATTGCTTAGTTGCCAATATATGTTCAATATCATCTAATTGAGAGTTAAGTAAGGCGGCCTGTATATTTGTCATTCTGTAATTATATCCAATGACACTGTGTATATATCGCTTTGCATCCATTCCATGACTATATATGCGTTTAATGTGCAAGTAAACATCCAAATCATTTGTAAGGAATGCACCTCCTTCCCCGGTTGTTATTGTTTTATTTGCATAAAATGATACTGCTGAACAAAGGGTTGCTGGTGATGAACCTGTATACATATCATCGTATTTTCCAAACAACCCTTCACAATTGTCCTCAATAATAATGATATCAGGCCTTAGCTTTTTAATTCTGTTAACATTGACAATGCTTCCTAAATTATGAACAACAACTAATGCGGAATTTTTTTCAAGTGACATAAGTGTGTCATCCGAAACATCCATGTTCATTGTCATTTTATCAGTTTTTAGAACTTCAATCATATCACACGGATATTCCATCAGTGCACAATTGACTGGTGCAATAAATGTGTAATTTGGTAAATAAAGTTTTGATATAGACGGATATTTGTATTTTAGTGCTAGAAACAAACTGTGTGTTGCGGAAGTACCATTATTCATTAAAATGCAATATTTTATTCCAAGCATATCCTTGAGTTTTTTTGATGCAATATCAACATAAATGCCATAATTGCTTATCCATTCACTTTCTATTGCAGCAATAGCATCCCCTTTGTATTTATGCAAGTAAGGTTTATATATGGGAATCATCTATGAAGTTCTTATTAAACTCCGGCAAATTAGACCTATGCTTTATACGCACCTTACGTCTTCAACCACCCACACAGCTGAAAGCGCCCCTGACGCTTCCGTTGCGCCAACATCTCCTTCTCAAACGCCTCATCAATCAACAGATAATCATCCTTCAGCGCAATAATATCGTGTATAACGCCGAGCTCCTTTTCTTTGAGTTCCCGCTTGCGACCCATCTCCTCGGGCGTCAATTCGCGTTCCTTGGCCTTGCGCCGGAACCATTGTTGCTCGTTCAGGACATTCATGAGTGTATTGGTCATCTGCATCTCCGTATTCTGCACCCGCTTCACCTCCGCGAAGACGTTCGTATTGCACAACTTCGGGTACTGCACACGTATCGCTTCCGGAAGAATGAACTTGTTGGTCTCCTTGATTTCCCGTACGTTCGCCTCGGCGTCGTTAATCATCTTCACCATATCCTCGTAGGTCATCTCCATAAACATGGACTTGCCCGACGAAAACTCCAGTTGCGACTGCAACTTATCAAACTTATAGGCTGCCGTACGGTGCGCCTCCGCTTTCGCGTCCAACTTGAGGTACGATATGAGGGCAAGCAAGAAGGCGTTGAATCCGTTCAAGGAACTGACAATCGTGCCCCCAAAGGCGTATTCTTTCAGTACCAGACTCAAAATAGTACATACGGATGTAATGAAAATGGCCGGCAACATCAGGTAATTCATACGCTGTTCACAGAGGGTCTTGGCTTCCGTATACAGTATCTTTTGGCCCTTCAAATAAATACCGAGAATGTCGCATATGACGGATTTGTTGGAATTGTCGGAATTGTACTCGGCGTCCATTTTTGCCTCCACGGTCTTGAAATCCCATTCGGCGTTTTCATGCGGAACGGTGATAGTCTGGGCACGCTGAAGTCCCCCACGAGACATAGATTTCACTAAAGCCACGACCCGCTTTTGTGGTTCCTCGTCCACTTCAGGGTATGGCTCAGGCAGAGCTTCGGGCATCAATGGTATTGGGGCGTGTGCTGGCGCCAGCTCGGATGCTTGCTCTGCAAATGACGCAGCCTGCATATCCACAACTTCCGCATCGGGGACAGGGACATCCGGTGCGTTAACAGGCTCCTCCATTTCTAACAGACACCTTAGAAAGGAATCGTATGGGTTATTCATTCTCCAAAATTAGGTCGTGCAGGAATTTACCCGACCCCATAGAGTCCGTGATGCCTGAGAATCTCAATTACGTCCAAGCACGCATTGTACCCCTCAAACCACCGTCGCTACAACGGAACCCCCAACAGGCTCCTCCTATCTCGTTTAATGTGCCCAAAAAATAAATGGAGCACAATTGTAGTCCCCACGTAGAACAATGCTGCACTTGCTAACCGGCCTGCTGGGGGTCTTCTGTAGCCTCGCTGGTGCTGGCGCTGGTGCTGGCGCTGGCGCAGTTGGTTGCTGCGCTGCCATGGGCTGCCATCGCCGTAGACGCAAGCAAAAGCCGCGCCGTTGTCGTGCATGCGAGCTCCCCCTGGACGAAGAGGAGGCAGGGACACTATGTAGAGAATGCGAAACGGCGGAGGATAAACGCATTGCGCTAGAAGCGGGCGAAGCCGCAGAGCAGAACCTCATGGAGCAATCCACTGTCCTTGTGACCACCTAAAAATTACCACACTCCCTACAAAAGAAATGGCTGACCTGTCCGTATCCGTTGATAACTCCGTTGGTATTGAGAGGGGTACTCATGTAGGAAACGAGGACCAGGGTGCCGGTATCTCGGCTAGCGTGGGTATTGACCTGAGTATGGAGGGTCATTTGCATGCGGATGCATCCGGTCTTTCGGCGGGCGCCTCGTACCACGAGGTAGCCGAGGCCTCCGTAACAGCAACAGGTTCCTACATCCAAGAAGGTGTGGGTGTCGCTGGCTCCGCGACCGTCTTCGCGAAAACGGGTACCGAAGTGGATGCCCATGTGGATGCCGGTGTCCATGGCGTAGATGTGGGCGGCGGTGCTTCCATTGGGGAGGCTGCGGGTGTAGAGGGCTCTGCAACGTTAGCGGAGCGCTATACGGCGACGACTGTGGGCGCTGGTGTTTCCATTGGGGAACACTTTGAGGCGGGTGGCGGTGCCGAGGCCACCTTTCGCAACGGTGTTGCTACTGTGGGTGTTTCCGGCGATATCGCGGCGCTTGTTGGCGTGGATGTGGATATTTCCGTATCCGTGGATACCAAGCAGATTGTCGCGGACGCCAAGGCCGTGGAAAAGGTGGCCGAGAAGGTTGTGGATACTCCAGTCGTTCACACAGCTGTAAATACCGTTGCAAATACCGCTGTAAGTGCCGAACACGCCGTGGAAAACGCCGGAAAAACCGCAGGGAATGCAGTGGTAAACGCAGGCAAGTCGGTTGCAAGTGGGGCTAAGAAGTTCTTCCGTAAGCTTAAAATATAGAAGACATCATGGGTCGCTACGTGACATTTTCAACCGGTGTTGAATACAAGTTCGCCTTTGCCATTCAGGATTCCGCGGATATTTTGGAATTCGGCGGGCACATATCGGTGCGCAACAGCGAAGAGATTGTCTGGATTGCGGAGAATGACAGGAGCTATGTGTTGTGTCGTTTACAAGAGGGTAATTCGCCCCTCCTGGATCTCGCGGCATACGAAAAAACACTGGACGGTTACTATAAGTATATGAGTGATATTCGTGAACTTCTGCGAAAAACCATGGATATTCAGGATTCCTATGAACTGGACCAGGAAGCCGAAGAGGCTTTGCAACCCTACTATCTTCTTGTGCTCGGTCATTCCATTTACTTTCAACTTCATATGACACCCATATTATACGCCGATTACGAATCATAATTCTCAACACATCTCCTAACTCCTTCTTCGTTACTCGTTTTTTTGGACCGCATGGAATGTGGATACACTGTAAAACCGATGCCCCTGATGCCCCTGGCTGTTGAGTGGAACCGAGGACTCCGTAAAATACCCCGCGTCAATGGCGAAACATATAAATATATGCGGTTTGGTACCGAGTTGCGGCACAATGAGGGTGTGCCGAAATTCAAATGCACGGCAGATAGCGACGAATACGCATTTTTTCAATCGCGATACTTTGTTCCGGAAATTATGGAGACATTCCCCATGGACGTCCTGGAGAATGGGCGCTTTCACACGTATTATGTACAATCGTTTTTCTACGACGGTAACCCCGTATGTCAACTCTATTTCATTCTCATAGATACAGCCAAAAAGTGTATGTATGAGTCGTTTGTCATCGGTAGAGCCCGTGATGATATATGTATTGATGTTGGGCCGGATAAGGCCGTACAGCTTTCCTACAAAAAGGGGGAGGAGTGTATTCGCCTGGGGTCCGATGTATACGCGACGAAACTCGCGGCGGCTCTACAATGCGTCAGGCTGGCCTCGCATGTGGGGCCGGCTTAGTACTTCAGAATAACAATGCCAGAGCCACCCTTGGCACCATTTGTTTGTACACCACCGCCACCACCACCACCTTTTGCACCGCCCCCAGTATTGGAACCACCAGCTGTTGCAGCGTTTGTTGAGGAACCGGTTGCTCCATTGCCACCACGACCATATGTTGTTGCACTACCACTCAAAGAACTAGAAGTGCCTGTACCTCCTGTTCCTGCCGTTGCACCGGACTTATTACCGCCAGCGCCACTGCTGCCGCCGCCGCCACCACCGCCACCACCACCACCTCCACCATTGCCACCGGCTGAGGCGGAAGTAGGATTAGAAGTTGCGGCTCCTCCAAATCCATTTACAGAACCGGATGGTTGACGACTTCCATAACCACCGCCACCTCCAAGAGCAACAATGGTGTTAAATGCTGAATTACCACCTGATGCACCAGGCACTTCCAAAACCGGACTACGCTGCGAAGTTCCTGCTGTCCCACCATCTCCAACAGTAATAGCATATGTAGTAGCAGGCGTTATTGTGGCAGTACCAGTCAAGACCATACCACCACCGCCACCGCCACCACCGCCATTATCAAACCCACCGCCAGAGCCGCCACCGCCGCCAACAACCAGGTACTCCACCGAGTATACATAGGCGGGTGCCGTCCATGTCGTGCTTCCAACAGTTGTAAACGTCGTGATTGTAAATGTATATGTGGAATCTACCACGATAGTGGCAGGCGTAGAAGTGCCCGCGGCATTCGTAGCCGTTAACGACACGGTATAGGTGGTTCCGTTTGTTATACCCGTCAGTGTCAAGGGAGACGTTGTACCAGACGCGGATAAGTCATCAGGACTCGTAGTAACTGTGTAGGAAATGGGGGATTCTGGTAGCACATTTGTAGGAGCCGCGAAAAATACGATAAGCCGTCCGTTGGCCACAATAACACTCAGGCCGCTAGGAGGGTCCGGAACAATAGACGGTGGAACGGCGGCAATGTAGGCGTTCCGTTCAGCCGCCGTGGTTTCCAACATCCCGCCCTCGTATTCTCCAAAAATGCGATTGGAGGCCGCACGTTTTGCCGGTTCCCCATCCCATGCAATAGAGTTTCGCAAACCATATTGCAGGGCCGTTTCTTGCGTGACACGATCCGCGTAGAGGACACGCATAGCCTTACGACGCGCCGTGTCGGAGGCAGAGGGTGGTAGGGGCATTGCTGCTATTCTATCTAGTTCCCCAAAAAATAGTGGCGCACTCCGATATCCGGCATATACACGGGTGGTACGAACTGGCCGGTTTCCACCTTTTTCAACAGGAGTTCACGCATAGCTGCATCAAGTGCAACGGAGGAAGCGGGTGTAGGGAATACGGGGAGACCTGTAAGGAGTGGAGAAAGGGTAAGGAGTACGTATTGTAGGGAGACGCGTAGGAAATCCGCGTGGTTTTCGGGGATTCTAGCACGCGCGCTGCTGCGGCGTCTACTTTTGGCGCTTCTCCTTGTGCTGCTGCGGCTGTGAAGCGATGACCGTCTTGACTTGGTTGACTTGTTAGTCTTGCGCGTCCTGGATGGGGATCCGCCGTCCATCTTGACTTTTCCGAATTTCCTACAGTCGCATGCGAAGCGCGCTATTTGCCGGAGTAGCGTACCCACGTAGTCAAATTCCGTAATGGTCTTTACGATGGTGGTTTCCAGCATATATTGCGTAGCCTTGGCAGTTCCCGTGGTAATCTTTTCGGTTATGGTTTCATATGCGGTTGTAGGGGATCCTAGCCAATCTGTGAGGCCTCCTCCTACCTCGCCACCACCTGCTACGCTACCCACACTCTCAACAGGTGGCGGTGGCATAATAGTTTCATAGGAGCACAGGGCCGTGCAAATGGCCGTCGTGGTCGTAGTCCATAGGTCACGGAATACCTGGTGGCAGATATCATTCAGAAGATGGATGAGGCATTGTAGGATCCATTGCTCCGCGGCGAGAACCGTGCGTGCCTGATGCAGGTAAGCGGGCATATTCAGGGTGGCCTCAGCGACGCCTTTACCACGCACGGCCAATTTGCCACCCACATATTGTAGGATGAGTTGGATACACCCCGCCTTATCCTTAAAAAGTTCCGGGTCCAGGGCGCGCACATCGGTATATACACGTTCGCCGGCGCTCTCCAGGTAGGTGCGCCATTCGGTAATATTGAAGGGTGGTATGGCCGGTATGTCTGCTGTGCTAGCAGCACTGGCAACCGATTGTAGGTTCATAGACCGCAGGGTTTCCATGCCACGCGTGAAGGTTTCCATGAGGAAAGGCTCCCAATCGGAGGCCGCGGTTGTCTCACGGAAGGCCGTGGCATTCTGGGAGGAGAATCCACGCGTGCCCGTACGTTCCTCGGTCCACAAGGTGCCCAGTTTATACATGAGTACAACCGCATGCGGTGCACTAAAAACCAAGGATCTCACAGTGCCCAACACGCCTCTCCCTCCAATATCTAGAATGGTTTCACCCTTCGCAATACGCGTTGTGATGCGTTTCACATAGTTGACGCTAAGAACGACCGACCAGACGGGCATCACGGTCTCCACGGAAACGGGTAGGTAAGGGTGGGCGAGAAAGAAGACGATAAGAGAGAAAAACGGATTCATGAGGAGGGACGCTGCACCACCGGGTGTACTCAACATGCGTCGGATTTCGTCTATGCCGCGATGCATTTGGCGCGACAGGGTTAGTGTTTCGCTAGTATGCGTCAGAATCGTTTTCGTATTATGCAGGACTGTATTGGTAGCCCGTTGGACTTTTGCCTGTTCTCGCATGAGAGCTTCGGAACTGCGAAGTTCCTGTTCACGAAACACGGCCTCTTCAAGGGCACGTTCGGCATTTTCGGGACGCACGGGGGGTGCCAACGACGCATAGTTTGTGCGACGGGCGGATGTAGAGCGGCCTGGAGACCCAAAAAGCGCCTGGCGATTACGGTTTGTTTGGCGTTGCCTCGGCAAGAGAAGTTGCTCCTGCTCCTCCATTCTATGAAGGGTCACGAATTGCGGTGAGCACCTCGCCAATCCAGGCAAACCGGTCATCGTAGGCGAGCACGAAGCCGATTTTGGCCCCCTTTTCAAAGTACTCGCGTTTCTTGGCGGCCCGAATTCCCAACACGTAGACGTCCCCCGTTGCGATGACGCGGTCATTCCACGCCTTGGCGGCGGCCGCGAAGGCTTCGGCGCCTTTCTGGGTAGCGGGCAGGACGCGCATGTGCCCGCGCAGGGCGTCGCGGAGGCGGTCTGACGACAAGTAGGGGCGGTGGCAGCCCCCTGGGCGGATGAGCGCTAAGCGTTTGCCGGCAAAGGCGACTTCCAGGGCGCGCACGTAGTTGTTGAGAATGAGGGTCTCATCTACCCACGGTTGCACAGGTTTACTCTTATTAATGGTATTAAAGTATTCAATCAGCTCGCCTTCGGTCGTAAAACGGCGTTCAAAGACGAGCACAGGGAAATCTTCGGCACATAGTGTGGCGTCAAAGTGGGCCTTGAGGACCTGTAGGCGGTGTTGGCCATCCACAACGTAGTGTTGGTCCACGGGGTGTCCCGTAGCATCCTCTTCAGCAAGTAAAGCCACGTGATAGCCGTGGTCCAACTGGCGGACGTTGGAACCTACGTCCCGCTGGATGTCCGCGACATGGGCACGGTCAATAATACGGTTGTTTTTCCAGACGGGAATACGTACCAGGTCCTTGGCGGTAAGAATGCGCACATCGGCGCCATTTGCAAGACGAAGAAGGGAGGTCATTCTTGTTGAGAGTGTTGAGAGTGGTAGGCAAGCAAAAAGGTGAAATATCAATTTTGTGGACAAGGCAACTTCTCAGCAGCTGCCAAAACTTCCAACAATGATATACTATCTTACCCTTCATCGGAACCATCGGGTTTCCTTGACAAAGGAGCCTGTGCGCGCCATGTGCTGGTCCCGTAAAATTCCCACGCATTTAGATTCCCCGTCCGAGTTTGTACTGGCGGCCACCTTCATTCCCCACACATCCTACACACTTTCTCGCCCCGCTCAATATTACGACTATAAGCAAGTCATGCAATCGCTCACACAGAATATAGCGGCGGCGCGACCCGAATGGGCGCTCCAGGATGTCTGGCAACTCGCGTGCCAGGGCAACCAGGAGCAGCTTCTTCGCGTAGTGCCCATTGCGATGTTGAGTGAAACAATTCTGAACGTCCATATTCTGGCGCGGTGGTTTTGGTGGAGCATTGCAGTCCAGGTGGGCTGGGTGCTCTCAGAAGACGAATGGTGGCAGGCCTGTTTAGACGTCGCATTTATGGCGGATTACGAAGCCTCCCCCTTTCAGGATAGTCTTGCTGCACACCAGGCGGAGCCGGCAATACAACTGCCCAATCTTCTGGCGCTCCTTTCGGAGTCCATACCCGCTTGCGAACAACTAGGTAAATTCTGCATTGCCCTAGTTGGTCAACGGGACCCCTTCTTACATCCCCACGTGTCCTTATGGTTAGCGAGACCTCCTACACATCCCATGTGGTCCTATGCCTGTCGCGACCCCGCCGAGGCCTGTATAGTTTTAGGTGGATTTCCGAAACTCCCTACACCGCCGCGTTAATATCCCAGAGGTTGCGTGTATCCCGCCGCGCCACCATCCACCACCTCCGTAATTTGGAGCACCAGGTCGTATTCGCAGTCCGTGTTACTGATTTGGACGCCGTTGCGGTCCACGAGTTGCAGGGACAGGAGTTCGTATTTGCCCAGTGTGGGCAAGAAATCCTTCGGCATTTGCACGGCCGCCCTACAGAATCCCCCAAAATTATTGAGGAGGATTTTGGCGAAGTACTTGCGTTCCTCCGCAAAGGTATCATGCGTCAATGACAGGTCCTCCTTAGACGTCACACCCATGGTATTCATATTCATTTCCGGATTGAGTTTGAGGTATATGAAATCATCGTAGATGCGGATAAAGGTATTGCTCACCTGGGTGGTCAGGTAGGCCGTATCCTCTTTTTTGAAGCCCAAGTTCCATCCGAGCCCCCATTCATCGTATTGTTGGGAATACGGGGGTAGCGTGTAAGTACTGAACAACATGGAGAACGGCAGGGGGTCCGTAATGCGTGTGCGATTAATGATATTGTTCGGCAGCACAGTGCCGTAGCGGTCCACCACGTATTCGTTCAGGCGACCCGTGGCGGTAGAAAGGACAGTCGTGTATGCCACCTGGGTACCCCGCAACGTACTGTAATATCCAACATACTGGTCCATTGCGCTCTGATAGCCGAGGAGTGTAAAGGTCCGTCCCGCGTATCCGATCTTCTTACCAAAGGTAATTGAGCTCGGGTAATTGTAGAGGCTGTTGAAATTAACGAGGGTATCGGCGTATTGATGACTGAAGAAATTGCCACCGGTAAGACGAATCTGGTCGTTACGGTTAATAATAGTGCTGTAAGACGCCAGGTCGCTCGTGATAAAGGTGTATCCGCTCACATCCGAAATGGGCACGTAGCCACTGAGCGACGAGATTTCCGTGCCGATTTCACCCAGTGTCGCCGTACCAAAGTCCGTGTAGTTTTTGCCGATGAGACGCAACCCCGTGGTCATGCGGGAGGTCGGCACATAGCCGCGTACGTGGAAGGAGTAATCGTTCACACCTAGGGTGGCGCTGGTAGACCGCAGCGTCACGTCGTGAATGTACGACAGAAAGTTGTAGCCGCTCTGGTCATCCTGGCGCGTGTAAATGCTATTCCGTTCAATGCCCCAGCGCCAAACAGGATTACTGAACTCATCTACACCGCTAATATCATTCAAGTCGTAATCGGTAGTCGGATTTGTGTAGAAGAACATGAAGGTATCCTGATATTCGTTGCTAATACCCGTGAAGCCGCCGAAGGCGGTCAAATCCGTGGCGGGATTGTAGTCCTGATTGAGGGTTTCCAGGGCCACCTTGGCGTTCCAATAGTACGGCTTCAGGGTCGTTTCGGCACCCTGGGCGAGTACAATGGTGGATGTTCCGGTAGAAACAGTCCAACCAAAGGGGCCCGCAGGGCCATAATAGGGCGCAGCGCCACCGGCGAGCGCAGGGGCCGCCATAGCGGGTGTCCGTGTGTAACTGGCCCCATAAAAGCTCCCAACACGCCAAGCACTCGTGTTCGTATCCCAGGCAAACGGAACTGCCGTATACGAATTGGGAATATCACTCGCATAGGAAGACGTATAAGCATACGGGGTTTCCATAGCGTATCCTACAGACGGCGCAATCCCAACACCACGCGGTATGAAACTGTAGTTGTTGATGACGGTATGTGTGAGGAAGTAGCCTGGATAGTTGCTCTCACCGGCGGTGTAGGTCGGCGTCTGGTCTGCGGCAACTGTTGTGGATGTCCATGATGTTCCATTGGGTATCCAGAGGGAGTGATTGCTGGCGATGGGCGTATAGGTATAATAGGTGCCCCATTCGGGTTCGCGACTGCGGAAAGTACCACCCGCATTCGTGAAATTCGCCACCTGTGTCACTTTCTGGAGTGTCATGGTCGTGATGGACGATTCCAGGCGCAGGGTCGCCACGTCGGCACCCGCCACGTCACCCGTGTTGAAAATGCCCACGCGCACATTGCTGCGATTCGCGATGTACCAATCGTCCCAGGTAGCAAGGGCATTGGAGGCGGTGGCCGTATAGGTGGCCTGGTTATTGAAGGCGCAGCCCGCGGAGTCCGACAGAGCGAATGGGCTGTTTAAGCGTGTTATGGCGACGCTGTTGGAATCCACGGACGGCTGAATGTAGGCGAATTTAACGTCCAGGTTCGTAAGTCGCACGATATCATTGGGGTTCAGGAAGAACGACATGCCGCAGAAACCCGACAGGTCCTGGAAAGCGACGGAGGTGGATACATCGGTGGCAAGCGGTGTAGCATTGGCGCATCCCAGGAACACACCAGGCGACGACAAGGCAATGCGGGTGGTCAAGGCACCGTCCGGCGGATTCAGGAACTCCTCCACGATGCCAGCATTACCGGCACGGAACCAGTTCACCAACAAAGTCTCATTACCATTGGCCGGTGCCTTCAACGCAATGGAGGAGTTGAGATAGATGTTGGAAGCACCGGCTTGGTAGGTATCGCGAATCTGGTTCTGGCTCGCGGGGTAAAAATACAGGGACCAATCGGTCGTCGCATCGGGTGCAGGGGGGCCGGACCCGCCAGAAGCATAGCTGAAGAGGTAGCGCAGACCATCGGACGAATCCGACTGAAATGGCTGGATATTCAGGGGGTCAAAGAACGAATTATCGGAACTCTGAATGTAATAATCCAGGAGATTGTTGGAAACACCCGAAATATCGTAGCCAAGTTGTGTAATACTCTGGTCGTAAATGGAGGTCACCGGCGACGCGTAGACCGCGGAATTGGGTGTATACTGGTCGGCCAAAAGAGGCAGGTTTGCGTACGGCATTTCGCGGTAATCCAGGTCGGTCGCGGTCCCATAAACCCCATAGGGGTCGTGTAACATTGCATAGACGCGCAACGGCACGGAGCCCGGTACCTGGGTAGCATCCGCAATATGCACTGCGACATATTCCGTCTGACTGTTGAGAGCACTGATGGTCAACACGGCGGTACTTACACCTGTAAAGACCTCCGTTTCAAACACGTGTCGTGGGTTCGGCGTATAGTTCTGGGCGAGAATCTGTTGGGCGTCCGTCATGAAGGCCGCGCGGTCGCGGTAGCGGGAGACGCGGATAGGTGCGGCAAACGTGGAACCGTCACGGGTCTCAACAATAATATCCACGTTGTATTTCGCGTTCGGGTCCACATGATAACCATCCGTCGTGAGCTGGAAGAAGATATGCGGTCTGTAAGAGAATAGGCCAATATCCCCAACAGGCGGATTCTGACCGAAACTCGGTGTCCCCTCCTGAATACGCACACCTGTGAGAATCTGGGGTGTCATGAAGCTCACCCAGCGATTGTTGTCGCGGAAATAGCTGTAGGCGTCGTACAAGTTCACCTGTGTAAAGTTGTACATATTGAAATCGGAAACGCCCGAGATATCCGTGCGAATGAAAATGGTGGAGTACGGCGGCGAGGAGGCATAGCCCTCAAAGAGCAGGGGCGTTTGATTAGACTCAATGCCGAATGGATACGTCTCCTCCGTGGCCGGCCCGCGGTTATCCAGGTAGCGCGGAATGGTCATGGCCGAAATGGTCTGCCGGCAGCGCGACGTGAAATTCACACGGGTATAGCACGTGGGCAGCACATCAAACACGATATCCGTATAGCCATACGTGGTTTCGGAGGCATTGGAGAACGAGACGGTGGAGAGATTGTAGGATGTGAGGAAATTCCCCGCACCCGTATCGGTATAGCGAATGGTGATATTGCTGAGAGGCGTGGATATCTGAGGTGCCACGGACGAGGATTCCGAAATAGCATTAGACGACACGGAAGGTAACAACGTTGGACTCCACCCGCGCCCGTTGAGTGTATTGTAGAGTGTAATTTGATTGGATAGGTTGGCAAAGAACTCTGCAGTATAGGTGCCGAAGTTAATGCCGAATGTATTCGTGAACTGTGTATGAATGAAGTTGTAGAACTCCAGGAGAGACCCGTTTTGTTGCGTAAGCGCATTGTATTGCGACTGAAACGTCGCGACGCTCGGGAATCCCGCGGCCAACACCTCCTCGCTCAAATACGTAGTGTATTTCAGATTCAAATCCGTCTGAATACTATCGTTCAAGGAAGGCGCGATGATTTGTAGGCGGCCCTGGTTCGTATTATAAGAGCAGATGTACTTATTCACAAGGAATGAGGAAAAGGTATTCGCAGAACGATAGGCGTCAAAGAGAACGACGTTGGCGGGGTCCTGAATGAGGGTCAAAATATAGGGGTCGTTCAGACCCTGGAAGGCGAAAAGGATATAGTCCGCAGGCACGGTGAACCCCTCGGGCAGCGCGTCCACATGCTGGTCAAACGGCAACCCAGAAGCCGTCATTTCCTTGATGACCGGATAGTAATAGGCGACTAGACACTCATTGTAGGAAAAACTCACGGTTCCAACAGTCTGTACGTTCTGAAAGTAGCGGGAAATCAGCTGACTCATGGCCACATTGGATTCGTATTGCTGCGTAAGTGTATTAAACACCACGGGACCCGGCTGATTGAAAAGAATGCTGTAATCACCCGTACCCTGGAAGTCCGCAATGAAGGTTCCCAGACCACCGCTAATATCGGCAAAAAGGGGCGTTTTATTCATAGCGTTATTGAGTTCCGTGACGAGCGATGTGGCTGTATAGGTTCCGGTACGCAGCTGGACGCGCACATCATTCGGCACGGTGGCACCCGTCGTGGGGTCCACGCGAACGCGACCGAGTTCGCGAATGTACATAAAGGTATTCCCGCGCGCTTCCGTGAAGTTGAAAAACGAATTGAGGAGATTGAGCTGCGTAATGTTGATAGTTTTGATGTTTTTGTAGGTCTTGGGGAGGCGCATTGTAAAGAAGGTGGGCTGTGGATACAGACGAGTATCCCGATCCCGACTGGATATCATCACTAGGGTGGTATTTTGGGAGGGCGTGAATTTGGCTTTGGAGTCTGGTATCAATTTAATATCCTCATTTGGACCGGGATTCGTGTTGAATTGCAGGTCACGCGAATCTACCGAGGATAGTTTGCTGGACGTGGAGGAGGTCTCCGAGGAATAATACGTGTCATCCTCGGACTCCGAATCGGATATGTATGGTAAATAATCGGACATGCGGGGTCCCCTCTAATTCATTCCTTGACTTCCTGTACCTTTATATTACTTACTTAAGAACCTCTGGTCTACGATAGGAATAATATGAGTCTGCCGACGATAACAACGAACCCGAGTCCGTTTCTCATCAATGTTCCGGCGTTCCAGAATGTTCTGGATAATGCTGCGGGACAAGATGCGATTACGGGACTCCAGGCTCAGGTGGACCAAATCGGACAGATGGTGAATTACGATACGAAAACCATAAACGCCAATGCGATTGGGTCATTTGACACTGGAACCATAACATTCCTAAACACGGCCATTTTTGGGGCGGGGACTGTTGGGGCGGGGGATGGTGCTAGCGGTGCTAGCGGTGCTAGCGGAGCCAGTGGTGGCACAGGACCGACGGGTCCGACGGGTGCAGGTCTGGACACATCGGCATTCCCAACAAATGCCATTGTATTTGCTTCGGCGGCGGGACCTACGGGTGTATCCACGTTTTATGTGAGTTCCGGAACGGGCGAGGTTGTCATTGATGGCAAATTGACCGTTACGGGGCTCATTGACCCCACGGGTCTCGTGTTAACACCGCAATCCCAACATCCTGCGCCTGCGAGTCCGGATGCGGCCACGACGTTGTGGTGGTCCACGGGGTCGGCGGAACTCCCTGTGGGCAGTCAACCGCTGCTCACCAATCGCGCGGCTGGCTCGGATAGTATTGCATTGGGAACCGGAGCGACCAACACGGTCGCCAATTCCATCCTGTTAAATGCTTCGGGAACGCCCTTTGCGCCGTTGGCGGCGGGGCTGTATATTGCACCCGTGCGCTATGTGGGGGGCGATGGCATTATGATGTATAACTCCACCACACGGGAGGTCTCGTGGACAGGGATTGATGAGGTGCCGGTACTAAGAGGTGTATCTACTGTTCAAATTGGAGAGGAGGCGGGCGAAAGTAATCAGGCGGGGGGCAGTGTGGCTATTGGCTACCAGGCAGCACAGAGTGGACAAGGAACATCCAGCGCATTTTATCCGGCGTATAGTTCACCGGGTGTTGCAGTGGGATTTCAGGCGGGCTTTGCTACACAGGGTGCGGGTTGCGTGGCCATGGGAACCTCGGCGGGGTATTCGTCACAGGGTATGGTGGCGGTTGCTGTGGGTGATTATGCGGGGAAGGATTATCAGGGTGTGGGTGCTGTGGCGGTGGGTCCCTCGGCGGGTTTGTCGTTTCAAGGACAGGGGTCTGTAGCAATTGGTGATACTGCGGGGGCGATTGAACAGAGTTCATACAGCGTGGCTGTGGGGCCCTTGGCGGGCTATGAGGCTCAGAGTGGGTCCGCAGTAGCTGTGGGTGATGGAGCGGGTCGCTCCTCACAGGGATACCAATCGGTGGCCGTGGGTTCCGCGGCGGGCTATTGGCTCCAGAGTTCCTACAGTGTCGCTATGGGTGCCAATGCGGGCTTATGGCGGCAGGGTGCACGTGCTACGGCTGTGGGGAATTCGGCGGGCTTCTCGTCGCAGTCGGATTATGCCGCGGCGTTTGGTCAAGGTGCCGGCGCCTGGTTTCAAGGCGTGGCGGCGATTGCTGTTGGAAATACAGCGGGCTATTCGTCACAGGGATATGAGGCGG
>JACCDY010336252.1_pt1 | contig 43786 bp, 53 predicted proteins | sample 7446391 | NCBI WGS metagenome assembly JACCDY01 (sample SAMN15323451, study PRJNA562643) | freshwater metagenome | isolation source: river surface water | place: USA:Blue River Watershed | collected 2017-08-18
CGGCGATCTTGCGCAGGATTTCTTCGACCGTAGCGTTGCCCGTATGCACGCGGGCCAGCAAGATGTCTTGATCGTGCAGCATGCCGTCGTCGCCCTCAACCTGCGCCTGCCGGCGACTGGCGTCGGCGTTGACGAAGTGCGCACCCAAGTAAGCGATCGCTGTGAACGCGCGGCTGTTGCAGTCGGCCAGCGAGTTGCGGCGGCCAATGACGTTCAGGTTGATGTTGAGTTCGATGATCATTGGTGGATCTTTCCGTCGTCGCCGACATACAAAAAAAACTTCTGGGAACTGAGCGCACGCGTCGGTGAGCTGCTGGCCGATGTCGCCAAGGTCGCGATCCCAGAACCCTGCGCCGTGGCGGTTGCGGGTTAGCCAGAAGTCGTGGCCGATCTGCGAGTCGTGCAGGCCAGAGGCAATCAACAGCGCGCGGTTTGCCTTCACAAAGGCAGTCACGTCGGCCAGCATCGCCTTGCGGGTGTCAGGGTGAATGGCTTCTACACCCATGACGTCGAGTGGCTCGCCATCGTCGTGGGTGCTTGACCAAAGGGCTGCGTCGAGGTAGCCCAGTTCAACGTCAGAGATGTCGGTGTCGTGCATGCTCATGATTTGCTCCTTGGTTGTGGGTTGGCGCAGTGGCACAGCCAGCCACGGCGGGGCAGTTTGTAGGCCAAGTGGCCACAGCGGCATTGGTAGGTCTTCACGGTGGGCTCCTTACTTCTTGCCAGTGAGTTTTTGAATCAGCGCGTGGATTGGATCTGGCACGGCGGCGTGAGAGAGGTAGCGGACTTCGCCGCTGTGGGTGATGTACTCGGCGAACCAGAGTGCGATGCCGTTTGTGCTGATTGCGCGGCGGATGCGGTATGTACCCATGGTGTGCTCCTTATTTGACGTGAATGATTTCGAGTTTGCCCATTGCTTGGGCGGCTTGCATGAGGGTCTGCACGCTGGGCTTGCGTGCCTCGGCAAGGATGTCGACGATCGCGTCGCTGATGTCCCACTCTTCAGCTTCGAGCGCGGCGATGGCCTTGGCCTTGTCGCAACCTGTGCGGTTCATCACCACATCGATCTTGGCGTCGAGCCATGCGCGGGTCTTTGGAAGTTGGTAGTCGGTGTATTTCATTTTGCACTCCTGTTTCGCTGTTGATGTAAGAACTATACCACATGCTAATGCCTGTACAAGAATTATTTTTTCATGTGTTGTTTTTGTACAACTTGCTATCTGCAAATAGCAGGTGGTACACTCAGCGCCTTTCAACCAAAGGGACGACCATGAGCACCATGTCAGTATTCAAACACTGGATGCGCGCGGCCACGCCAGAAGAGCAAGACATCCTTGCGAAGCGAGCAGGCACCACACGCGCATACCTCTATCACATCTCGAGCGAGATCCGTCAGGCCTCGCCAGAGCTGGCCAGCGCCATCGAGCGGGCCACTGCGGCCATGCACGCTGAGTCCAAGGGCAGGCTGCCAAAGATCTACCGCACCGATCTGAGCAAGGCGTGCGCAGCGTGCGACTTCGCGCAGAAGTGCCTCGGCGCAGCGGCTGTGCGTGCAGAGTTCCCGATCGTCTCTGACGATTCTGAAGGCGGATTGACAGACTAATTTTTTGGAGATTCCAATGAGCGGTACAAATAACACGCCGGGCGCTTGGGGCGCCACGGTGGGTGACTGGCAGCAGTTCGCTGTTGCCTTGGGCCTGCAACAAGACCTCTTGCCTGTGGTGAGCAACCCGAAGGCCAAGATCAGTGCATTGAGCAAAATGAAGGGGCTGGGCAAGACCCCGAGCCGCTACAACAAAGACCGCGAAGTTGTCGGCATACCCCACTGGGCGCAGCACGTGGCCAGTGACCAAGACATCACGCGCTGGCAGCGCGACGGCGATCTGGGCATCTGCCTACAGACCCGCTCGGTGCGCGCATTCGACATCGACATTGACGACCCCGTGCACGCGCAGGCCGTGGTCGACACCATCTCTCTGGCGCTGGGCGACTTGCCTTGCCGCTCGCGCACCAACTCAGGCAAGCGCCTGCTGGTGGCCCGCATGCCTGGCGACTTCGCCAAGCGCATCATTCGCACTGAGCACGGTGCCATTGAATTCTTGGCCACCGGCCAGCAGTTCATTGCAGTCGGCACTCACACAAGCGGCGTGCGCTACGACTGGGGCGACACGCTGAGCGGCGACATCCCAACCATCACGCCGGCTGAGTTCGAGATCGTGTGGCAGGCCTTGGCCGATGCGTTCGCCTTGCCAGACGGTGACCTGCGATCGCGCAACGGCTTGGTGCCTGTGGCGCCTCGCAAGCGTGACGACATGAACGACCCCGTCGTTGGCTTCTTGCAAGACAACGGCATGATCAAGGAGTGGGATCGCGATGGTCGCGTGCACGTGCAGTGCCCATGGTCAGACGAGCACACCAGTGACTCAGGCAGCAGCGCCTCGAGCTGGTTTCCCGCAGGTGTGGGTGGCTTTGCACAGGGTCACTACAAGTGCTTGCACGCGCACTGCGCTGGGCGCACTGACGGTGACTTCCTCGAGGCCATCGGGTACTTGCAAGAAGACTTTGACGTGGTCGTCGCGGGCGAAGACGGCGCAGAGGAGCCGTGGCCAGCGTTCACGCGTGACAACCGAGGGCGCATCGAGTCGACCGCCGGCAACGTGATCAAGGCCATCGGCCGGGCTGACATCGTCAACCGCCAGATCGCCTACGACGAATTCAAAGATGCCATCATGGTGTGCGAGGGCAACGAGGGTGTGTGGCGCCCACTGCGCGACACCGACTACACCCGCATCCGTGAGACCCTCGAGCTGCGCGGCTTCAAGGGCCCAGGCACTGAGATCATCCGCGAGGGTGTCAACGTGGTGGCCGAGGACAACGCATTCGACTCGGCTGTCAACTGGGCCAACGGCCTGCAATGGGACGGCGTGGAGCGCGTCGAGAATTTCCTGAGCACCTACTACAGCGTGCCAGACAGCGCCTACGCCAGAGCGGTGTCGGTGTACCTGTGGTCAGCGCTGGCTGGGCGCTGCCTTGTGCCTGGCACCAAGGCCGACATGACGCCGGTCTTCGTTGGCCGTCAAGGCTCTGGCAAGACGATGAGCGTGCAGGCGCTGGCCCCAGAGGAGGGTGCGTTCGTCGAGGTCAACCTCGAGCACCGCGACGACAACCTAGCACGCGCCCTGCGCGGCAAGCTGGTGGGTGAGCTCGGGGAGCTGCGCGGCTTGCTGACACGCGAGGCCGAGTCCATTAAGGCATGGATGACGCGCACCCACGAGGAGTGGATTCCAAAATACAAAGAGTTCGCAGTGCGCTTTGCGCGCCGGCTGGTGTTCATCGGCACCACCAACGAGGACGAGTTCTTGGCAGACGCCACGGGCGAGCGCCGCTGGCTGCCTGTCAAGGTGGGCGAGACCGACGTGGCAGCGCTTACCCGTGACCGCGATCAGCTGTGGGCCGAGGGCGTGGCGCTGTTTAAAAAGCACGGGGTGCGCTGGCGCGATGCACAGATGTTGGCACGCGATGAGCATGCGCAGTTCAAGATCCACGATGCGTGGGAGAGCTCGATCAGCCACTGGCTGTCGACCGACGAGATGGATCAGACGGGGGGTGCTTGCCGAGGCGACAAGGGGTTCAAGCTGCACGATGTGATGGTTTCGGCGCTGGGGATGGACGTGCGAAATATTGCGCGTAGAGATGAATTGAGGGCCGGACGGGTGCTTCGCACGCTTGGGTATGAGCGCGCGACGGTTAGAGAAGGGTCACAAACTTTCAAGGGTTGGGTGCGCCAGAAGTTGGACGCAAAAACTCTGAGCGAGTTGGCTTGAGGGTGTGTGACCTTAAAGAAGGGTCACATTTTGGAGGATGGGTCACACGCGAAGCCTTATTCCATGCGGGTTGCACCTATGTGTCCTATGTTTCCCTTAGGTAGTAACAGTTAGTTAGAAAAGAGGTGTATTTCATATGGTGGAAAAACAGAGAAGTGGGGGAAAGTTCCAGCACAGGGGGTAACTTGGGTCACATGGGTAACACGTAATTTTTTGCACGTTCAAAGGGTAAGACTATGAGCACAAAACTTTTGGCGCTGAACGCCAATCACTATCGGGTCGGTGAGACACATCACCGAGCCAAACTGACAGACGCGCAGGTCGATGAGATGCGCGATCTGCACGAAGACCACGGTGTCGGGTATCGCGCATTGGCGAAACGGTTCAACGTGAGCAAGAGCACCGTGCGTGACATTTGCAACTACCGCACGAGAGCACAGACCCCAGAGCACTGGGCAAAACCTAAAGGAGAAAAGAAATGAGCATCGAGGCGATCAGACAGATGGTGGCGGCGCTTGAGGACATCAAGGACGACTGCGCGGGCGACGAGTTCGAGTGGATCAACGACTACCCGGTGCAGTGCGCAGCGCTCGAGGCAGGGCGCAAAGCGCTTGTAGAGGCAGAGAAGCAAGGGCCTGTGGCGTATGTGCACGCGGATGAGTTGGAAGAGCTTTCGCACTGCAACGCCATGAGCGTATGGGCAGAGAACGCGTTGGCTCACACCGAAGATTCACTTTCAAAGCAGTTGCTGCCATCTGGCTATGTCGCCTTCTACACCAACCCACAACCAAAGGTAGACGTCGATGAGCTCTGTGCCCGCCACAACAAGATCGGTTACAAGCAAGGCTACCGCGCGGGGCAGGCGGATGCGCGCGAGGAGGCAGAGAAGCAAGAGCCTGTAGCCTACGTGCCTTATGGTGTGTTCGACGCGTGGCTCGACCAAGCATGGCTTGGTGTGAGGTGCCTAAACCCTCAGCTTTGCGACCCAGACAAAGTCGACGTGCAAGCAGTCTATGCGTACCCAAAGCCGAAGGTGAAGCCATGACCTACGGCTGCCACAACAGAGCACCCTACAAAGAGCACGTGGTCGTCGAGGCCAACCGTGTCTGGCTAACCGGCGACGGCGGCAGGGTGGGCACCTTCAACGTCACGTTCCCGTTCCGCATGAGCCGTGACTGCCAGTACACCAAGACCGACTTGGGCCGAGCCGACGCCGGCTGCCATGGCTGCAAGTGGCGCGGTGCGGATAACAACACCCCAACAACCTAGAGTCAACGCCATGAGCCAATACCCCGCATGGGTCAACCCATTCCTTCAGCACCTGCGCACGTCATGCAACGTGGCCGAGTCATGCCGCCAAGTCGGTGTGGCTTCTGGCGTTGCCTATGCCCTGCGCAAGACAGACGCCGACTTCGCTGCGTCGTGGGAAGACGCGCTCGAGGACGCCTACGACTACCTCGAGGCCGAAGCACGGCGCCGTGCGTTTGAGGGCGTCGAAGAGCCGGTGGTCTACCAAGGCCAGCTCACGCCGATCTTTGCGCGCAACCCAGACGGCACGCTTGAGACCGACGGCGATGGCCGACCCGTGATGGTGCTCAACGCAGACGGCTCACCCAAGTACCTGAGCGTGCGCAAGTACAGCGACTCGCTCGCCCAGTTCTTGCTCAAGGGCTACCGTCGCAAGAAGTTCGGCGAGAAGATCGAGCTGACCGGCAAGGACGGCGGGCCAGTGGCCATCGACGAGACAGCCCGCGCTGCACGCGTGGCGCAGCTCATGACGCTGGCCAAGAACCGCAAGAGCTTCGAGGACTTAGCATGATTCCAACCAGCGACGGCATTACGAACGAAGCGGACGGCTACGCCATCGACCTAAACCCCGTGGCGATCTAATGAACGCCTCAGAGATCAAAGACCTATCCAAGCACCTCACGCCCGACGAACTGGCTGAGCTCGACCACCTGCTGTCGCTGGACATTGCGCAGACTGCATGGCGCCCACTGCCTGGGCCACAGACACAGGCCTATGAGTCGCTGGCCGATGTCATCGGCTACGGTGGCGCAGCGGGCGGTGGCAAGACCGATCTGGCCTGCGGCAAGGCGCTGACCCAGCATCGACGCGCTGCGATCTTCCGACGCGAGGGCACGCAGCTCACCGGCGTGGTCGACCGCTTGCAAGAGCTGATCGGCAACAAGGACGGCTACAACGGCCAAGACAAGATCTGGCGCCTGCCTGAGCGCGGTGTGCAGATCGAGTTCGGCAGCGCGCCCAACCTCGGTGACGAGACCAAGTACCAAGGCCGACCCAAAGACCTGCTCGTGATCGACGAGGCAGCCAACTTCCTCGAGCAGCAGGTGCGCTTCTTGATGGGCTGGGTGCGTACGACTGTGCCAGGCCAACGCTGCCAAACGCTGATGACGTTCAACCCACCGACCAACGCAGAGGGCCGCTGGATCGTGGACTTCTTTGCGCCATGGCTGGACAAGAAGCACCCGCTCTACCCCACGCCGCCTGGCCAGATCCGCTACGTGGCCGTGCTCGATGGCAAGGACGTCTGGGTCGAGTCACCCGACGTGATCAAGCACAACGGTGAAGAGATCACCCCGCAGTCACGCACGTTCATCCCGTCACGGATCAGCGACAACCCATTCCTGATGGGCACTGGCTACATGACCACGCTGCAAGCGCTGCCCGAGCCACTGCGCTCGCAGATGCTGTACGGCGACTTCCATGCTGGCATGGGCGACGACCCTTGGCAGGTGATCCCGACCGCGTGGATCGATGAGGCCATGGATCGATGGAAGCCACGCAAGCCAAAGGGCGAGATGATCAGCTTGGGCGTCGACGTCGCACGTGGCGGCAAAGACCACACATCGATCGCCCGCCGGCACTCTGGCATGTGGTTCGATGAGATCATGGACTTCCCAGGCAAGGACACGCCCAACGGCCCAGCCGTGGCCGGCCTAGTCATCGGCGCAACCCGCGACCGAGCACCGATCCACCTCGACGTGATCGGCGTGGGCGCTTCACCTTACGACTTCTTGAAAGAGGCACGCCAAGACGTGTACGGCGTCAACGTCGCCGAGAAGGCCACGAGCCTTGACAAGTCGGGGCGCCTGTCGTTCTTCAACCTGCGCAGCCAACTGTGGTGGCAGATGCGCGAGGCGCTCGACCCAGCCAACGACACGGGCATCCAGCTGCCACCCGACAAGCAACTGGCAGCCGAACTGGCCGCACCAAAGTGGTCGATGTCTGGCACGACCATCAAGGTCGAGAGCCGTGACGACATCGTGAGCCGGATCGGGCGATCACCTGACCGCGCAACAGCCTACGTGCTGGCGCTCATGAACACGCCAAAGATCCGCGATTTGGAGCGCGGTGCGGATAACAGCGCGGTGACCTCCTACGATCCCTACAAATCAATTTGAAGGAGTGCGCCCAATGTGCCTCGGCTCTTCCCCCAGTATTCCAGCTCCTGAGCCGGTAACCCCGCCACAAGAAACCAAGACGCCCGACACCATCCAAGTTCAGCAGGCAGCCCGCAAGGCGCGCCGTGAAGCAGGTGGCATGACGGGTGGCGCGACTGGCGGCACGTTGTTGACGGGCCCATCGGGCATCGCAACCGGCGCACTGAACGTGGCTAAGCCTTCACTCTTGGGCCAATAAACCATGCAATATCAAACCCCTCGACAGCTAAAGCTCCAGCGCAAGTCCGCCCTGTACATGGAGCGGTCGAGCTGGGTTGAACACTGGCGCGAGATCAGCGACTACCAGCTGCCCCGCGCTGGCCGTTTCTTCACGACCGATCGCAACGACGGCAAGAAGCGCCACAACAACATCTACGACAACACGGCAATGTTTGCCATCCGCACGTTGTCCGCCGGCATGATGGCCGGCATGACCAGTCCAGCACGCCCATGGTTCCGCCTTGGGCTCAAGGACAAAGACTTGATGGAGTCGGCCAACGTCAAGAACTGGCTGCACCAAACCGGCTCGCTGATCCGCTCGATCTACGCGCAGTCCAACACCTACCGTGCGCTGCACACCATCTACGAAGAGCTCGGCACCTTTGGCACCGCTGCCACCTTCATGCTGCCTGACTTCGAGAACGTGGTGCACCACTACCCCATGACCGTGGGCGAGTACGCGTTGGCGCACAACCACAAGGGCGAAGTCGACACCGTGGTGCGCGAGATGGACATGACGGTCGGCCAGATCGTTGAGCAGTTTGGCGTGGCCAACGTCAGCCAAACGATCAAGAACATGTTCGACCAAGGCAACTTCGACAAGTGGGTGACCATCATCCACATGGTCGAGCCACGCCGCGACCGCGACATCACCAAGAAGGACGCAAAGAACAAGCGCTTCTCGTCGGTGTACTTCGAGGCAGGCGGTGACGACACCACCAAGTTCTTGCGCGAGTCCGGCTTTGACCGCTTCCCTGCGCTGACACCACGCTGGACAGTCACGGGCAACGACATCTACGGCACATCGCCTGGCATGGAGTGCTTGGGCGACGTCAAGCAACTGCAACACGAGCAACTGCGCAAGGCGCAGGGCATCGACTACCAGACCTTGCCGCCCTTGCAAGTGCCCACTGCCTACAAAGGGCAGGACAAGGCGCGCATGCCAGGTGGCGTCTACTACGTGGACGCGACAGGCCCAGGCGGTGGCGTGCGCTCTGCGTTCGAGGTCAACCTGAACCTGCAACACTTGCGCGAAGACATCGTCGACGTGCGCGAGCGCATCAAGTCGAGCTACTACGCCGACCTGTTCTTGATGCTGGCCAACGACACCCGCTCTGGCATCACTGCCACCGAGGTGGCCGAGCGCCACGAAGAGAAGCTGCTCATGTTGGGCCCAGTGCTCGAGCGCTTGCACAACGAGCTGCTGTCGCCAATGATCGACATCACCTTCGACTACTGCCGTGAGGCCAACATCCTGCCTGTACCTCCCAAAGAGATGCAGGGCATGGAGCTTGACATCGAGTTCATCTCGACACTGGCACAAGCCCAGCGCGCCGTGGCGTCGCAAGGTATGGATCAGGTCATCTCGCGTGCGATCAACATGTCGGCTGTCAAGCCCGAGATCCTCGACAAGATCAACTTCGACCAGATCATCGACGACACCGGCGACATGTTCGGCGTCAACCCCGCGATCATCGTGCCAGACGACGTGGTGGCCAACATCCGTGCAGAGCGTGCACAGAAGCAGGCAGCACAGCAGGCACTGGCCTCTGCCCCGATGATGGCGGACGCTGCACGCAGCGCTGGCCAAGTCGACACCGGCAACGTGCAGGACGTGATGAACATGTTCCAAGGCTACGCAACACCTACACCTTCACAGGCGTAAACCATGAGCTACACCATCGCCCCTGGCGTCCAGCACCTGCTCGATGAGCAGGGCAACGTCGCTGGCGTCAAGGACATGTCAGACGGCGAAGAGCGCTTCCTGGTGTTCGATGGCCGCCCAGCCAACAGCCTGATGCTCGACATCACGCCCGACACCACCCAGCCTCTCAAGGTGGGTGAGTTCCGATGGAACGCGACCGACGGCACAGCGGATCTGAAGATCAGTGACGAGGTCACGTTGCAGATCGGACAAGAGCAGAACAAGCTGTTCCGCAACAACGACAGCGTGGACATCGCCAACGGCTTGGCCGTGTACATCACTGGCTCGACAGGCGTCTTCCCGACCGTTAAGCGGGCACAGGCCGACGGCGAGGACACCTCTGCCGTGATCATCGGCGTGGCCACGCAAGACATCGTCAAGAACCAGAACGGCTACGTCACGACCTTCGGCCTTGTGCGCGACATCAACACGTCTGCGCTCACCGAGGGCGCTGCGGTATGGCTTTCACCCACCGTGCCTGGCGGACTGACATCGACAAAGCCAACCCCACCACAACACCTCGTGCTGGTGGGCTACTGCATCCGCTCGCACAACTCGCTGGGCTCCATCTTCGTCAAGCCACAGAACGGCTACGAACTTGAAGAGTTGCACAACGTGCTGATCACCAACCCGCAGAACGGCCAAGTGTTGAAATACAACTCGACGCTCGGGCTGTGGGTCAACTCCAACCCCTAAGGACACACCATGATTGACATGAAACGCAAGGTCGAGAAAGAAGACTCAACCGTGCTCGCGCCCGAGATGCGCGACGAATACCCGTACGGCTTGCGCATCCGCCTCGGCAACGACGAACTGGCCAAGCTCGGCATAACCGAGCTGCCTGCCATTGACAGCGAGATGAAGCTCACCGCTCTGGTGTGCGTCGTCGAGATCAGCCAAAGCGACTCAGCCACCGGCGAACCCTACCGCAGCGTCGAGTTGCAGATCGAGCAAATGGCTCTGGCCCCCGCCAAGGAAGAGGCAGGTGAGAGCAGCGACGACAGCATGGCCAAGGCCATGTATTCGTCAATGCGCGCCTGACGGTGCGTATATCTTAAAAACAAGGTAATACAGTGCAACGCAACACACGACGAGACCCGCTGAACTTACGACAGCAAGAGATCGAAGCAGAGCGCGATGCCCGCTCAGTCAAGATCAAACGTGACCAAGAGATCGCGGACTTCAAGTGGTTAACTGAATCAAAGCAAGGTCGCCGCTTTTTGTGGCGACTGCTGGACAAGACTGGTGTATATCGCTCCAGTTTTACCGGCAGCAGCGAGACGTTCTTTTTGGAAGGGCAGCGCAACATTGGCCTCCTCTTGATGAGTGAGATCAACGCGATCTGCCCTGATGTGTACGCGACAATGCTCAAGGAGCAAAAGTCTAATGACAACTGAAAACTCGCTGGTGACCGGCCAAGACACACCTAATGCCGGGGTGCAACAGCAAACTGCCGATGGCGTAATGCCTGACGCTCAAGGTGCAGCGCCTGATGGTGCGGTATCCCCAGAAGGCGTAACGCCTCCTGCGGATGGTGCAGCTCCAGACGCTAACGCGAACGCGGAAGACAACAAGGACGACGGCGCCAAAGCGCCCGAGGTGCCTGAGTCCTACGAGTTCACGATGCCTGATGGTGTAGAGATGGACACAGCCGCAGCTGAAGAGCTCGGGTCTATCGCGAAAGAGCTAAAGCTGTCACAAGCTGACGCGCAGAAATTTGCAGACGTGGGGGCCAAGATGGTTCAACGTCAAGCTGAAGCGCATCAAGAACTTGTGCAGAGTTGGGTCGACGCGGTCAAGACCGACAAGGAAATTGGCGGCGACAAGCTGGCCGAGAACCTCGCTCTCGCGCGCAAGACCATTGACACTTTCGGCACCCCTGAGCTCAAAGCTATCTTGAACAAATCAGGCATGGGCAACCATCCTGAGATCGTCAAGTTGGCGTTCAAAGTCGGCAAAGCAATCTCTGATGACGGCTTCGTGCGAGGCGGCAACACCACCCCGCAGCTGTCGGCAGCTGAGATTTTGTACCCCTCCATGGCTAAAAAATGAAAGGTAATACCTCATGGCAACTCTGAATACAACTAACCCCACGCTCGCCGACTTGGCAACGCGTCTCGACCCCAACGGTTCGGTGGCTCAGATCATCGAATTGTTGAACCAAACTAACCCCGTGTTGGAAGACATGGCTTGGTTGGAAGGTAACCTGCCCACCGGTCACAAGACCACCATCCGTTCTGGCTTGCCAAACGGTACATGGCGCAAGCTGAACTACGGCGTGCAACCTGAGAAGAGCACAACCGTGCAAATCACAGACACATGCGGTATGTTGGAAAGCTACGCCGAAGTCGATAAGACATTGGTGAACTTGAACGGCAACAGCGCTGCATTCCGCTTGTCTGAAGATCGTGCTTTCATCGAAGGCATGAACCAGACTATGGCCGAGACATTGTTCTACGGCGACAGCTCTACTGACCCAGAGAAGTTCACTGGCTTGGCAGCTCGCTACAGCCAGAAGTCTGGCGTCGAGAACGGCGACAACGTGATCTTGGGCGGCGGCTCTGGCTCTGACAACACATCGATCTACTTGGTCGTGTGGGGCCCGAACACCGTTCACGGCATCTATCCAAAAGGCTCGCAAGCCGGTTTGCAATCCGAAGACCTCGGCCAGCAAACTCTGCTCGACGCAGCTGGCGGCCGCTACGAAGGCTATCGCACTCACTACAAGTGGGACTGCGGTTTGACTTTGCGCGACTGGCGCTACGTTGTTCGCATCGCCAACATCGATGTGAGCGAACTGACAAAGAACGCCTCTGCCGGTGCCGACTTGGTTGACTTGCTCGTGCAAGCCGCTGAGATCCCACCAAACTTGGCAATGGGTCGTCCAGTGTTCTACGCTAACCGCACCATCACTTCGTTCTTGCGTCGTCAGATCGCAAACAAAGTGTCTGCCAACTTGACGTTGGACAGCGTGGCTGGCAAGAAGGTCTTGAACTTTGACGGTATCCCGTTCAAGCGCACAGACGTCTTGTTGAACACCGAAGCCACCATCTCCTAATTAACTGCCTGATCGAAAGGACAAACCATGATCATCGACAAATCCCTCCAAGTGTCCGACGCTCAGGCAGTGACGGCTTCGGCCGCCTCTACTGACGTCATCGACACCGGTGTTGCAAACCGCGCTATCGGCACCGACACCAGCCTGGCACTGTCTATCACTGTTGACGAATCCGCTACTGCTTCGGGTTCTGCCACTGTGACTTTCAGCCTGCAAGACTCTGCTGACAACAGCACCTTCGCTGACGTGGTGGCTTCTGCCGCCATCGGCAAGGCCGCTTTGACAGCCGGCAAGCAGCCAGTGTTGTTCAAGTTGCCTCACGGCTTGCGCCGCTATATCCGCGTGTACTACACCGTGGCAACCGGCCCATTGACCGCAGGTAAGTTCAGTGCTCAGATCGTGATGAACGGTCAGAACAACACCGCTTACCCTGACAGCCTGTAATAAGGAAACGACATGACCATCAAAGTTCAAGCCATCAAAAAAGGTTTCTACGCTGGTCGTGTCGTCCAACCTGGCGAGATCTTCGAGGTGAATTCCAAAGAAGAAATCGGCAGCTGGATGAGCACGATGGCTGACGAAATCAAGGCTCCCAAAGCAGCGAAAGCTGCAAAGGGCGCAAAGGCAGCTGAGCAGGGCGAAAAGCCCGAGCAAGAAGCCGACGCAGACTTGGCCTAACAAGGCCTGATGCAAAGTAAATAAGGCCGCCACGAGCGGCCTTATTTGTAATGACTGGAGAAGACCGTGGCAAACGCTGTTGAAATTTGTAACTTGGGCTACGCCAACATTGGCGCAGACGCAAACATCGTATCGATCGCACCGCCAGACGGCTCAGTCGAGGCAGGCTATGCAGCCCGCTACTACCCAATCGCCCGACGCATTTTGCTGTCGCGCTTCGAGTGGGCATTTGCCACAAAGCGCGTTGCGCTGGCACAGATGACCAACCCCAGCACTGTCTGGAAATACGCATACGCACGACCCGCAGACTGCTTGAAGCCTCTGCGCGTCATCAAGGCTGGCGCCATCAAAGAAGCTGACGGCGCGGACTACGAACAAGAAGACGGCTTGATCTTGACTGACGAGCCAAACGCGGTGTTGAAGTACACCCGCGACGTCACCGACACCACCAAATTCAGCGACGGCTTTGTGTCCGCGCTGAGCTGGTTGCTCTCCTCCTACTTCATTGGCCCGATCCTCAAGGGCAATGAGGGCGCCAAGGCCAGCGCTTCGCTGCTTACCCGCGCCATGGACGAGGGCCGATCTACTTCTGCCAACGACGCCAACCAAGCCAGCTCTGTGCAGAACGCTGCCAACGAGACGCTGCCCACCATGCTGGGAGTGCGCTGATGGCTGGCAAACTGCTCACCCGATCGTTCGCTGGCGGTGAGATCACGCCAGAGCTGTACGGCCGCGTAGACCTCGGCAAGTTCCAGACTGGCCTGTCAGTCTGCCGTAACTTCATTGCCCTGCCCCATGGCCCTGTGACGCGCCGCCCAGGCACGAAGCTCGTGCGCGAGGTCAAGACCAGTGCGAAGTTCACGCGCCTGATCCCGTTCGCTTTCAGCGTCGATCAGACCATGGCGCTCGAGTTCGGCGATCAGTACATCCGCTTCCACACCAACGGCGGCACCCTGCTGTCAGGTGGCTCACCTTACGAGGTGGCATCCCCATTCCTTGAAGCACACCTGCGCGACCTGCACTTTACGCAGTCCGCAGACGTGCTCACCATCACGCACCCGAGCTATGGCATCCGCGAGCTGCGACGTCTCAGCGCGGTGAGCTGGTCACTCAGCACTGTGTCGTTTGCCCCTACGCTGGCCGCGCCCACTGGCGTCACCGCCACGGCTACGGTTGCCGGCGGTACCGCTTTGGTGTCGATCAGCTACGTGGTGACAGCACTTGCAGACAACGGCATCGATGAGTCTTTGGCCTCCTCTTCTGCCAGCTGCAACAACAACCTGACCACGCTCAACAACTACAACACGATCACGTGGTCAGCGGTCACTGGTGCCGCACGCTACAACGTCTACAAGCTCACAGGCGGCGTGTATTCGTACATTGGCCAGGCCTCAGGCACGTCGTTCAAAGACGACAACATCGCTGGCGATCCTGTCAAGATCCCGCCAGAGGACATCATTGAGCTCAACAGCGCCTCGAGCAAATACCCTTCGACCGTTGCCTACCACGAGCAGCGCCGCTGGTTCGCCGGTACAGACGAGAAACCACAGACCCTCTTCGCTACGCGCACGGCCACCGAGAGCAACATGACCAGCTCGATCCCGAGCCAAGCGGATGATGCGATCGAAGTGCGCTTGGCCGCCCAGCAGCAAAACCGCATCCGCCACTTGGTGCCGCTGTCAGACCTGATTGCGCTCACCGCCGGCGGCGAGTGGCGCGTGTTCAACCAAGGTGCTGAAGCGATCACGCCCACCAGCATTTCGATCAAACCCCAAGGCTACGCAGGCGCCAACAACGTGCAACCTGTCGTGACATCTGGCTCAATCCTGTACGTGCAGGCCCAAGGCTCGCGCATCCGCGAGGTGGCCTACAAGTGGGAGAGCAACGCCTACAGTTCGGTCGACATGTCCATCATGTCACCCCACATGTTCAACGGCTACACCATCACCGACTTGGCCTTTTCGCGCGCCCCCGATCAGATCGCATGGGCGATTCGCAACGACGGCACGCTGCTGGGCATGACGTACGTGCCAGAGCACCAAGTCTATGCGTGGCACCGCCACGACACCGACGGTCTGTTTGAGTCTATCTGTACCGTGTCTGAGGCCAACGAAGACGCGGTCTACGTCGTCGTCAAGCGCACGATCAACGGCTCCACCAAACGCTTTGTAGAGCGCTTGCAAACGCGCTTCTTTAGCGCGCTTGAAGATGCCTACATGGTCGACTGCGGCCTGACATACGACGGCTCGCCTGTGTCCTCGATCAGCGGCCTCGGCCACCTCGAAGGCAAGACGGTCAACATCTTGGCCGACGGTGCTGTGCATCCGCAGCGCGTGGTGACCAGTGGCGCCATCACGCTCGAGCGCGCAGCCAGCAAGGTGCACGTGGGCTTGCCCATCGAGGCTGACATCCGCACACTGCCCGTGGCGTCTGAGGCTGCCCAAGCCGCAGCGCAAGGCACGCAGAAGAACGTCAACAAGATCCACTTGCGCGTGTACGAGTCATCCGGCATCAAGGCCGGCCCCTCGTTCACGAAGCTCACCACCTACCCTTCGCGCTCAGTCAGCGACCCCTACGGTTCGCCACCCGCGCTGCGCACCGGTGAGGTGGACTTGGTGGTCAACCCCTTGTGGGGCACCGACGCCGCGATCTGCGTACGCCAGAGCGAGCCCTTGCCATTGACCATCTTGTCCATGACCCTAGAGGTGGCGACTGGTGGCTGACATCCTTGTGCGCCCCATCCGCGAGGGGGACGCCGAGGATTTGGCGCCACGTTTGCGCGAAGCCGATCTGCTAGAGCTAGAGGCTGCGGGCGCTCCCAATGCGCTCGAGGCCTTGCGTATGAGCTTTAAGCGATCGACCTTGTCATGGGCGGTCGAGATAGACGGCGAGGTGGCGTGCATGATGGGCGTGTGCCCGCTGTCCATGCTCTGCGGTATTGGCACCCCATGGCTGCTTGGCAGTGAGGCGGTAGCCCGCAACGCAGGTGCGTTTATCAAGCAAACCAAGATCTACATTCCCATCATGCTACAGGCGTACCCGCACCTGTTCAACTTTGTTGACGTGCGAAATCGCAAGAGCGTTGCTTGGTTGCGTCGTGCGGGGTTCAAGGTTCACGAGCCGGTTCGTGTGGGCCCTGCCAAGATGCTGTTCCATCCGTTTGAAATGAGAGTCGACCATGTGTGATCCGGTTTATCTAACGTACGCCGCCATCGCGATGTCGGCGGATTCCGCTTACAAGAAATCTGAGGCGGAACAAAAGCAAGCCGAGTACAACGCGGCGGTGCAAAAGAACAACGCCGATCTGGCAGAGATCCAAGCCCAAGACATTATCAAGCGCGGTGAGCAAGAAGCCATCGCAGCTCGTCGCCAAGGCGCTCAGGTACGCGGCGCACAGCGCGCATCGATGGCCGCGCGCGGCCTTGATCTGGGCGAAGGCACCCCGCTGTCTTTGCTTGACCAGACCGACTACTTCGCAGCCGTCGACCAAGCCACGATCAAGAGCAACACCAACAAAGAGGTGTTCGGCAAACGCGCACAGGCTGCGGGCTTCCGCAGCGAGGCGGCGATGTACACCGCCACGGCAGAGTCAAAGAGCCCGCTGCTCAGTGCTGTCACGGCCGGCGTGCAGACCGCTGCAATGTCGTCTTCCCTGATGGGCAAGCCAGGCACTGGCGTCGCAGACAAGTGGTCGCTAATGGGCGGCTCTGACACCTCCGCAGCAAAGTATTCATGGGCCGGCGGTTCGCCTGTTGGCGGCGGTGGCACTGGCTTCAAGGCCTCGCCTTCATCGATGGGGTGGTAAAAGATGGCAACGATTCCAGTTTATGACGCACCGCAGGTGCGCGAGACCGCCCTGCAGGGTGGCTTTCAACAGACAGTTGGCTCTAGCGCCCCATTCGGTGGCGAGCAGGCTGCGCAGATGGGCGAGGTGGCGAAAGCCACAGCCGGTGTTGCGCAGTTCATGCAGCGCCAGCAAGAGCGCGACGACATCGCCAAAGCCAACGCTGCGTTTGTTGCACTTACCAACGAGCACACCAACAAGACCCTTGACTGGCAGAAGAATCGCAAAGGCTCATTTGCTGAGGGCGTCTCTGCCGAGGCCGACAAGTGGTGGGCAGACGCCGAAGAGCGCTACACCAAAGACCTCAACGACCGTCAGCGCGCGATCCTTGCCCAGCACGCCTCGCCTATGCGCTCGCGCAGCTTGGCCAGTATGGGCCAGTTTGAGAACCAAGAGCTGACCACGTACGCTGCAAAGGCCTCAACGGCCACCATTGGGGCTTTGATCAGTGAAGCTGCACGTGACCCCAACGCAGTCACAACCTCGCGCCAAGGCATCCGCGACCAGATCGCCGTGTTGACCAACCTCAACGGGTGGAAGCCACAAGACGCGCAGAACGAATACATGCGCTACACCACGGTGTTGCACGCGCAAGTCATGCAGACGCTCTCGGTCAACGACCCAGACGCTGCCAAAAAATACTTTGAGGCCAACAAGAGCGAGATCTCTGGCGACAAGTTGGCTGAGCTCGAGAAGGGTCTCGAGACCGCTGGCATCCGCAAGAGCGCGCAGACCTTTGCCGATGAGGCCGTCGGCCGCATGAGCGAGGCGCAAGCCATCGCCGCTGCCCGCAAGAAGTTCGAGGGCGAGATGGAAGAGGGCGTTGTTGCCCACCTCAAGACCCGCTACTCAGAGCTAAACGCCGCGCGTGAGCGCTCGCAGCGCAACGCTGCCGACACGGCATGGGACATCTTGGAGAAGCAAGGCACGTGGACGGCCATCCCCGCCAACGTGTGGAATTCGCTCGACGGGCGCGATCGCCGCGCCATCAAGCAAGCACAGAACACTGTCGGCACAGACATGACCGTCTACGCAGAGCTGCGCGACAAGGCAACGACAGACCCAGAGGGCTTTGCCAAGATCGACTTGCGCCGCTACGTGGGCAAGCTGGCCAAGGCAGACATGGAGCAGCTGTTCGATCTGCGCGACAAGATCGCCGATCCGAAGCGCTCCAAGGAAACCATCACGTTCGAGAAGCAAATGGACAGCGCCATTGAGAGCCTCAAGGCCGAAGGCGCCAAAGGCCAAGAGCTGCGCGGCAAGTTCAAGCAAGTGGTCTACGACGAAGTCAAAGCTGCTGAGGAAGCCAACGGCGGCAAGCCCTTGACGTTTGATGCGCGTCAAAAGATCATCGACCGCAACCTGCTACAGAACAACAGCTGGTTCGGTACGACTCGCCGATTCCAAGTTGTCGGCACCGAAAAAGAAGCTGGCTTTACGCCTAAAATCGGTGACACAGAACGTGCTCAAATCAAAGATGCGCTCAAGAGTGAGGGCATCTTCAACCCCACTGACGCACAAATCACAGCGCGCTACAAACTCAAATTCGGATTGAAATAATGGCAACAAACCCGTTTTCGCTCTCTGCAATTCAGTCCGAGCAACAGGGAGTCAGCGAAAGCGCGGCGCCTGTCAGCTCTGGCACGAATCCTTTTTCCATTGAAGCCATCCAAACCGAAGCCCGCGCGCAGGTAAACACCAACCTCGCCGGCGCGGTGCGCAGTGTCAATCCAGATCAGGCTGCCGAGGCGGTCAAGATCTCGCGCAATACTGGCATGCCCATGGACGTCATTGCCCGCAACTTGCAGGACGTGAACGCCAAGCTCAAGATCGAAGAGTTGCAGGGTCTGGTCAACGCCTCGCCAACACTCAACAAGGCGTTCCGTGACAAGGCCTTTGCTGAGGTGAGCCACGACGATGTGCGCAACCTGTTGCAAGCGGACGAGTACGTCCGCTCGATCAAGTCCGGCATGCCGATGACAGCCCCGCCTGCTGCACCAAAGCCGCAACCATTGACTGAGCAGATGGGATTCATGGAAGCATCGCGTCAGTTGCGCCAACAGCAAGACGCCGCTTTTGCCACCTCGGTGATCGGTCGCTTGAAGATGAACGGCATGGATGAGCAGACGGCCACCACGCAGTTCGAGCGCCTCAACTACACCCGCCAAAACTTGGTGAGCGTGGGCGTGCCAGAAGGCCTGGCCAACGCATGGATGGTAGAGCAGGCCCGCACCAAGCAGGGCGAAGTCAAAGAGTCGACCTACCGCTGGGACATCCGCGAGAGCATGAAGGATGCGTCCACCATGACACGTGCTGTGTTTGGTGCAGTGCGCGATATTCAAAACTTAGGTGCAGGCCAGAAGCAATTCATCGGCGAAGTGTTCGGCTCACCCGAACTGGCCGCCGAAGCAGCGCAGTCCCGTCAGCGCTTGGCCGAAGAGCGCCAAGCCATGGGCAAGCGCGTAGGCAATGACGCCTTGGCCGAAGACGCCATTCGCAATATCTTGGTGCAGGCGCCAGGCCTTGTTGGCTCCATCATGACTGGCAGCCGCGCGGTTTCGTTGACCCCGATGTGGACAAACGTGTTTGGCGACGAGTACGCCAACTCACGAGAAGCTGGGCGCGACGAGACCGACGCCATTGTGCGCGGCGCGTTGTTTGCCACCGCAGAAGTCGTGGGCGAATTCGTGGGCTTCGGGGAAGAGATCAAGGCTATGCGCCTCGCTCTGCGCGGCTCGCCTATCAACGAGATCGTGTCCTCGCTAGGCAAAGCCATCGTCAAAGAGATCCCAGGCGAACAGCTCACCAACGTGCTGCAGTTCTCCACCGATAAGTTCGCACCCCAAGGCCTGAAGCCTGACTCCACTTTCGAGGACTACCTCGGCAGCGTGGCCGACACTTTGGCCGCGACGATTGCCCAGAGCGGTATCATGGCCGGCACAGGCATTGCCGTGCAACACACCGCCCGCGCGTTTGGCAAAGTCACTGGCCCAGCGCTCGAAGCCCAGCAGCAAGTTGCTGTGCTCGAGAACTTGCTCAAGGTGAGCGAAGCCAGCAAGGTGCGTGCACGCGACAGCGAGAGCCTCGCAGGCTTCATCAACGCATCCGCAGCCGAATCAGGCACCGCGCCTGAGTCCGTCTTCATCGACGGCCAAACCCTCTTGCAAGTGTTGCAAGAAAACAACACTACACCTGAAGTCTTCATGCAGTCGATGCCTGGCATCACCGAAGACATCCGCGACAGCGCCTACATGGGCGCACCTGTCGAGATTCCGCTCGGCGAGTTCACGGCAAAGATCGCAGGCTCTGGCCTCGAGCAAGCATTGATTGACCACGTGCGCTTGGCCGAAGACGGCCTGAGCCGCACAGAGGCCAACGAGGTGCTCAAGCAGACCGACCTCATGCAGCAAGAAGCCCAGCGCATCATGCAAGAGGGCGAGCAGGCAGATGCCGTGCGCACAAGCGCAGAGGCTGTCAAGTCCAACATCTTGGGCCAGTTGACCCAGAGCAACCGCTTCACGGCTGACGTAAACGAAGCCTACGCCAACCTTGTGCGTGACTTTTACACAGCCACGGCTACGCGCCTCAAGATCACACCCGAAGAAATGTACGCGCGCTACCCCTTGACCGTGCGCTCAGACGGCACTACAGGCACCGCGCAGTACGACCAAGCTGGTCAGCTGCGTACGACCACACCAGAGTTCACCGGTTGGTTCCGCAAGAGCACGATCGTCAACGCAGACGGCACCCCCAAGCGCATGTACCACGGCACAGCACGCGACATCTCGACGTTCAAAGCCAAGCAAGCTGGCGCCATTTTCGTGACCGAAGACCCAACCTTTGCCGAAGACTTCTCTGAGATGAGCAAAGAGTGGATGGTCGAGAATTACGAAGAGGTGCTGACCAAAGAGCAGGCCGATGCTGCCAAGGCCACGGCTGAAGCAAACATCCGCGAGGAGTTTAAGGACGACCCAGAGAAGGCTGACTTGCAGGTGCACAAGATGCGCACCGACCAAGCCTTGAACCCTGTAACCCGCAGCATTTTCAACAAGGCTTTGGCGGATCAAATGCCGTCTGGGCCAAACATCATGCCGCTGTACGTCAGCGCGCAAAACCCGTTCGACTATCAGAACCCAGAGCACATCAAGGCGCTTGTCGAGGAACTAAATAAAGAGACCGACCAGTGGGGACGCCCTCGCGGGTCGAACGGCGGCGGCTTCTACGCCAACGGCAACTGGCAAGAGATTGAAAAGCCATTTGTGCAGAAGGCCATCAAAGCGCTAGGCTTCGACGGCTTTTACGTCAATGAAGGTGGTAAGAAAAACCTCGCTGTCTACGACTCGAACCAGATCAAGTCTGTGTTTAACACGGCCCCCACCATGGGGCCTGACGTTATGAATCAAAGCTACGCGCAGCAAGCGCAAAGCCTTGAGCAGACCATTACCGACGCTGGCGGTGAAGTGCAAGACGTCATGCAGATCGATCAGCTGATCGACAGCAAGGACGTGCCTGTCATCACTTTGCAGGACATGCTGGACTTCGATGTCTTCCCGACGATCGCAGACCGCACGGCTGCCGCTGCGCTCTACACCGGCATTGACGCCTCGGGTGTCAGTGTCGCGATCCCGTTGTTGGGCGGCCCGTTCTTTCCATTGCGCAAGAGCAACGTCGCAGCTGACGTGGTGTGGGCCAACCGTGGTGACGGCGTCATCGCGCAGAAGGCTGCCAAGCTCAAAGAGGGCGCCAACTACATGATGGTGCTCATGGGCGACGCAAACATGCACCAGTCCAACAGCACCGTGGCCGCCGCGTTCATGTCTACGCTCGAGGCTTGGGCACGCGACGGCCGTATCAGTCCTGAGAACATCGACGCCCTCGGCAAGCTCGTGCGCGAGACCGGCGCTAAAGCCGTGGACGACGCCAGCGTCAAGCTCGCCGCAGCCGATGAGGCTGTGGTTGCAGCCAAAGACAAGAAGGAATTGGACAAGGCCAAGAAGGCTCGCAGCCAAGCGCAGAAGGCCGTGACGACCAGCAGCTACTTGGAGAACTTCCCAGGCTTTGACGACGCTGAGATCATGCACGCCTACATGGACGGCATCTCGTTTGACGCGCGCAAGCGCGTGCTCGAGATCATGGCGTCCAAACAATCGCTCGACCTTGGCGCACCGCCCATGGCGCGCATTCTGGACGCCACGCGCGAGCCAAGCCTTGCTGGCCACCGCTGGGGCGACGGCGTGCTGTTGGTCGAAGTCGACCAAGAAAACCCACAAGTCGAGCTCGGCACCGAAGGCACGACCGCTCACCCTGACTTCCCTGTCGGCGTGCGCGGCAAGGTCGTCGGTAAGCTCGACGCTGCCATCAACTGGCAGACCCTCTGGCAAGACTGGCTTGCAGAGAACTCAGACAAGGATTCGCCACGCCGTGCGTTCGAGCTGTCTAAGCCCATCGTCAAGATCACGCAGGACTTGATCGACCGCATTGGCCCGATCAAGAATGAGAACGTCGAGAGCGCGCGCCAAGCACGCTTGGCTGCTGACTTCGCTGCCGACAACTGGAGCACGTCGGACGACGCGGTGAAAGAGGGCGGCGTGTCGCCCCAAGAATTCCTCGACGCGATCGACAACTCAGCCGGCAAGGTCGTGCTCAGCGAGTACAGCCTGCCCGACGTCAAGGCTGCGATCAAAGACAAGTCGATGAAGATCTATCAGCTCGGCGCTGACGGTCAGATCTTCTTTGCGCTCAAGTCTGGCGACCCTGGCTACGCTGCCGACTACGGCATCGAGATCCCTGAGATCGGCACCAACGAGAAGATGCTGACCTCGGTCATCAACAACGAGCCAGGCGCTCGTGGCGTTGGCGGCCCTGCCGTTGTGCTCAAGGCGCTGCAAGAGGGCGCTACAGTGCTCGACGCGTTCGCTGTCAAGAACGCCAAGTACCCCGACGGTTTCCTGCCATCTCTCTACGCCGCCTTCGGTTTCGAGAAGGTGGCAGAGGTGCCTTTTGACCCGCAATATTATTCTGCACAGAAATTAGCAGATGCTGTAAAATTCTGGCAAGATAGTACCCCAGGGTATAACCCAGAAACCGATGGCTACCCGCCGTTGGTCATCATGAAATGGAAGGGCGAAGATGCCGACAGAGAAAAAATCACCGAACGCTATCTCCGAGGCGGCCTTGAAGGTCTTCTCGCGGGAAGAACTGACGCAGATGTCGGAGCCTTCTCGGCTGAGTTTAGGTCACCTGATCAGCCAACGACTGAAGCGGGAGGGGCCGCCCCCGACGCTGGACGAGCTGCTGGGAATCAAGGAGCTGGTGCTGGAGCACCTGTCGCATCCCGCGCTCGGGTCACTGTCCAAGGCATTGCCAAGCTCAACGACAACGAGCTCACCAACCTCGGACTCACAACAGCCGACCGAGACGCCGTCCAGCGAGCCCTTGGCGTCTACGCCGCCGGCGATGTCCTGAACCAAGGGCAGCAGCTAGACCAAGCCGCACGCGGCACTTTCAGTCCTAGCCAGCTGCGCATCGATCTGCTCAAAGACGCAGATCTGTCGACGTTCCTGCACGAGACAGGCCACTTCTTTTTGGAAGTGCTGGCCGACTTGGCCAGCCAAGAAGGCGCGCCTGCCGACGTGCAAAACGACATGGCCGCCGTGCTCAAGTGGTTCGGCGTGCCTGACGTTGCCACGTGGATGGGCTACAGCCTCGAGCAAAAACGCAAGTACCACGAGAAGTTTGCTGAGTCGTTCGAGCAGTATCTGTTCGAGGGCAAGGCCCCCAGCGAAGAGCTGCGCCCCATGTTCCAGCGCTTCCGTGAGTTCATGACCGGCGTGTACAAGTCGTTGCAAAACTTCTTGGCAAAGTACGACAACAAGTTGTCGGACGAAGTGCGCGCGGTGTTCGACCGCCTGATCGCCACCGACGAGCAGATCAAGGCCGCCGAAGAGACCGCCGGCTTTACGCCAGTGTTCACCTCAAAGCCCGACTTCATGACCGATGAAGAGTGGGCCGCCTATGGCGAGCAAGCCCAGCAAGGCACTCAGACCGCGATCGAAAAGTTGCAGTCACGCAGCGTGCGCGATCTGAAGTGGACGGTCAACGCCCGCTCACGCATCCTGCGCCAGTTGCAGCGCGACGTTGAGGACAAGCGCAAGGCAATGCGCGAAGAGGTCACGCTCGAGGTGCGCCAACAACCCGTCTACGCGGTGCAGCGCTTCTTGAAGTTCGGTGAGCTGATCACCAACGGCGTGGTCGAGAAGGTCGAGGGCGGCAAGCTGTCGCTGCCGATCTTGAAAGAGATCTACGGTGAAGGCCCTGCCGCTCCGTGGCGCTACATCGCCACCAACATGGTCACCGCTGACGCAGAGACAGGCTTGCACCCCAGCATGCTGGCTGAGCTGTTTGGCTTCAAGGACAGCGACATCATGGTGCGCGCCATCATCGGTGCTGAGTCCGAAGCCGCTGCGATCGACGGCACAACTGATCAGCGCTTGCTCGAGACCTACGGCGACTTGGTCACCGAGAAGGGTGTTGAGCAGGCCGCCAACGAGGCCGTGCACAACGAGGCACGCGCTCGCTTTGTGGCCACCGAGCTGCGCGCTTTGCAAGACGCGATGAACGTGCGCGGTGAGACAGGCAAGACCATCACCACGACGCGCGTCAACAAAGACGGCACAACGACCAAGGTGCAGTACAAGCAAACGACCAACGTCATGTTGGCCGCTGCTAAGGACTTTGCCACCTCGCTCGTCAACCGTCGCAAGATCATGGATCTCAAACCCGGCAAACACACGGCTGCCGAGGCGCGCGCTGCTAAGCGTGCAGAGAAGCTGATGGGCGAAGGCGATACGCAGGGCGCAATTTCTGCCAAGCGCGATCAGTTGCTCAACCACTTTGCTGCTCGCATGACTGTCGAGGCGCAGAAGGAGCTCGAGCGCAAACTCGACTATCTCAAGAAGTTCGACAAGGACAGCATTCGCAAGAAGCTGCCAGTCGAGTACCTCGCACAGATCGACGCAATCCTTGACCGCTTTGACCTGCGCCGTGGCGTGTCGATCAAGGCGATTGAGCGCCGTGCCAGCTTGGCTGACTGGGTTAAGAACCAGCAGGAGATGGGGCTCAACCCAGCGGTACCAGAAGAGTTGCTCAACGAAGCCGCACGCAAGTCTTACAAAGAGATGACGGTCGAGGAGTTCCGTGGCATCGTCGACACGGTTCGCAACATCGAGCACTTGGGCCGACTCAAGGACAAGCTGTTGACTCTGCAAGACCAGCGCGCCTTCTCGGCTGTGGTCACCGACGTGGTGGCTTCGATCGATGCAAACGCCACCGAGAGCCGTGAGGTGCGGGTCAACGCCGCCACTTGGAAAGACGACGCCAAGGACGCCGTGCGTGCATTCTTCAGCATGCACCGCAAGTTCGCCAGCTTGGCCCGACAGCTCGACGGCTTTAAAGACGCCGGCGCTGTGTGGACGGCATTCGTGCGCGGCATGAACGCTGCGGGCGATGCCAAGGCCGTAATGAACGCCGAGGCTACCAAGGCCCTCAGTGAGATTTTTAAGCCGCTCTACGGCCAGAAGATGGGCCAGAAGGTCTATGTTGCAGCCATCGACTCAAGCCTCACGCTCGAGACCCGCTTGGCCATCGCTTTGAACTGGGGCAACGAGGCCAACCGCCAGCGCATCATGGACGGCGACATGTGGAGCGCGAGCCAAGTTGACGCCATCCTGCGCACGCTCACCCGCGAGCAGTTGGAATTTGTCAACAAGGTCTGGGAGCACGTCGACAGCTACTGGCCACAGATCCGCGCGAAAGAAGAGCGCGTGTCCGGCTTGGCCCCTGAGAAGGTCGAGGCCAGTGCGTTTGAGGTTGTGCTCGACAGCGGCGACGTCGTGCAAATGCGCGGCGGCTACTACCCGCTCAAGTACGACCCAGACCGCTCTGGCCGTGCAGAGGCTGACAGTGCTGCCGAGTTGACTAAGCAAATGATGCTTGGCCAGTACACCCGCGCAACAACACGTCGCGGCCACACCAAGGCGCGTGCAGAGACGGTTGACCGTGCTGTGCGCAAAGACCTCGGCGTGGTGTTCCAGCACATTGAGCAGGTCACCCACGACTTGGCATACCACGAGTGGCTCATTGACGCCACACGTCTGCTGCGCAACCAGCAGATCGACAGCGCCATCCGCACAACGCTTGGGCCAGAGGTCGTGCGCGAGATGCGCAAGGCGATCGAGGACATCGCAGCCGGTGACGTGCCTGCGCAGAATCAGTACGAGCGCGCCATGAACCACTTGCGCCAAGGCGTGACGGTGATCGGCATGGGCTGGAACTTGATGACCTCTTTGATGCAACCGCTGGGCTTGACTCAGTCGATGGTGCGCGTCGGCCCCAAGTGGATCGGCAAGGGCTTGTCGACTTGGATGGGCGACGCGGTCAAGTTCGAGAACACGGCCAAGATGGTGTACGAGAAGTCCGACTTCATGCGCCTGCGCGGTGAGACGCAAAACCGTGAGATCAACGAGATCCGCAACAAGGTCAAGGGCAGCAAGTTCAGCGCGATCGAGGAGAGCTACTTCTACTTGATCCAGAAGGCGCAGCTCGTGGCCGACTTGCCAACTTGGTTGGGCCAGTACGAGAAGAGCATCTACGAAGGCGCTGACGAAGCCAAGGCAATCGCCATGGCAGACCAGAGCGTGCGCGACGCACAGGGCGGTGGACAGGTCTCTGACCTCGCACAGATCCAGCGCGGCGGCCCTTTGCTCAAGCTGTTCACCAACTTCTACTCGTACTTCAACACCACGTACAACCTGACGGTTGAGCGCTACAAAGCGACCAGCTTCAAAGACCCATTGCAAGTTGGGCGCTTTGCGGTCGACATGCTGATGCTGCACACCGTGCCAGTCGTGTTGTCCTACTCGCTCAAGGCTGCCCTCAAGGGTGGCGACGATGACGAGGAGCTGATGGCCGCCTTGGCCAAAGAGCAACTCAACTACATGATGGGCACCATGGTTGGCCTGCGCGAATTGGGCGCAGCCATCACCGGCTACAACGGCTACCAAGGCCCTGCCGGTACGCGTTTCTTCTCCGAAGTCGGTAAGCTGGCAAAGCAGACCGAACAAGGCGACGTCGACGCGGCGCTGCTCAAGTCGCTCAACAACGTGGCGGGCATCTTGCTGCACTACCCAGCAGGTCAAGTCACGCGCACGACCGAAGGCTTCTTGGCCATCATGGAAGGCGAAACCGCAAACCCAATGGCCCTCGTGCTTGGCCCGCCCAAGCAGTAAGGTGCGTATATGACGAACCCTAAAACCCACAATGCAAACATTCAACGGGAGCCCCGCTAATGACTATTCCTGCCACCACGCGTAAGGCTGGCCCATTTACGGGCAACGGCTCTACAACTGCCTTTCCGTTCACCTTCAAGGTCTTTACCACTGCGGACATCGCAGTCATCAAGGCGGACGTTGACGGCATTGAGAGCACGCTTACCCTCGACTCTGACTACTCTGTCACGCTGAATTCTGATCAAGACGCCACGCCTGGCGGCACGGTCACTTACCCTATCAGCGGCTCCCCTCTGCCATCGACAGACAAGCTGTCGATCAAAGGCGACGTCGACTATGAGCAAGGCACAGACATCCCTACCGGCGGTGACTTCAACCCCGTCGTGCTCGAGAACGCGCTCGACAGTTTGAGCATGCAGATCCAGCAAGTGCAAGAGGCAGTGTCTCGTGCCGCTGTGGTGCCAATCACAAGCGCAGCCGACGCTGCTGACTTGGTGGCCGACATTGCGCTGCTTGCCAGCAAGATCGACAACCTCGACACGATCTTCGCCAACATGGCCGACATCACTACCGTGGCCGATGACTTGAACGAAGCAGTGTCCGAGATCGAAACGGTTTCCGGCTCCATCACCAACGTGAACGCGGTCGGCAACAACATCACCAACGTGAACACCGTTGCGGGTATCTCTGCCAACGTCACGACAGTGGCGGGCATCTCTGCCAACGTCACAACAGTTGCGGGCATTAGCGCTGCGGTGTCTGGCGTAGCCGCTATCAGCACGGCTGTGTCGGCGGTTAACAGCAACGCGACCAACATCAACGCGGTCAACGCCAACAAGACCAACATCGACGCGGTGGCTGGCAATGCCACAAACATTAACGCGGTCAACGCCAACAAGACAAACATCGACGCTGTTGTTGCGAACGAAACCAACATCGATGCGGTCGCGGCCAACGCCACCAACATTACCGCTGTCGCGGCCAACGAAACAAACATCGATGCAGTCGCTGCAAATGAGACGAACATCGACACCGTGGCGGGCATCAATGCCGACGTCACCGCCGTGGCGGGCATCAGTTCTGCGGTGAGCGCAGTGGCGGCTGACGCAGCCGACATCGGCACTGTGGCCACCAACATTGCGAACGTGAACAGCGTGGCCACCAACATTGCTGACGTAAACACGGCTGCAACAAACATCGCGGCCATCATTGCTGCGCCAACCGAAGCGTCGAACGCGGCCAACAGCGCGATCGCTGCGGCTGCTTCTGCTGCTGCTGCTGCAACTTCGCTCGACTCATTCGACGACCGCTACCTTGGCAGCAAGACAAGCGACCCAACACTCGACAACGACGGCAACGCGCTGGTGACCGGCGCGCTGTACTACAGCTCGACCGAACAGGCCATGAAGGTCTATGACGGCGCGTCTTGGATTCTTGCAAGCTCTGCTGGCGCTGCATCCATGAATGTGTTTAAGTTCGTGGCCACTGCTGGTCAAACGACATTCACAGGCACTGCCTCTGTCGGTGGCACGTTGAGCTATACCGCTGGCAACATCATCGTGTTCATGAACGGTGCAGCACTTGATGCTGCCGACTACACAGCAAGCAACGGCACAAGCGTTGTCCTTGGCGCTGCTGCTTCGTTGAATGACGAGCTGGTGATCGTGGCGTTTGAGTCATTCACCGTTGCTGACACATACTCGCAAACTGCTGCTGATGCTCGATTTGTTCATCTCACTGGCGCCGAGACCGTTGCTGGCGTAAAGACATTCAGTAGTCGACCAGTCTTTTCTGGCGGAATTGACCTAAACACAAACGGTCAAATCAAATTCCCTGCAACTCAAAACGCATCATCTGACGCAAACACGCTGGATGATTATGAGGAAGGGACTTGGACACCTGCCTTTAGCGTTGGTGGGATTACAGGGACTAGCATCACATACAGCGGCAAATACACAAAAATTGGTCGAGTAGTCATTGTTACTATGGAAGCATACTCAGCTTCAGGCAACTTGAACATTAGCTCTTATGCTGGTTTTTCAGGACTGCCGTTTGCGGTTGGAACATATGGGCAAGGCTCAATCGCTTCAGAGGATATTGATGTTTTTGCATCACTTGGTTTTTGCACTGCGGGTGCTTCATCTTTATATTTATCAAAATGCGGCAATGGGACATCATCAAATCTTTTTGTCACTTGCACATACGTTGTTTAAAAGGAACACACCATGACACTCTCAGAAACCAAAGTCATCGACCAAATCACCGTCACCGAGAACGGAACTGTGCTGTACCGCGAAGCAACTCGCATCCTAAAAGATGGCGAACAAATCGCTCAGACATTCCACCGTACATCACTGACACCAGGCCAAGACCTCACTGGTCAACCAGTCCAAGTGGTGGCCATCGCACAAGCTGCGTGGACTACAGAGGTGGTCGCTGCGTATCAAGCGCAAGTGGCTGCACAACAAGCTGCTGTGCAAACACAGGAGTAAGCCATGAGCCTCGCACGTTATCTCTCAAAACTAGGGGCGCTGCTTAACAGCAGTGGCCAAGTTCCTGCGGCTGGTATTGCTGACGGGGCCATCACTAGCGCGAAGCTCGCTGCTGGTGCAGTGAGCAACGCCTACGTTGGTGGTCGAGGTCAAGTCTTCACGAGCAATGGTACGTTCACCATTCCCGCTGACGTTACCGCAGTAAAAGTCACTGTTGTTGGCGGCGGTGGTGGCGGAGGTGCTTACTTTGACTGCGCCGGTATCGGAGGTGGTGCCGGAGGTGGTGGGTCGTCCATTAAATACTTAACTGGATTAACTTCTGGAAACACTTTGAATGTCACTGTTGGCGCAAGAGGAACAGTTAGCGCAGCAAATACAAATACGTCCACGGCTGGTGGGACTTCTTCTGTTTCATCTGGAACTCAATCAATTACAACCATTTCAGCCACTGGTGGTGCTAAAGGCAATGGTTACCCATCTACTGCTGGTGCTGGCGGCGTTGGCTCTGGTGGGGATTTGAACATCACAGGGGGCTATGGTGCTGCTTATAACAACTCAGGAAATGGCATGACAGTTCCGGGCGGCTTGACTGTTTTAGGCTCCATTGGTTCCGGTGGTTTTGGCGGTGGCAATGGCGTTGCTGGCGCAGTTGTTTTTGAATGGTGATTAGCATGAAAGCACTTATTTCAACTATCGAGCCTCGTGAAACAGGCTACCGTGTGGCTCAAGTCGAGCAAAATGAAAACGTATTTGCTGTTGCAGAAGGCTTGTTTTGGGTTGACTGCGCAGAAGATGTAGTGGCTGATAATTTTTGGTATGACCCACAGGATCAAACAATCAAAGCCATGCCAACACCAGAGTCTGCGGCTCAACCAACAGTGAACGGCGCTGAAACCCTATGAACACCGTAGCCCCTCGCTTCACCGTCACGCAAGACGGCACGACGCTAAACATCTACCACGCCAACAAAGGCGAGGGGTTGCCGCGTCATGAGCACGTTTACGCTCACCTTACGATGTGCCACGCAGGTTCAATCGCTGTGCGCAAAGAAGGCAAAGAAGTTGTGCGTACCAAAGACAGCCAGCCCGTGAACTTGATCGCGGGTGAGTGGCATGAAATCGAAGCGCTCGAGGACGGCACGGTGTTTGTGAACGTCTTTGCAGAAGGTAAATACTAAATGGACAACCAACAGCTCTTTAACCTAGTCGTCGCCGTAGCAGGCTTCTTGGCAGTGTTCGTCTTTTACCAAGTCATGCAGCGCTTGCAACGGTTAGAAGACAAACTGGCCGAGGTCGAGCGCATGTTGCCTCACGACTACGTGCAGAAGGACGACTACCGCAACGACGTGCGGGAGCTCAAGGACATGTTGCGCCAGCTCTTCGACAAGCTCGACAACAAAGCGGACAAGCCGAGCTGATGTGGGCCCAGAAATTATGCTCGCCCTTCAAGCCATGCGTGGCGCGTGGGCTGGCATTCAGTTCTGCTGCGATTGCCTTCGCGAAGGGTCTGTTGAGATTCAGCGCGTTAAGAAAACCGTCGAGGGTGGTGTCACTGACGCTAAGAAAATTTATGCAGAGGTTACGGGAATTTGGGGATGGTTTAAAAACCTTCTCACAGGCGCAAAGCCAACTGCGCCAGTACAAACCACAGCGCCCCAGCCAGTTGGAAATCAAGCGCCTGCAACGGCAGCTAAACAATCTGGAAAGAAGTCTAAGAAAGATGACGGCTACGTCGACCACATCCCAACCCAAGACGAAATCATTCAGCAGTTCATTGGCCACGTCGGTGAATGGTTTGACAACTATCACACACTGAAAGCGTACACCGAGAAGAGGTACGCAGAGGTTTTTGGAAAGGACGACATTGACCAAAAGGAAGTGCTAGAGCTGACGCAGTTGCAGGTTGAGGTTGACTCAGCCTACCCAGCACTCATGAGCTTGATGACGAGCAAGGCCCCGTGGCAACTCGGGCCGATCTGGTCACAGTTCCAAGAGATGCAAGACAAAGTCAAGGTTGGCCAAGCCGCACGCCAGATGAGGCAAAAGCGGGAGAAGGCCAAGCGAGATGCAATAGCAGCGAAAAAGCGCAGCGATGACATCGACCGCAACATGACTTGGTTCTGGGCGATTGTGACGGTTCTTTACTTCTGGGCGTTGATGGGAACAGTATGGATAAGCGCGAATTCAACGCAATAACTTTCCTGCTGTGCCTTTTGTTTGGCATCTTGCTTGTCTTGATGTTTTTGTTTTTGCTCGAAGGTCGCAAGATGAAGGGCGAGTTAAAGAACAGTACTCGCGAGAATCAGAAGGCGGCGTTGGTGCTGCGTGAGGAACGCGAGAAGCTGGAGAGACTGTTAAAACTGGTGGACAACACCAAGAAAGGCGAAGAGTGAGATATGTAATTTTGATGATCGCATTGGTTGCATCGGTTTTCATCTTTGGTGAAGATCGCTATCGCTATCCATGCCAGAACCCGCGCAATTGGGAAAACACAGAATGCAAGCCACCATTTTGCACAGTCGAAGGCACTTGCCAAGACAAACTACTTCCACCTGAAATGCTTTTAAAGGACGACAAATGACATTCACTGAAAAACTGAAAAAAATTCTGTGCATCATGCTTGGGATTGATGGGCAGCCATTCATCCCAGAAGAGCGCATGAGCGTCGAGCAGATTCAAGTGCGCGTCTGGGCTGTTGTGATTCTCACAATCGCATTTGTGTTCGCGTCCACCGTGTTGATTGCCATCACCTCTCTGATCTTCACAATCCAGCCAATGCTGCGCATGGCCCCAATTGATGCAATCTTTGCCAAGCAGGTGAACGATGCTATGCTGCTGTCTGGCGGAGTGCTTGGCGGCGTTGCTGGCATGACGTTCGTGAACGCTGGCGTGAACTACGTCTACAAGAAATTGACAGACGAAACCCCGCCACCACAGGTTGATGAAAATGCTGCGTGACGTAGGGATATTCGTTTGCTGCCTTGTGATGGCGTTTGCCGCTGGCCGGTACCAAGCACGCCAAGAGATCAAGGCAGAGGTCGAGCGCATCGAGTCATCGATGCGTGACGAAGCGGCCACGGCTACCGCCAAACTCGAAAAGGAAAAGCAAGATGCTCAACTCAAAGTCAATCAGCTTCGTGCTGATGTTGCTGCTGGCGCTGTCCGGCTGTCAGTCCGTGCCAGTTGCCCTGCCGGATCTACCGAAGGGGATCAGCAAGCGCGAGCCGAACTTGACTCAAAGACTGCTGACGAACTTATCTCCATCGCAGCAGACGGCGACCAAGCCATCATCGAATTGAATTCGTGCATTGATTTTTACAACAACCTGAAGGCGATTAAATGACAACGCAACTCACCCCCAACTTCACTCTTGAAGAGCTGACGATCACCAACCACCGTGAGTTTGACAACACCCCGACGACGCACGAGAAGTGCATCATCGACGGCGTGCCCACCACGGTTAACGCCTACGAGAACCTGCCACGCTTGGCTAATTTCCTCGAGCAAGTCAAGGCACTGCTGGGCGGCAAGCCGATCATGGTCAACAGCGGCTTTCGCTCACGTGACGTGAACACAGCGGTTGGTTCAAAGGACACCAGCGACCACCGTCGCGGTTGTGCTGCTGACATCCGCGTGCCAGGCATGACGCCCGACCAAGTGACCAAGGCGATCATCGCCAGCAGCTTGCCGTTTCAGCAAGTCATTCGTGAGTTCGATGCGTGGACACATGTGTCAATCCCCACGAGCGACAGCGATGCGCCTAAGCGCCAAGCCTTGATCATCGACAAGGCCGGCACTCGTCCCTACGCCTAAGGCAACTTGTAGCGGTCACGACACGGGGCGCAGGCCCCGTTGATTAACCGCTGCGTGTACTCGCCGCACATGTCGCACTCGCCTGGCACGCCAGGCTCGAGCTTTGCGCGCGTTGCTTGAATGCGCAACGACTCGGCGAGATGGCGGTCTACCTCTGAGGCAGCGCGGTCTGCTTCGTCAGCCATGGCTTGCAGGCCCCAACGCAATCGGCACCCAGCGCATGACCGTCTGGTCGTAGATCATCGGTTGCAAAATGGGGTGCGTAATGGTCACCTCGTTGTCGGGGGTCAACCCCATGGTGGTCTGCTCGTCGTAGCCGAACGGCAGCTCTGTCACGTACTGCGCTCTCATGCTTCACCCCCGTAGCGTTTCTCCATCTCGATCAGCAGATCGACTTCGTGCTTGATCTTTTCCAAATCCTCGAATCGGTTGCCGCTCAATGGCATCTTGTCGCGCCATCGCGTGACGCGCTTGACGATGCACCCCTCAAGGAAGTTGAGGTTGTTAGCCGAGATGTATTCAACCGGTTGAATGGCTTTGGCTTTGTAGTGCCCGCCGGCCACCTGCACATCGAGTGCGCTCTTGGCCGCCATCGCTGGGATCTGAGCGGGGTGCTCAACCGGTGTGATGCCACCGGGCTGGGGGCCCCACTTGTCCGCACGCACGCACATGTTGCACGGGTACGTATCGGGGTCGACTCCTCGAAATGCGCAGGTATCGCATCGTTTCTCGGTCATTTTGTTTTGCCTTTCATGTACTCGAGTAAAAGATCTTGCACTTCGCGCTTTGTCTCGCGCCGTGCTACAACCAGCTCGTCGACGGTGTCGCGGGCTACGATGTAGTGGATAAAGACAGGGCGCTTGTACCCTGCCTGTAATTGTCGCACCGGCCCAATGCGTTCGATGATCTGATCGTGCTGCTCAAGATCCCACCAGTGTGAAAAGAACACGATGATGTTGCCGCCGTCTTGCAGGTTGAGGCCGTGCCCTGCGCTCGCAGGGTGGGCAAACAGCAGAGGGATCTTGCCTGCGTTCCAGTCGGCGATTGTCTTCGGGTCAGAGTCGAGCACACGCCCTTGCGGGAATGCACGTTGCAGCCTGGCCAAGTCTGACTTGAAGTGGTAGGCCACCAAGATCGGCATGCCGGCGGACTCGCCGATAATCGACTCGAGCGCGTCGAGCTTTTCGTAGTGCGTCTCGACCCACTGCTCTTTGCCGTAGCGGTCAGGGTCTAGGTAGACCGCACCGCTTGCAAGTTGCAAACACTTGATGGACTTGGCAGCGGCGCCAAACGCCTCGACGTCTTGGCCGTTGCCCAGCTCAATGAACATTTCTTTTTCCATGGCCCTGTACTGCGCACGTGCGCGCGCAGGCAGCTCGACCTTGATGACGTTGACGATCGGCTCCTCGAGATCGAACCAGTCGGCGGGGTCGATCGTCAGACAGATGTCGGCGAGGCGCTCTTGGATCTCGTCTTGTGCGTGCGTTGCCGGCGTCCACTTGGTGAACTTGTCGTTCTTGGTAGGACGAAACCAGCGGCTCTGGAACGAGCTGTAGCTCTTGCCAAGGCGCTCACCCCCATCCAAGAACCAAGTCTGCCCCCAGAGGTCGTCCAAGCCGTTTGGCGAGGGGGTGCCGGTGAGGTTGATCCAGCGCTCGATCTCAAGGTGGGCGTACTTGGACAGCACCTGTGCGCGCACGCCTCCTTGGCGCAGGCGAAACGACTTGAGCTTGGTGCTCTCGTCGGCCACCACGGTGGAGAATGGCCACGCCCGTTTGTTCTTTTCGTACCACTCTGACAGCCACACTAGGTTGTCGTAGTTGATCGCGTAGACAGGCGCGTCACGGCGTAGTGCAGCGTCGCGCTCCTTGGCGTCACCGGTAACCGACACCACCTCAAGCCCGCGCAGGTGATCCCACTTCTTGACCTCCTCTGGCCACGTCGTTCTGGCCACGCGCAATGGAGCCAGCACCAGTGTCGGGCGGTCTTCGCCCACCACGTTGTGCAGGGTGTCGAGGTAAGTGAGGGTCGTCACGGTCTTGCCCATCCCCATGCCGGCCCAGAGAGCGCAGCGGGGGACGTCGACCATGTGTTGCATGCCGATGTTTTGGTACGGCCTTGGCGTAAATGGTTTGCTCATGTTGGCCACGGCCCGCGAATCGTTGTCAGGCCCTGCGCTGGTGGCGCAGCCTTGGCTTGCTCGGCCCTCTCAGCCTTGGCTTGCTCAGCCTCTGCTGCCTTGCGCTTGTGCCACGCCATGGTGTACCCGCGATGGTACGCGGCGCGCTCCTCTGGCGTGCGCTTGACGCGGTTGGGGCGAGGGCAATCCTCCGGCACCACCACGGCGCAGTAGACCTGAGCGAGTGGGCCTTGGCGGGGGAACTCCCAGCGGTCGACGTAGGCGTCGGGCATGCAACTCAGCGAGTGGCGCACGCTCTTGTCCGAGGCCTTGGTCATTATGACGAGGTCGCGGGTGGTGAGCCCCTCTGGGTGGGCCAACAGCAGCACGCGGATCTCTGCGCGTAAATCTCTTTTCATTTCAGTAACTCCTCGACCCCTTCAACGGAGTCAATAACAACAACGACCTGACCCAGCCTGCGCATGCGTTCATGCTCGCGCAGTTGGTATGACTCAGGCTCTACGCCTGGCGCCTTGAGTTCGACCCAGATGCTTTGGCCGTTTTCCCCCTGCGTCCACTTGAGAACCGGCAGCATCAGCAGCCGATCGGGCGCACCACGGCGACCGACCCACTCCACCTTGCGCACTTCCCCGCCAAGCTCTTTCACGCGGTTGACGAGGTGGCGTTCGATATCGCGCTCTCTCATGCTTCAACCTTAATGCCGTGGGCGGCTTCGACCATTGCAATTGCCTGCCCAACGGTGTCGGCCTTCAAAATGATTGCTCTGCGTTGCTCTTCCGTCAGCGGCTTGCGTTGTTGTTGTGGTGTGGTGTAAAGAGGCTCACACATATCTGGGTATTCTGCGACCCAATTAGCATCTCTGGTTAGCATATCTTTCTCGCGGATGTACCACGCCACAGGCTCACCCTGCTCTTGCTTGGCTAGTGATTCTTTCATGGCGATGATGTCATCCAGACCCAGACAGTAAAGCTCTTCGCCATGCGTCATGCCATCTTCATCGCACATGCGAACGCCAAAACGCTGTGCAAGTTCTCTTGCTTCTTTACTCACAGTGGAGCCTCCTCGAAGTTGTCAGGGTTAAACCGTGGAACACGGGTGCCTCGGTCTTTGGGGTTTGGGAATGAGGGAAAGGGCCAGCTCATAGCGCCTCCTTGACTTGCGCCCACCAGCGGCGCACCTCGCTGGGTTTGTAGTACGCCTTGGTGGTGCCGCTGCCTACGCTGACAAGCTCAGGCTTGGGGCCGTTGCGGTAGCGCATGTAGTTGCGCATCGTGTTCAGCGGCATGCCGAGTTCTCGAGCCATCTCGGTGGCCGTGAGCAGCGGCTCGCGGTTTTGCTTGCGTTTTGGAAAAGTGCCGACGTTAGGCATTTTGGGCTCCTGCTTTGGCGATTGATTGTTTGAGATCCCACGCAGTGATGTACCGCTTGTGCCCTTTGGATCGGCAGGCTGTGCAAAGGTTGTCAACATCACTGGCGTAGCCGGCTTTGCACTTGTAGCAAACCAGTCGGCCCGTTCTGGGGCTGGTGTATGGCAGCTTTGGGGTCATGCCGTGCCCCCCAACACGATCACGATCGCGCAAACAATGGCGGCGATAAAGCTCGCGGCCATGACGATTTTGTCTTGAATGTCCATCTTTGGCTCCTCTTCGATTGGGTAAAGCACGTGGTCGGTGCAGGGCCCGAAGGCCTGCTCCATGGTGCGGGGGTGGCGGTAGGTCAGTGGGTCGTACATGGCGTCCCTCCCTTTTTATTGTTCAGGCGCTTGCAAAAGTTTATGGCTGCAACCAAAGCCAAGTTGCGCTGCCATTTAGGCCCGCTTGCAAAGGCATACCACCGCCCTTCTACCTTTCTGATACGCATCTTCACCGTGCTCATGTCACACCTCACAGGTCGTACAGCGCGACGCTGTAGTACGGGGCGCGCACCTTGGTGGCTTTGTTGAGCACGCGCTTTGGGATCTCCACCTCGAGCAGCTCGACGACCTTCTTGTAGTCGACGCTGGGGGCGGGCTCGCTGAATTTGACGACAGCTTTGTAGGCTGCGCTTTCGATCACCTCAACGCCGCTGGTGATCAGCAGTTCTTTGAGGGCTTTGGCCTCGTCGTTGAGCTCCTTGAGTTGAGCGTTAACAGAAGCCAGTTTGTCTACGATGGCGGCGAGTGCAAGGTCATTGGGTTTCATCTCGATCTCCTAAGGTCGTGGTCAAAATCAACCACAACCAGATATTAGCACATGCTAATGCCAAATCAAGAATTATTTTTTGCAGTGTTGTTTTTTGGAAACACACCGTAGCCTCGTGGGTAGGGGCTGTCCCAGTGCTTGCGCTCAATGTCGCTGGCCTCGCCGAGAAGTTCGGCCTCCTTGGTACGGCCTTGGATGTAGGCGAGGCGCTCGCGCTCCTCGAGTGTTGCGTTGCTTGGCAGTTGCATGATCAGTCCTTTCGGTAGCGGTAGGTTTCAAAGCCGGCGGCAGAGAGCGGCAGGCCCTGTGCCCACGGTGGGTTGTTTGACATCAGCGCGGCTAGGCGGTAGTGGTTCCACAAGTCGCGGTCTTCTGTCTCGGTCAAAAGTTCGTCGTGCACGCTAAGCACAATCTCAAAGCCGTGCTCCTCGACCAATGGCATGTTGTAGCCGAGCACGTCGCGAGCGATAGCCTGCACAATGTTCTCCACCAGCTTGCCGCCGTAGGTCTTGATGCGGCCCCAGCGGCGGGTGTATTGGTTCACGCCCATGTAGGTGATCTGGTCGCCCTCTTCCACGCGGGGTTGCAGGTAGCACAGGTAGCGACCAGACGGCAGCTTGATGCGCAACCACGCACCGTCACGGCGGATCTTGAGCATGCGCACATCAAAGGTCACGCCAGGGTTGGCGATGGCCGAGCGCACTGCGTCGCCCGTGTCTTTCCACAGCGACTTTGTCTGTGGGTGGGCAGCGCGCCAAGAGGCCTTGAGCACCTCACAGGCGACGTAAATGTTCTTGGGTAGGCCAAGGGTGCGGCGCTTCTTAACGGCCCATTCGTAGATGTTGTAGGCCTGCGCAATAGCGTCCTTCGGTGCGGTGGTGTGCACCGCATCGGCGAGCTCGTCCAGATCCATCTGGTACACCGCAGCGAAGGTCAAGAAGGCAGCGACGCCGCCCTCGTAACCGAGGCCCAGCTCCATGACCTTACCGATCTGGCGCTTCTGACCGACCGCGTCTTTGGGATCGATGTTGAACGAGCGGCCATAGGCCACCTTGTACAAGTCTTCGCCAACGCCGGCGTCGAAGTCAGCAAAGGCCTTGAGCTTCCAGTCTTCGCCCGCCACCCACGCGAGCACACGGCCCTCGATGTTTGACAAGTCGGCAATGCACAGCTTCTTGCCGGGCGGGGCGACGATGCAACCGCGCACCGTGTTGGCCGTCAGGCGCATCACGTTGTCGAAGGTGAGGTCGGCCACGCCCGCCTTGAGCGCCTCGACACCCAGATCGATCTGGTCTTGCTTCATGTCTGGGCGGGGCATGTTCTGTGGCTGGAACACGCGGCCGGCCCAACGTGCAGTGCGCTGCGCACCGGCAAACTGCAAGGTGTTGCGTAGGCGCCCGTCTTCGCTCGTCGCGTTGGTCAGCGCTTTGTACTTGGCGGTCGATGTCTTGGTTGCCTCGAGGCGGATCGACAGCAGGAGCTTGACGCCCTCTGGCAGCTCAGGGTCTTCGAGCCGGCGCTTTAAGGTGTCGGCCTTGAGGTCGGGCAGAGTGACGCCGTAGAACTCAACGATGTGGCGCAGCAGCTCGTCGCGTCGGCTGACGTTGGTGAGGTCTCCAAGCGAAGCCTCGTAGACCTTGTCCTTGAGTCGCTCCTTCTCGCGAGCAGCAGCAGCGGTAGCCCCGGCTGCCAGTTCAAGATCGACTGCAAAGCCTCGGTCGTTGATGCGCTGATCGAGATGCCACAGGGCGAGCTCTGGGTGGCCGGGTTTGTAGTTCCAGCTTGGCAGGCGTCGGTCAATCTCGCGCATGGCGATGATGTCTTGGCGGCTGTACTCGAGGAACTCGGCCCACTCTTCGGGGTGTGTCTCACGTGTCTTTCTCCTGATCTTGCTGCCCTTTGGTGCGGGCTTGCAGAACATTTGAATGAGCTGCTTGCCCCTCTTGTCTTTGGCTTGGTCTTCGGCTAGGCCTAGCACTTCACCGATCTTGTCGAGGCCGCCAGGCAGGCCGTGGGCCATGGCCTTGATCATGGTGTCCATCCAGCGCTCGACGGGGATGTCGATACCCCACACGTGGCGCAGCAGCGTGCGGTCGAAGTGAGAGTTGTGCGCCTTTATGATGACCTCTGGGTCTTTGAGGTGTGACCAGAGCACGGCCATCGGCTTTTCAACGTGACGAGCGATTGCGGTGCAGTCGAGCACGGTGGGCTCTTCATCATCGATCGCCCACTGCGCGACGGTGATCTCGGTGCTGGGGTGCGCAGCGTAGCGGTGGGTGCTGTGCGCTTTCAGGTCGCACTCGCTGTAGGTCTCTGTGTCTAGCCAAAGTATTTTCATGATGTGTCCTTTGGTGAGAGCCGCGCTACTCGCTGCGCCGACGGGCTTGCGCCCAGGACAGGGACGGCATCCGCTTTTACGCGACTCTCAACAAAAGCCCTCGTCTTTCCGAGGCGTCAGCTGCGCTCCTAGCTCGCAGCAACGTCTTTCCGTGGTGTCAAATCTATGTCGAGATTTCCCTGCATTATTTTTACAGGCCCCACAGGGTTTGCGCACGGTGCTGGTGGGTTTCCAAATACGGGCACCAACACTTAGCGATCTCAACTTTGTTAGCGGGCGATCAACCCGCTTGAGGAGGTAAGGCCCCCCGTTGTTATGCGATGTCGTCTGCGTCGGCACCGTCGGTGACGGCCTCGAACTCGTCGCTGTCGGCTGGGCGGCCAGCGCTGAAGGCGTCGCCATCACGCAAGAACTGCACGCCGCGCAGCTGTGCGTTCACGCGCTTGCCGTAGGCGTTGTCTTGAGCCCACAAGTCGAGGCTGACGTTGACGTAGCAGCCAGCGTAGATCTTACCGTCGCGGTCGGTCAACGGCGTCTTGTCGCTGTTGATCACGGTGGGGCGGGCAGAGACCTTGGCGCTTGCGCTCACGAACATGTTGCCAGGGAAGCCGTCGTAGTTGGGCTTCTCGTCGCCGTCGTGCAGCGCGAGCTTGCCAGTCTTCTCGAGGCTCTTGATCATTGCCTCGGCCTTGTCTTTCCACTTCTCAGTGGCGACGGCGTTGATCTTGGCGTTGATCTCTTTGATCTGAGGGTGGTCAGTTGGCAAGATCAATGCGGCGCTGTAGCGTGGCTCGCCTTCGCCGGCAACTGTCGATGGCTCGAACAAGTTGGGGAATGCCAAGCGCACGTTTTTGAGCATGATGCGGCCGATAGGAGCTGAAGTTGTAGTCATTTGAATTTTTCCTTTGAGGATTGAAGTTTGAAGTTAAGCCAAGTCGTTGAGCGATTCGTCACCGAACTCGCTGTCGACCGGTTGGAGATCCAGCGCGGGGCGTGGGTCTGAGACAGGGGCAACATGGGGCTTGCCTTCTGTCTGCGTAATCAGGGCCTTGAGTTTTGGCCACTGACGGGGGCCGATGGCGCCGGCTTTCACCAGCTTGTCGGCGGTAGTTGGACTGATCAGTTTGAAGTCGTACATGTCTTCAACCTTCAGTCGCATCGCTTTCATGGTCTCTTCGGCTTGCGCCTTGTCGACCCATTGGCGATGACCCTTTTTGCCGGCCACGACTTTGTAGCCTGGCACTTGGCCACCATTGAGCAGGCGGTAGTCGGCCTCTGCGCGCAGAGCCTTGCACCAGTCCTCGATCAAGTCAACCTTGTTCAAGCACGCGGCCAGCCAGTCGGTTGACTGCTCAGCGTAGGTCTTCACGTCGGCCAAACCCATCTCGTCGAACTCGTCGGGCGTGGCGGGTGTGACAAACGCAACCGTGTCGGTCACCGCGTCGCGCAGCGCGGGGCAGATCGCCTTGGCCTTGCAGAACTTGCACTGGTCTTCACCAGGGCGCAAGAAGGTTTCGTTCCACGTGTTGAGCTCTTTGTTGCGTAGCATCTCAGCGCTCTTGCAGGTGTTCACGACACTGCGCGCAGTGCTGCGGCCCCACTTCTCGAGAGCCTCGACGGTGGTCTCCCACTCGCTTGGCTTCTCACTGATGCGTGGCTGGTCGATCACGAGCTTGACCTTGTCGAAGTCACCGGCCAAGCCGTTGAACTTATCCAAGGCACCCAAGCCGTAGAGCGAGAGCTGCGCGTTTTCAGTCACGTCAACCCAAGTGCCCTTGCCGTACTTCAGGTCGATCACGATGATCATGTCACCGCGACAGATCACGACGTCGCCGGTTCCCCAGCCCTCTTCACGAGGCACGTCGATGTAGTCTGCGTAGCACAGCTGCTGCTCGACAAAGAGCACGCCGTCGTCGCCTTGGTACTCCTTGACGCGGTCGGCCACGCCTTGGATGTACTCGGCCATGTCGTCGTCCACCTCGATCTCGTAGGTAGCGTCTTCCTCTTTGACCGTGAAGATGCGACCGATGTAGCCAGCGGCGGGCGTCTCGCCGGTGAGCACCAGCTCGAGCAACTCGTGCGCGGCTGTGCCTTCTGCGGCGTAGATAGATGAGCGGTCAGGGCGACCGGCTTCTAAGACCTTGCTGCCTGGGCAGAGCATGATCTTCTTGAAGCCAGAGGCCGACCATTTGCTGTGGGCTTCAGGCATTGGCGCCACCTTTCCAGCCCAGCTTCACAAAGTCAGCCGACAGGTTGGCAATCGCAGGCAGGTTAGCCGTTGGTTTCTCCTCTGTTGGCATGTACTTTACAAACTCTGGCAATGCAGTTTGCAACTGCTTGAGGGTTGTGCAGCTGTTTACCGCGCCTTTGAGCTTGCGGCGAGCGTCGTTGCGAGCTTCCGCAGCTAACTTCCACGGCTTGATCACTTCCTCGAGGTCGGCGTCGCCAACGATCACGGCGTAGGTGCCACGCCCAATGATGTCGTAACCTGTGTGCGCGGTGCGCAAGGCCTTGGGGCTTTCGCGGTATAGCTTGCGCGCCACTGGCGACATTGCCTTCACCGTCAATGCTTGAATTTCGGCAAGAGCTTTGTCGGTGTCGATAGCGGGTACGTCCTGCATCACTGCGCGGACGATCGCTTCTTTTTGGTAGGTATTAAGACGCATTGGCCACCTCTGCGCGGTAGAGGCGCTTGGCTTGGCGTATGCCAACGGCTTTGATCACGGCCTTGCGCTGTTGGCGCTCGCTGTCTGGGTCGTGTTTAAACGTGCCCTGACGGCCAGAGTTCCACAGCACTTTGCCTTTAGCGGCGCCAGTCACTGCGCCGAATAGGTTTTTAATCATGTCAATACCCCCGAATTGCTTCACGCACAGCGTTGAACGCCAGCGCAACGGACAGAATGGCGATGGCCCAAGCGAATACCAGAACGGCAATCATTAAGAGGTCACCCAGAATTGCGGCGTCAAGCATTTAGGCCTCCAATGCTGCGGTCAACGCAGCCAATGCAGCTTCGTACTGCTCAGGGGCCAGCTCTTTGGCGGACGCCTTGCCGAAGGTGCCGATCACGGCGAGCGCTGCGTCACGGCCCTTTGCGTTGGCCAGTGCAAAGACCGCTTTTTGAACGCTCGTATAGTCGACGGAGGAGGCAGGTGATTCCTTGGTCTCTTCCGTGGGCGCAGGGGTAGATGTTGCAGCAGCAGCTTCCGTCTTGGACTCGGTTTTTGGTTTGGCTGCCTTCTCCGCTTTTGGGGCGCTGGTTTCCTTCTGCACCTTAACCTCGGCAGCAGGCGCAGCGGCTTGCGCCACGGCGGGGGTGACACCGGCAGCGCCGGCTAGGTACGCAGCAGCCTCTTGGACTGTTGCGAATTCGAGGGTTACTTTTACTGACATTGAAAACTCCTAGTGGTTGAAAAAATCGTGATCAAATTCTAGCGCATGTTAATGCGCGTTTGCAAATTTATTTTAGCTGTTGTTAATACGCAACATTACTGTCGAAGCGCTGAAACAAGCTCTCGTCCCAGTCGCCCCACGTGGTGGCTTTGGGGCCGACGAGCACGCCCTCGAAGTTGTCGGGCCAGCGCAGGGCGATACAGTCTTGCTCGAGCTCTGCAGAGAGCACGGCGATCTTGCGCAGGATTTCTTCGACCGTAGCGTTGCCCGTATGCACGCGGGCCAGCAAGATGTCTTGATCGTGCAGCATGCCGTCGTCGCCCTCAACCTGCGCCTGCCGGCGACTGGCGTCGGC
>JACCDY010100093.1_pt1 | contig 43495 bp, 34 predicted proteins | sample 7446391 | NCBI WGS metagenome assembly JACCDY01 (sample SAMN15323451, study PRJNA562643) | freshwater metagenome | isolation source: river surface water | place: USA:Blue River Watershed | collected 2017-08-18
TTAAATGATTTATCGTCATCTTCATACAGATTACCCACATATTTTTTCTTGGCTAAAATAATAAAAGGCCATAAAGTCTTTTCATAAACTTGTTCTTCAGGTTCTGGTAAAATTTTACAAATTGTAGCTCCTGCTAGCATACCTATTTCGATACAAATAGGTAAACTATCCCTATCAGTTCTAATTTCCTTGGTTTCAATATGATGAATTTTTGGACTAAAGAATACAGAATCAGTATTTTTAACAATCATAGAACCAATACCAGCATGGAAATGTCCTACTTCAGTTTCCAAGTCATACACATAATCATGAGTGTATCCTAAATCATTAATTTCACAAATGGAATATGGATCAGGAAATTCATTATATTTCCAACATATAATTCTAAATGAATTAGATTTTTTCTCAATTGTTGGAAATAATCCTGCTAATTTAGCACAATAATAAGTTTCAAGTGCATCTTCGACATATTCTGTTTCAATAAAATGATTGCCTTCCGAATCAGTACAACCACCCCAATGATTATAACATTTCATAAAGTTATCTATTGATTGTTCGGGTGTATACGAGTTTTCAAATAAATCATTATGTAAAAGTTCTTGACCTAATTGACACTGTTCAGGTTTAATTTGTTTACATTCTGGATCTAAAAGTGAGTGATCCTCAGTAACTCTTACATACCCATTTGGAGTTATTACTTCATAAATTTTTTTATAAGTTTTGTGTCTAATTACTCGAATAACTTTGGCCCAACCTTTATCAGTCCAAACTTTGTAATCAATCGATTCATCTTGTTCTTTTTCAGATAAATTAGTATCTTCAGCTTTAAATTGAGAATAATCTGAAAAGTTTTCACCAATGCTATCAATACACATAAATTGTACACGATTTTTAGAATCTAATAATAAAATAGGTGTATCTCCTGTAACTGAATCTCCATAAATTACTTGAGGTTTAACTCTAAATTCTGGATTAATTAATTCAACAACTTTTTTATAAAAGTATTCAATAAATTCTTCTTTGGTATTTCTTCCTGCTTTTGGTTCAATCCATTTTTTAGCTTGAATAGTTCTTTTATGATAAACATCTTTATCAAATACTTCAAGTGCATATTGATTATATTTCTTTTTATCATAAATCGCATAGTTCATTAAATTTCCAAATGCACCTTCAATAAATTCTTTGGAAAGTTCTAACATCTTACGACCAGTTGCGGTAGTAGATGCAGCCAACTCTTTCATATAAATTGGAGATGTAGGTGCACCGACTTGACCATACAAACTATTTGCAGTAACTTTATACGCCAATTGTAAACCATCATAAATAGCTGATGCAAAATAATCACCAGCAGCTGCAGCTTTTTCCATAAGTTTTTTGGTTGAACTACGTTTATCAAGCAATTCTATCAGAATTAGTGGTAAAATGCCTTTGGTTCCATCTAATTTTTTTGCAAATCGACAAGTTGTAGTTGTCCCATCATTATTATTATAAGTTACAGTTTGATAATCATATCCATCTAGATTATCATATTTCGGTTCTATTACATAACATTCTTGAGATATATTAACTAAAATCATAGATCTAGGATATAGACTTGCATAATCTAATACTGGAATAGGTTCATAATGCACACCTTTTACAGGAGGAAATACAATAGCACCTTCATAACCAGATTCGTCTTGGTCATCATCATCAGAATCATCACCATGTTTTTTAATTTTTTTAAACTTATCATCTGGATTTTCTTTTTGTTTTACCTTAAGTTTAGGCATGATGTGTTCTAATTCTCTACATTTTTTTGATACAAGTGAAAAGATTTTTACACCTTGTCCCCTCATAAAAATATAACTTAGAGGAACACTACAAACGTTAGCCATACCTATATTATTATTGAGCACTTGGGTTTTTTCCATTAACTTGGTGACCAACACACAATCCATAATACAGTATTTGGCAATGACACCACGATCTTCATCAGATCCACGTTGAAATCTAAAAAGATCTTTTGCTGATACATCATCTTTTGCATGACACCAAAAAGTTTTATTTTTCTTTTTAGTAGCACCACCATGTTTTTCACTATAAAATGCTTCTTCTGGAATAGTTCCATTTAATTTCATTTTATATAACTTTGGATCAGATTCATCTTTAATAATCTGAATAATTTTATATTTTTGGTCATGTTTGTTTTCTGTCAAACCATCATCCCACATAATATTTACATAATCATCTTCTTTTATACCATAAACACTTTTTGTTGTGACCCAACATTCTTTATTGTCGGATGGATTTTCAATATATCCTTCTATTTTTTCACGAATAAAAGTGGATGCTACATTATCTAATTTAAAACTATCTAATTTAAAATCTCTCATAGCAACTTTCATTAAATCAATAATAATTCGTCCATTCATTTCAAAATATTTAAGAATATTTTCTCCAAGAGCAGAACTTGCTAACTTTTTAATTTTAAATTCGGATACTTCATCTTGAATTCTTGATAATTCAGAAAACTTTTTGAGTATTTTGTGTTTATCAGCACGATCTTTCATATATTGAAAATCGAAGCCGTTAATGTTATAACCGGTAATAATGTCGGGATCTTTTAATTTAATTAATCGAGTCCAAGCAAGCAACATACTTTTTTCATCTTTAAATGACTGAATTTCTACATCTTCTAGACCTTTTATTTTTTTACAACCACCTAATGTTAAAATATTTTTATAAAATGGCTCAGATTCACCATAATATGAAAATACAGTACCGATTTGAATAATTGGATCATTATCATTTGTAGCAATAGGGAAATCACCGGATTCACTCATACATTCAATATCGAATGAAGCGATAATAAATTTTTGAATAGAGTTGCTGTCATACGGATTTAATTCTGTCCAGTTAGTTTTAATAGCAATTTCGCAATGGGAAAATCCTTCATCATATTCCTGATACTTTTTAACTTCTACCCATCCACATGCATTTAATTTTCTTATGTGCATACATCTGATAAATGGTTCAATATTTGATTCATAAATACCTAACTTAGTTGGTTTTTTAAAAAGTGCTGGAGACATAATTTTATTTCTTTCAATCCAGTATTCAAATGTTTTAAATGCTTTCATATTGTAAAAAATTAATCTAATAAATTTAAAAGTTTTATAACCAGTAAATCCATAAAACTTTTTTCTTTCAACAATATCAAAGTTTTTTAATCCTTTAAGTGCTACTGGATTATTAATTTTTCCTTTAATATGGTTTATTAAACTAAATGCCTTTAATTGATTCCAATCATTTGGAATTTCAATATAAAAGAATGGAGTAAAATTTTCTACATTGACATAAATTGATTTACCTTTATCAGTTCTTCCATATAATCTAATTTTATATCTAAGAGCTTCTTCAGTACCAAGTTCTTCATCCATTTCATCTTCAGGTTCTTCCTCCTCAGTTTCGTGATTTTGACCCCAATCAATTATTTGAAATACTATAGGTTCAGACATTATTAATTATTATATATATATATTAATTTATCTATATACTACTTATTTTTCATTTTTTTCAATGGTATAATAAACTATTTTAAATAATAACTATTTTATTTATTAATAATGCAAAATTATAATACGAATAATAACTATATATTTTTGTATAGTAATTTTAAAAATGTCTATTTAAATAATCAAATATGCACATATGATAATATTGAAAAATATTGTAGGTTTAAATATAAAATAATTGATAAAAACAACACAATTTCAAAAAATTCTGATAATCATATTGACAAAATTATTAAAACTGGGAAAACTATTAATCTGGACATTGAAAATTCCAATAAAGATGTTTGGGACATAGAATCAGAATGTATTATTGAAACAAAAAATAATTATGAAAAAATACTTAAAAAATCTGATACAAATATTAATACAAATATTGATACAAATATTGATACAAATATTGATAATAATCTAGACATTAATATTGAAAATTTTGTCGAAAACAAAGATAACGATCCGTGGGAAGAAGCAATGAATGATGATAAATTTTATATCAATAATCGGATTGCTAGAATATTTCCAACTTTAAAAAATTATAATAATTATGCAAAAATAAAAATAGACAATGAGTCGTTTAGTTATATAACTGTTAGAGAAATTGCCGAATATATTTCAAAAATTGTTTGTTATCATCTTTTAAAATATAATATAAATCCACAAAAAACAACATTAATAGATTATACATCAGGAGTAGGTGGTAATGTATTATCATTTTCAAAATGTTTTAATAAAGTAGTAGCAATTGAAATATCTGAGGAGAGATGTGAATATTTGCAAAATAATGTAAGTATATATGGATTTAAAAATATTTCAGTAATTAATCAATCAGCTATAGATTATAATTCAAATCAAATGATAAATACAAATCCAAATGTTATTTTTATAGATCCTCCTTGGGGTGGTAATGACTATAAAAATTCTGATTCATTAATATTAAAATTAGGCGATGTTCATATAGAAGAATTGGTTGTTGATATAGCCAATAAATTTTCATCCTATTATAAAGAAATTTTAAAAAATTTACAAGAAGTAGAAAATCCTAATTTTTCTGAAATATACAAATTCAAAAATAATAATTTTAACAATAAATTTATTGTATTAAAATTACCAAAAAATTATGATATAGAGCATTTTTACAATTTAATAAAAAAAAATTCATTTTCTAATTATGTTCCCATAATATATTTATATATACTAAATAAAATGTTAATTATCATTATAGAATTATCTTACTACTAAGATACATTTTCCGCATATATAATTCAATAAGAGTTTTGATTTATATAAAAATAATTTTTAATCAAGTTTTTGATACATTAGAACATATGCATCAGTATTATTCATTTTATTTGGATCATTCCATCTAGTAACTGATTGATCATCATGGTGATACCAATTTTCAGAATCAGTTAAACCAGCACAATCAGCAGTGTAGTGTCCAAATTGTAGTTCACCATGATGGTTGGAAATTCCTACTAGTTTATAATTATTTGAACTAATTTTTTCGGTATTCATAGTTTCATCAATATAAGGATTAAGATCAAGAGTTTTAGGAATTTCAATTGGTCTATCATCTTTAATAGGTCTGTTAGACTTTCCAAATGATTTAAATCTCTTTAGTTGAATAAATAGAATCTTAGGAGTTCTAAAAATTTTAGTTTGTGAAATTGCTTTTTGTTTACAACCACATACTCCACAATCATAATCATCAATTTCCTCTTGTTGAATATATTTATCAAGACAATTTACAAGATAAGGTGGTACAACCGGAATTTGAAGAATCGATGTATTTTCACAACGTGATGATACATTTTTACAAACTGTACATGTTTTACTTTCTACTGTAAATGCTTTGATTTGCCAACTTACAGTGTTATAATTTGTCTTAAAAACGTTAAGCATAGATTCAAGTGCTTCATATTTATTGATTACACTTCTATTTGCCTTTTTATACTCAACTAGTTCATCCATAATAGACTTTCTCTCTTCAGGATCTTGAGTATTAGATAGCTTATCTTTAATACCAATCAGTAAATCATTGTATTCAGAAATACTAGTAGGTACATTATTAATCACAGGTGATGATTGAATACCAGTTTCCTCTTCAAACATAATTTCTAATACATATCGTAAAAATTCTTCAGCATCGTGTTGATGATGTCCTCTAAACATTTTAACTTTTTGTTCAAGACATGACTTAAAATTAGACGGATTAATTATTGAATTTCCTTTTTCAATCATTACATTAATAATGTCAGAAAATCTTTCAATAACAAGATTTTCTTTGATTTCGTTTAGTTCAGCACGTTTAATAGTAACTCTAGCATCTGGATCTGTAAGACCTTGTTTTTTACGTTCTTTTTCAGCTAACCTATACATACCTGCTTTTTCAATGTATTTTTTGTATTCTGCATCTTGTCCGTTTCTATTGGCTACAAATGAAATAATTGGTGGACAATGAATTAGTAGTTGTAAAATTGATGCCATATAACAGGTATTTCCAATATTCCTAAATCCTACAAGCCCTACCTTTGGAATTTGTAGATTTTCTTGATTTTCTTGATTTTCTTCCATTTTTTATATAGAATTGTATATATGATAATATTTAATTCATTTATAATATAATATTATCAATTTTTTACAATTTATTATATACAATTCTACAATTATATATATTTAATATATATAATCATACATAATGAATAAGGTTGAAGATTTTTCAAAAATTAATATCAAAAACCCTGACAACAAATATATAGTAGATGAATTTATTAGATACTATATGTTTATATATAGTAATTATACCAAATCAGAAAAATCATCTAGAGAAAATTACTACAAATTACTTGTTATACAAAAGGTTATAAATATTATTGCCGGATTTAAACAAGAAATTACTTTAGGTTCACAGTTAGCAGACATTAAAGGAATTGGTGATAAAACTGTTTCTAGAATTAATGAAATTATTGATACTGGTCATCTTTCAGAAATAAAAGAAAGAGAGAATCAGGTTTCTGCTATTAAAGAATTATCAAGTATTTATGGAATAGGTCCAACTAAAGCTTCCTATTTTTATGAAAATTTCAAAATCAAAAATATCAAAGATTTAATTAAAGCTGATTCTAAAGGATTAATTGAATTAACTAATCAAATGAAACTAGGTATCAAATATAAAGATACTCTTTCAGAGCGAATACCACGTATTCTAATAACTAGATTAGAAATGTTTGTACAAGAACAATTAATTGATTTGGATTTTAATTTTATTTCATTGGTTTGTGGTTCTTATAGAAGAGGTAAAGATTTTTCCTCAGATGTTGATATTCTTATTACTCATAAAAATTTAAATTCAAAAGAAAAATGTGGATTATATTTAAAAAAAGTTTTAGACAGATTAGAAAAATTTCTTATTGTCGATAAGCTTACTGAAAGTTATAATACACATTTTCAAGGATTTGCCACTTTTAAAAATATACCAGATTTACCAAATTCTTATAATAAAACAGAATTTAATATTAAAAAAAATGTTATACGTTTGGACATTATTATTGTTCCAGAAATATATTTTTATACTGCACTAATGCATTTTACGGGTTCTGGTGATTTTAATCAAAAAATGAGATTACATGCTAAATCACTTGGTATGAAATTATCTGAATATGGTTTAATAAAAACTGATAAAAAAACAGGCAAGGAAACTTCAATACCTATTAATTCTGAAGTTGATATATTTAATGCATTATTACTTAAATATATACCACCTGATAAAAGATAATTTTATTTTCTATAAAGTTAAAATCTTAATTAGACTTTTTGATTGTATAATTTTACATTTGAAATTTAAATCCGCAATCATACATAGTTCTTCTCCGTCTTGAGACATGTAAATAATTGTATTATTTAGTATTATTTTGTTTCCAATTATAGTACTTTTATTAGATATATCAAAAATATATTTACTTCCCTTAATTATTTTAACCTTACTTGAATTTTTTTCTTTGATACCTAAACATATTGAGTTAGTATTTGATATGTTAGATACTTCATCTAAATCAATTGTAACTGAATAATTTATTATATTGTTCCCTCTTTTCATTTTAATAAGAGAAGTTTTATTTTTAGATTTTTCGTTTGAATCAGATGAAAAATCATTAAAATTATCATCAAACATTAATCCTATATATTTTTTATTTTTATCATGATTTTTGGGATATGATATTGTATATGCCTTAATTACAGAACTAGTATTAGAAATTGGATTTCTATTTACTATATTAATTATATTTGATTTAACTTGACTATCTAATTTTTTTATTTTTATATTTAAACCTTCAATTAATTTATGCAAATCTTTATTGCTCATTGATAAATGTTATTTATATTTGTTATATATTAAAAATATTGTATAATTCTTTATTTAATTTTTTTACAATTATTTTAACATTAGATTTTGATAATTCTGTATGATATAATAGTTCTGGTTCTATTCCTAAACTTGATATCAATTTATTTTTTTCATTATCTAATCTTTTTGCATAAAATCTTATAAAATTCATATACTTATTACCTAAATTTTTTATTTCAGGAAAATCATCTTCAAATTTATTAATAATGTACCAATTTATATAATCAATTGGATTAATATCAATCTTGGCTTCAGATAATAACATAAAAATTTCAAAATATAATAAACACCATGCTAAACAAAATCCAGATGGGTCTCCATAAACTTTGTTGTATTTATCTAATTCATCTGATCTCGTTTGAAACCCAGGATATGGTTGAATAAATTTATATTTGTAGTTTAAAGGTTTCGCTATTTTTTCATTAATCATATCATTAATATCATTTGAATTATAAAAATCTATTTCTCCGTATGGTTCAAATCTTTCAATTATTTTATTTTTATTATCAATAATCAATATATTTGCATGTCTTATATTATCATTAAATTCATTAGTAATACTAATTGATAATCTTACATATATATAATCAATATCAGTATTGAATTGTAAAAATTTTAACAAATTTTTATCCACATAATAATTATTAAAATTTTTCCAAATAATAATAAATGGTACAAATGAATTAAAACGGTAAAAATAATTTTTTAAAAATGACAAAACAAAATTATCATTATTTGATAATTCCAATAAATTTTTTTGTATTTGCCTGTAATATTCATCTTGAACAAAATATGGTACAATAACATTATTAAACTTTTTTAACATTACAATTGTATAAATCATATTGTGTATAATATCTGAACTAAAAACCCCGATATTTGTATATTCTAATAATTTTGTAATGTCAATTGGTATTTTTTTTAAATTATCAAGTTTTTCATGTTTCACATCTATTTTTAATAAACTATTTATTGATTGTCCATGAATATTTTCGTCATAAATATTAAAATGTTTTAGGTATTTTTTTAATATGCTTGTATCTACTTTTAATTTTGATATCAATATGAACAAAATATTTTCATTTTTAATATTTTTAATTTTTTTAATATTGGATTTAGATAATATTTCAAAAACTATTTCTACTAATTTATCAATTTGTATTGATTTTTCTATTGATATTTCTTCAATTCGCTCAACAAAATTAAATAAAAAATTAGTATCTGAATTCATAAAATAAATATAGTTAATTCTTGGAACAATATATTCTAATGCATTGATATTTTCATTTAAAATTAAATAATCGATACAAGTAAATTTTATTTTGTCTGGATATATATCGATATTTTTCGGATCTATATATTTTAAAATGTTTACAAGCACTTGTTCATTTTTAATATTGGCACATAGCCTAGTAATTAATAAAATTGAATCTTCCTTGTCCAGTAAATAAATATTTTTTAAAATTAATTTTATCTTATTAAAATCTTTTAATTTATCTAATTTATCCAAGTTGGTTATTAAATATTCTAAATTAGATGTTATTAATGATATTAATAAATCAATTGAATCTAAATTATTAACATCCTTATTAGTTATTATTTTTATCAAAAATTGATAATCTATCGATTCTAATATTTTAATTATAAAATTGTAAAAGTAATCAATTGTTATAATCATTTGAAATAAATTTGTTTTATTAGAATTTTTAAAATTTAATATCGAATTATCGTGCCTAACTAGTTCTTTTATTATTTTATATTCTTGATTATCTAATAAGACTCTCAAACTATTTTTTCTATTTTTATTGTTAAAACCAAGTAAAAAAATATTGGATTTTATGTATTCTAATTCTTTTTTATTTTTAATTATTGTACAAATATTTTTAGTTATATATAAATCAATCATATCAACTTTTTTTAAATAATCTTTTATATCTTTCATAAATTTAACTTATAAATTATGTACAAAATTAAATTTTACAAAAATATTATATTTTATATTATAATATTTAATAAAAAAATAATAATTTTATTTTAAGCCATTCTGCATGAAGCAAAAAGTCTTTGGTTTACATTGTATGCAATTACAGCAGTGTAGAATAAGAGGGCTTCCATTGATTTGTACCATTCAACACCTTCACCAGTTAAACCAGTGCTGGGACCCCATACTCTAGATAAAACGTTAACCAAGAGGAGGTAGATGAGGACAGTAAGGATAGCAAGAGTGATTGAGCATTTCCAGTCAATATTCATATTTGTATATATTATACATTATGAAAAAAAATATTAAAAAAATATTTTATAACTTTTTTTAATATTTTTTCAATATTTTTTCAATATTTTTATAATATTTTTGTAATTTTTAAATAAATCTTTATTGAAAAATATTTTATATATGAAAATAATTCATCTATACTTTATGCACTACAAGTAAGACAAACTTCTTCTTCCAAATTATTTCTATATTTATTTTTATTTTCACTTGGATTTGAAGTAATTCCTCGTTTTTGTTTTATAGATTTTTCTATCTCAACATCAATACCGAATTTAACTGCCTCTGTTGCTGGTCTTGATTTCAAATAATACATACCTGTTTTTAAACCTTTTTTCCATCCGTAAATATGAGATGCATATACTTTTGATATATCAGGTTTTTCCCAGAACAAATTTAAACTTTGAGATTGATCAATAAATATACTTCGGTCAACACTTTGATCTACAATAACTTTTTGCTTAAGATCATACGCTGTTTTATATAGATCTTTTAGTTCTTGAGGTATATCTAATTTTTGAACTGAACCATTATCAAATATTAATTCTGAATAAGTTTGTTCGTTCCACATACCTATTTTTTTAAGGTCATTTACCAAATATTTATTTACAACAACATACTCTCCAGCCAATACTTTTCTAACATAAATATTAGAGGTCACTGGTTCAATACTTTCAGTGTTATTCATTATTTGAGCAGTGCTCGCTGTAGGCATTACTGTTGTAAGCAAACTATTTCTAGTTCCATGTTCCTTAATTGATTCAATAAGAGATATCCAATCATAACCAAGTCCATTATCTAAATCTTCAATAGTTTTACCTGCCAAATGGAATTGTAGTAATCCCTGAGAAAATGGTGAACCTTCAAATGTACTATAAGGACCAAAACTTTTTGCTAATTCATTAGATTTTGTCAACGCATTGTAATAAATACATTCGAATATCTGACGATTTAGTTTAGATGCTGAAGCCGAATCAAAAGGATATCCCATTTTTATATAAGTGTCAGCCAATCCTTGGACACCTAGTCCAACTGGCCTATGTCTACTATTAGATTTAAATGTTTCAGGTACTGGATAAAAGTTCATATCAATTATATTATTTAGATTATGTACTGCCATCTGGACTATCTGACCAAGTTTTTCAAAATTATATTTACCATCTTCCACGAACATTGGGAGACAAATTGATGCTAAATTACATACTGCTATTTCGTCCGCCGATGACTTTTGTACTATTTCGGAACATAAATTTGAAGATTTTATTGTACCTAAATTCTTTTGATTAGTTTTTTCATTAACATGATCTTTATACATCATATAAGGCATACCAGTTTCAATTTGTGATTCGATAATTTTGACAAATAGTTCACGTGCTTTAATTTCTTTTACATATTTGTCTGCTTGTACATATGAATAATATAGTTCATCGAATTTGGACCCATATGCTTCGGTAAGCCCAACACATACATCCGGAGTCATTAGATACCATGGTCCATCCGATTCTACCGCTCTCATAAATGCATTTGGTATCCATAGAGCCAAGAATAAATCACGTGCTCGTAAATTCTCATCACCAGTATTTTTTCTCAGCTCGATAAATTCATATACATCCAAATGCCATGGCTCAATGTAACACGCAACACTACCTGATCTTTTACCAGATTGATTTATATAGCGGGCGACGCTTTCAAGTACTTTACATAGAGGAATTATACCATTGGATGACCCACCATTAGACTTTATAAGTGCACCATCAGCTCTTACATCAGAAAGATTTACACCGATACCACCAGCCCATTTGGAAATTTTCATAACGTCTGAAATAGTTTTGCTAATTCCTTCCAAATCATCTGAACATTGTAACAGATAACAAGAAGATAATTGTGGATATCTACCTCCAGAATTAAACAGTGTTGGAGTTGCATGAGTAAAATATAATTGAGACATAGAATTATAAGTTGAATAAATTAATTCAAATAAATGTTCAGGATCTGTAAACTTATATAGTCCGTGAATTTGAATTGCACATCGGGCAAACATCATTTGGGGTGTTTCAATAATATTTTTTTGTTTATCTTTTAGCAAATATGATCTAATTAAAGTTTTTAGTCCAAAGAAATCAATTAAACTATCTCGAGAATGAACTAACATTTCGTTTAATACATCTTGATGAGATTTAACAAAATTATAATATGAGTCGGAAACTAAATTAAAATCATATTGTCTCTGCACACATTCAATAAAATTTAGATTTGTTGATTTGTGAATATTTTTTAATTCATATTCAACTGCTAATTTATTAAATTCAGGTTCTCGTCCAATAAACGATGCACATGTATTGGCAACAAATTCATTTAGTTCGTATCCATTTAAATCAGATGTTATGCTGTTTCGCAAGCTTTCCACTATTTTATATTGGGTAATATCAATATCATAATGTTCAGCTCTATCACTAAAATCGCTTAAAAATTGGTCTAAACTAAAATCCATGATGAATATTATATCAAATATATTAATAATTTAAATCAATTTTTATTAAGGAAATTTTATATAAATATTCTATATTAAATTTTAACCTATAATTAATTAATGTATATATGGGACCTATTATATGGGTGTATATACTTTATAGTAAAAGTAATTTTGTATATAAATATTGCTTTCTTATATACATTTTTATTTAAAAGTTGAAATTATAAAAATATATTTTTTAATATATATAAAATGAATTCAATTCTTGTGAATACTGAAAATGACAATTACTATTACTCGGAAATAAACCACGAGCCTATTTTAGATAAATCAAATGAACGATTTTGTCTATACCCTATAGAATATACCGGATTGTGGAATTTGTATAAGAAGCAACAATCTGCATTCTGGAAAGCTGAGGAGATAGACTTTTCACAAGATTATAAAGACTGGGAAAAATTATCAAATCAAGAAAAAAACGTTATCAAAATGATTTTAGCATTTTTTGCTAATTCTGATGGTATAGTCAATTTAAATATTAGTTCTCAGTTACTTAATAAGATTACAATCAATGAAGCAAAAGTAACATATAATTTTCAAATGATGATGGAAAATGTTCATAACGAATCTTATGTATTAATGTTAGATAATTTAATTAAAGATAAAAAAGAAAAAGAACATCTTTTTAATGCTATTACAACAATTCCATCAATTAAAAAAATATCAGATTGGGCAATTAATTGGATTGATTCGGATTCTAATATAGCAAATAAGATTGTTGCTTTTGCTTGTGTTGAAGGAATATTCTTTTCAGGTGCATTTGCAACTATTTTCTGGCTTAAAAAATATAAAGGATCCGGTAAAACTTTTATGCCAGGGCTTATTAAATCTAATGAATTTATTGCTAGAGATGAAGGTATGCATACTGAATTTGCTTGTGAATTATATAAACTTATTATCAATAAACCAAGTAAAAATGAAATTTTAAATATTATTACTCAATCAGTCGATATTGCTTATGATTTTGTTACAGAATCTATTCAATGTAAACTTGTAGGCCTTAACTCTGATTTAATGTTTCAATATATTAAATATGTTGCTGATAGGCTACTAGTTTCACTTGGTTATGAAAAACACTATAAAGTTTCTAACCCTTTTTCATTTATGGATACTATTGGTATGGTACAAAAAACTAATTTTCATGAACAAAGACCTACTGAATATCAATCTGCTTATAATACTGAAACTTGTAAAGAACTTATTACCTCGGACGATTTTTAATTCGGCACTAATAAAATTAATGTTTTAATCCAGTTAGTCGAGTAATAATTTTAACTTAAAAATATTGATTTATTTAATAAAATATATACTAAATTTATGGGCAAAAAAACTTTTAAGAAAAATTTAAAAAAAAATAATCAAAATATAAATAATATAAATAATATTATGTCAGAATCTGAAAATTTATCTAAAACTTTTATTACCGAAATATCTGAAACTATTCAAACAAGTGAAACTATTCAAACTAATCAAACTATTCAAACTAATGAAACTATTCAAACAAGTGAAACTATTCAAACTAATCAAACAAGTGAAATTAGTGAAACAAATGAAACTAATCAAACAAGTGAAATTAGTGAAACAAGTGAAATTAGTGAAACAAGTGAAATTAGTGAAACAAATGAAACTAATCAAACTAATCAAACTAGAAAAATAAATGAAACTAATCAAACTAGTGAACCTATAAATACCCCAGAATCATCCGAATCCAGAGTAATATATAAAGTATCAGTAGAGATGAATGAATATTTTAATTTAAGAAACGAATCAGTAAATTTAAAAAAATACGTTGAAGAACTAAAAAATCAAATTCAAAAATTAAATTCACAATTAGAAAATAAAAATAATACTATTGGGGAATTAAATCAGTTTGTTGGATTACATGGTATATTAAATTCTAATGTGGAATTTAATAATATTAGATTAGAATTAACTAATAGAAATGAGGAATTAAAAGAAGTTAGGGAAAAACTTAAAGAAACAATTTGTGGTTTAAATTCATATAAAGATATGTATGAAGATATAAATAAAAAATATTTGATTCTAAAAGAAGAATATGAAAAAAAACTAGAAGAAAATATTGACTATTCGAATTCTTTAAGAGTATTAGTTAACCTTAAAGAAACTTTAGCAAATGTAAACCCAAATATAGATATAGAAGAAGATGATAACCAGACCAATCAGACAAATTTTACATCCAAGTCTATCCAATCGACCAAATCATTTAGTTATCCAAATGATTTTTCAAATAATAGAATAAATCCCAATCCAGATTTATCTCAGATAACAAATTCTGGAAATAAATATTTTGTATTTGAACCAGAATTAAATGTAAAACCTATTGAATTTGAACCCCAAGACATTGCGATAAAACATGAAGAATTAATAAAACAAAGAAGAAGAAATAGAAAGTTTTAATTTTTTGGTTCTAATTCCATATATAATTTATCGAATTGTTTGGATTCTTCATTTAACATTTTGTATAATTGATTATAACTTGGTAATTGTTTTGGTTTAAGTGAATATAGGTATTTTAGCCATTTGATTAAAAATTTATATTTGAAATCAACTAAATCTTCTAGTGGGGTATGAAATTTTACTTCAGCAATAGTATTTTTAGTTTTGGTATCATTATTAGCTTTATTTTTATGATATCCACATTTACAATTAGTAAATGTGTGTTTTGTTGCATCAAATTTTTCAGTATCTTTTTTATGCCCAATCCATGGTAAAGGTTTACCTGTAAAAATAACAACAAGTGCATAAGCTAAACTAATTAAATCATCGACAATAGTAGGACTTTTAAACTCATGGATATTTAAACTAATATATCTAAGAGTACCAGTAATGCTTTTAGTAGCATGAGGTGGTATCATTATAACTCTTTCACCTTCATATTTATAATATTCTTTTGCTAAACCCATATCAATAATAATAGGATAAATTTTTTTATAAGAATCTGGGCTAACATTTGATAATTTTTTATTAAAAACTATATTAGATAATTTTATGTCTCGATGAATTACTCCACATCTGTGAATACATGACATTATATTTAATAAATGAGATGCTGTAAAATATTTTGCTCTTTCGCTAAAATTAAATTTTTCCATAATACTTTCAAAATTATCACCACACAATTCCATAGTTAAAAAATTAAAATCATTACATTCAATATATGAAAATGTTTCTGGAATACACCTATTTTTTAATAAAAAATTAATTCCAAGTTCATCTGGGATTGTTAATAAATTATTTGATGTTAAATGATGATATATTTTTATTATATTATTTTTATTATAAGTTTCTATACTTTTTTTAACTTTTTCAAATTCTTTAATTTTTTCACTTATTATTTCTTGATTTTCATTTTTTTCATTAATATTATTATCAGTTAGTTGGGTTAATTCGTTTTTAAGTTCATCACATAGATATAAATATTTTAAATATTTTTTTACCATATAAACTTTTCTACATATTTTGAATTCCCGTATAAGAGTTAAATTATTATTAGATTTATTTTCACATTTAACAGCAATATCTTTATTATTAAGTTTTGCAACATAAACACTTCCAAATGCTCCACTACCTAATTTATTTTGGGTAATTACAAATTGATCACTTAATTTATTCGAACTAAACATTTTATAATTATTTATATTTAGTAGATATTATTTAATATAAATATAACCTTATAATATTTATATCTCGAATATAATAAATTTTATTTTTTTATTTTGTATAGTTTAATTATAATTTTAATTAATGAATTATAATTCTTTAGCCAATAGAGATTATGAACTTTATAATAATAATTTTGAAACTACAGATATAGGTACAAACCCACTTATAAATAATAGAATTAATGATTATTTTAATAATATTTTAAATCAACCAGAACCACCAAAAACATATTCAATAGTTACAAAATCTGATTATTCTTGGTCTAAATTTTATAAAGATTATATTGAACATAACATGTTATTTATAGTAATATTAATAGGAATTGTTATATTTTTAGTAATCAGGTATTATTCTATGGATTATGATGCAAAATCAGATGATGACATCACAGATATAGATAAATTAGATGATTCAGATTTGGAAACTACAAAAGGTAAAAAAAAATATAAAAAACAATTAAAAAAATATAAAAAACAATTAGATGATGAAAAGAATAAAATTTTAAATATTATTGATGAATTAAGTAGTGTTAATTACGAAGAACAAAAATTTTATAGTTCTAAAGAACAAAATTATCAAAGTGAAATACAAAAATTAATCCAGTATCAAAAAATGAAGGAAATGCAAGATATTGAAGAAATTAATCAATTAAAAGAATTACAAGCACAATTAGTACATAGTAATAATGCTCCATTTGTTAAAAAACAATCGACAACTAATAATGATAATACAAAACAAACAACAAAATTTATTGAATCAGATAGACATGTATTAGATTTAACAATTAAAAATGCAGACACTGATACAGAAGAAGATTCAAATTATTATAATATTAAAAATTATAATAAAAAAAATAAGGACGACCTTATAAGTGATTTTTATATCGAACCTCCATATAATTAAAATATTATTTTGTCCTATTAATTTATATAACTATTTATATAAAATGAAAATTATAATTGAATTATTATTAATCACTATAATTATTGGGATTGGTATTATGTATGTATTATCACCTAAACCAGAAATTATATTAAAGTTGCCTAATGAAAAAAATATTTATGTCGATACAAATAATGTTTGTTATAAATATAAAAAAAAATATATTTTAAATAATAATATATAATTTTAATATATATGCAATTCGTTCCAGAAAATAATAATAATGAACATGTTAGATTACCTGATACACAAACTGTATCTGGTACACAAGAAATGTCTAATCCTGATGATATAAATACATTAGAAACTTTAATCTCAATAAATCAAAATTTAAGAACTAACATTAGATTAAGTTTATCAATATATAAAAAATTAAATAATTTCGATCATAAATATATACATGAATTACTTGATGGACAAAAAAGAAAGAATTCCGAGTGAACATATTTATAATATTTTTATCACAATTATACTTGCTATATTTTTTTTATGGTTAATCTATGTTTTTACACCTTATGCTCATTATAATTTATATATTATTGAACCTAAAAATAAAAAAGATATTAATTCAAATAATTAAAAATTTTTATTTATTACATATCTAATAAATAAAAAATATTATCCTTAGACTACTAACACAGTCTTAAATTTATTATCAGTATTTGGTATTAAACCAACACATTTTAATATATCTTTAGATAAACCTAATTTAACTTCTCTATCTCTTGGATCTTTGGCACCTAAATCTGGTCCTTTATTTACTTCCATGATACTGGGTTTTAATTGGTCATCAATAGCCACATCAACTCCATATAATTGAAAGCATACACATTCAGCTTTAGTTCCTAATATATCTGTATAAGCATAAAATAATTCTCCTATCATTTTATTTATTTGATTAAATATATAGTCTGATAATACTATCTTATCTTTTTTTAATTTTATTTCTGTTTGACTTAAATCTCTATTTGAATCTAAATACTCTCTAAAATCTTGATGTGTTAATGGATTTTCCACATATACTTGTCTATCTATATATCCAGTTGTTATATTTTTATTAAAATTCATATTACCTTTTTCAAATAATTCTGGAGTATAATACATAAAACCATTTTGATATGCTAAAACTTTTATATTTCCGTAATTATCTTTTATAATCAATACATAAACTCTTAAATTAATCTTTCTTCCACGAATCATATATGGATTTTGTAATAATTCCTGTATTACCACATAATCTTTTCTTGTGTCTTGAATTGATTTAAAATTATTATGTATTTTAATTCCTTCTTGTCTTTGTCTATTACTCTTAGTTATATATAATTTATTAGGATTATATTCTTTTTCAAATCTTTTAAAATCATTATCATCAAGTAAATCCCAAGAATATGGAACTATTTGGGATGCTTTATTTTCACCATATTTCTTTTTGAGATTTAACCATAATAATATTTTAGATGCCATTTCATCAGTATTATTTATCATAAATAATCTTAATTTATCACCAAATTTATTTTTTCTTATACCATTTTCAACCAACTTGTTAAATTCTCCATCAATATCCTCATAGGAACAAGTTGTTATTAAACATGCATCAATTATTCCTGATGATAAACCATTTGCCTTTGTAAAACCATATTCTTTTAATGCATCATAGAAACAATCATCTTTTTCATATTCACAGGGTACTATATAATATATTTTATTATTTGATATGCTTTTGAATGGCTTACAATCTAACTCCTCAGAATCAAGATTATTAAAACCTTCGTTTGTGTTAAATTTATTCAAATATCTAGAAATTATACTATTAGGATTACATGTATTAGTTTCACATGCATATTTATCGATATATTTTTTCATACTTAATCCTTTTTGTACCATTTCTCCAGATACATTATAATTATATATATTATTCAAATTATTTTGATTCAACAACATGTTATTTTGATAATCAGATGATTCTTCTGATTCAGTAGGTTCTTCTGATATTGTTGACTGAACAGGTAATTTTTCTCCAATATATTGATATGCTTGAGATTCTTTAGATATAATTCCTTTTCTGTGATTTAAGATTTCTTTAATTTTGTCTTGTAAAGACAAATTAGTATTTTGATATATGATATTTTCAAATTCATTAGATGGAACTAATTGAAATAATTGTTGTTCGCTTTCAATATTAAAATCAATATTACTATTTGTATCAGAAATTTGATTACTTTCATTAATAAATTGATAATAAGATTTATCATAGGCGGTTGAAACTTTATCTAAATTTTGAGTTGGTGTAGGAGGTGGTAAAACTTGATTAACCATAGTTCTATCAATTGACTGAATTTGTTCAGGGGACATAACTGTATCTAAATAATCTGATTGTTCCATATATATAATATTTTGTTGTTCTGATTGAATTGGTTCAGGTTCTTCAATATATTTATTAACAAAATCTGCTCTAATTTTTTCATCTTTGTCTATTTTGGTTTTTAATTTTAGTGAATCAATAAATTGAATGAAATCAGGTGTTTTTAAATTGATTCTATCAATTAAATCAATTAGATCAGGTGTTTTTAAATTTAATTTATCAACTGAATCAATTAAACTAGGCGTTTTTATATTAATTTTATCCAAATAATTTGTGAATTCTGGAGTTTGAAGATTTAATTTATCAATTGAATCTAAAATACTAGGAGATTTAAAGTTAACTTTATCAATTGAATCAATTGGATTACCTGTTTTTAAGTTAATTCTGTCAATTAAATCTATTGGACTAGGTGTTTTTAAATTAATTTTATCAATTGAATCTCCAATGCTTGGACTTTTTATATTAATTTTATCAATTACATCAGTTAACCCTGGGGTTTTTATTTTTATATTATCTACTGAATCTGCTATATTTGGTAAATTAATTTTGGTATTATCAATTATATCAACTGGACTTTGAGTTTTAATTTTGGTTTTATCGATTGAGCTAAATATTGAACCAAATAGATCTTCAAGTTTATCTGTTATCATATCAAAAAAATTCATTATCCCATAAATTCCAGCTACATCATTTTTACTTTTATATCTGTTTGAATCACTAATTGATGTACTTTCTTCTAATTCTATTAAATATAAAATTATTAATATTAATATTAGAATTATTACAAATTTACTCATTAAATTTTATCTATATATTAGGTTAATAATAAAATTGTATACAAAAATGATTATAAAAAATTCCAATATAAAAATATTTTATATTTTACAAAAATAATATAATACTAATATATATTATATAAATGGATAATCCAAATATTAAGTATTTAGATTCAACTACTGACCAAGAAGAAGATTCTACTTTCACAAACATCATTATCATATTAGTTGTTATAGGAGCTTTATGGTTTGTTTTTGGCCCAAGTAAAGAAAAATTTAGCGACAATACTTCTGGTATGGAAATGCCTATTAACAAAGATTTTAAATCTGTAACTAGTCCCGATGGCATGATGGGTTCAAAATCAGATTTAATGGCCGAAATTACTAATGCAACTGACCAATATGATAGAAATGATTCTGTTTTAACATCTGCTCAACAAAAAGCTGAAAGCACTAATCCTGCTGATATGACTCCTGATGTTAGAAGTTTATTTGCTATGGATCAAATCTCTAAAGCTGATGCCAAAGGAATGAGCTGTAATATGTTAGGTATCAATCCTTCTAAATTATCAAATTACAAAAAGAAATTCTATTCTATGTACAAACATCAAGTCGAATGTCCTAAAAATTGTGGCTTAGGACCTGTTGGTACCCGTGATTGCTATTTTGATCGTTTAGGAATGAAAAAATGTGGATTAGATGGTAATGATGCTGAATGTGGTGGTATTTTTACATCAAAGTATAATAATCCTGATGTTTTTGCTTTAGGTTATTTAGCTTTAGATAACAACAATTCTAGACCATGTGTCACATGTACTTCAAAATCATCTGGTAACAACTTAAATAGAGCTGATATTGCTGAAGATGTTAGTGTATTTGATAATACCCCTTTAAAAGAAGGATTTGACATGATTGAAGGATTTAAAGGTAAATCAGGTAGTAAAGGTAAAAGTAATACAAAAGGTAAAAGTAGTACAAAAGATAAAAGTAGTACAAAAGATAAAAAAGAAAAATTCGAGATGACTGAAGGATTTATGAATTCAGATGCTGATATTGATATGTATGATAATTTACCTGAAGAAACTAGAGCAGCCGATGAAAAGAGAATGTTTCAAAAAAATATCTCAGATGCAAATGTAAGCAATTATGTTGATTTTGAAAATAATGTATATCTTAATTCAATTGGTGAAACACCTGTTGATAAGATGGCTGAAATTAGAACAAGTCAATGTGCTAGTGGAACTTGTGGACTCCAATCATATGGTAAATCAATTGCTAATGTTTATGACAAATTATTAGATACACCTGCATACACTAACAGAGCTTCATGCGATCCTAATGCTATTACTGGGGTATTAGAAGATGCTTCTTATGCTAGTGGTTATGCTGACTATAACTGGTAGAAAAACTATAGTTTTTCAATCATGTCCTCGGTTTATTTACTTTTAATTTAAAAGTAAATAAATACGAGTACTCAATACTCAGATTAATACACATTATTTTATAATGTGTATTAACTGAGGATGATTTTTATATATAAATATAAAAATAGAAAAGTATACTTTTCGTGTCATGGTCAACCTAAATAATTTTAGTTTATTCAAATAAATAATTTTTTTATTATATTATGTAAAAAAAGATGAAATTTATATAATATAAGATTAAGACAATATAATTATATATTCAAAAATCTTATGAGTAGATATAGTTCTAATGATAAATATAATAAATACAATAAAAATGAAAGATATGATAAGTATGATAAATATGATAAGCATGATAATTACAATCAATCAAAATCATCAATAAAAACTTCAAACAAGTACAGTTTACTTGAAGAAGAGTATGATGATTTTGATAATGATTTTTCAGATCAGAATTATAAAAACCACATTTTAGATTTCCTATACAATAAAATCGAAATTAATGAACATAAATATACAATTATCAAAAATATTGGTGATGTTTATGATTTAAAAAATAAAAAATTCTATGTAAGTTCTAATTCTTGTGGTATCAATTCTTTTATTATTTTTATGAAAAAGGATAATAATTATTATAGTTTTATGATTGATAGAAGAAGTATCAGTTATAACAGACAAAGTTTAAAAAAAGAAGCTGTACGTATGAGTGAAATTAAACTATCAGTTGATTATAAATTTTATGATGGAACTATTTTAGATGGAATACTTATTGATACAGAATCAAATATTGTATCAAATAAAAGTAACAAATCAAAACCAAAATATCAATTTATGGTAACGGATGTATTTATGTTAGCTGGTAAAAGTTTAATTACACAAGATTATAAAAAGAAAATGTATTTGGCATCCAATATGTTTAATGAATATATTGAAAAAAATGAGAAAACAAATAATATTGATTTGTATGTGTCAAGACCATATGAACTAAACCAAGTTTTAAGTTTATTCAAAGACTGGATAAGTCCTAATGTTAAAAATTATAATATCAAGGGTATTACATTTTATCCACAATATTCTGGATCAAAAATTATTTATATTTTTGATAAACAAGATGATAAATACAAAAATGAATTATTGATAGGAGATGCTATTATTGAAACTAATTCAGATGATAATCTTAAACTACTTGAAAATTCAGATAAAAAACGAGTATTTAAATTTGAATTAATGAATCCTGAATGTATTGACGATATTATATTAAATTTAGGTATGATTAAAACAAATATTCCTGATGTTTATAAATTGTATGGAATATTCCATAATACAAACTCAAATGGAGAAGAACAATATATTAAGAAAAAAATTGGTATTGCATACATTCCAACCTATATACTATCACTTAAATGCAAATCATATTTTTTGAATACTGACGAACTCATCATGAGCTGTATTTTTAATACAAACAAGAAAAAATGGATTCCAATTGATGAAGCAGAAGTTCAAAAAATAGATATTGTTAATAATGAAAAACGACTTAAAATTGTTGAACAAGAAGTTGTCGACAATGATTGTGATATGAACGATGAAGAATAAATATTAAGTAATTTTATTCTTAAAACAAAAATTTTTTTATTCCATTTCAATTATAATAATTGAAACGTTATCAGTTGTACCTCTACGTAATGCTTCAGTAGCTAAATCAGCTGCTATATTTGTTGAGCCTTTTGATTTAAATTTATTTAATAATCCAAACAAATCTTCATTATTAATCACATCCCATAAACCATCACATCCCATTACAACATATTTTGTATGAGCTGTAATTTTTTTATAATGTACATCCGGTTTTTGAGATATATATGGTAAATTATCACCATCACCAAATGCTCTAGCTAATGATAAATCTCCTATTCTTATTGTACCTTCCGAATCTTTATATATTTCTCCACCCATTTTTTCAATACGTTTTTTTTCTATTTTATCTTCTGGTTTATGGTCCGTCGTCACTTGTTTAAAGGAACCATTCGCATACACAATAACTGTTCTACAATCACCTAAATTAATTATATTCATATGAATTTCATCATCATATTTATACATAATATTTAATAAACATGTTGAACCACATATATAACCTTTATCACTTTCTAATATTTTTTTTTGCAAATTTTGAAATACATCTACATGATAATCTTCACTAAATGGGGTTCTTAGAGATTTTTCACAATAATATAATGGAATATTTTTTTCTAAAAATTCTGATACATGTGTTCCACCATGTCCATCATATATACCTAATAAATTAATATTATTTAAATCAGGATTTAATTTGTTTATATTTAATATTATATTATGTCGGTCTTCATTTGAATCTCTTCTACCCTTAATAGTTGTATAATATATATTCATTTTAACCTATATATATAAAATATAATAAAAAATTAATTAATCTTTTTCAAAACAAATATCAGATTCAGATATTGAAGAATCATTATCATTATTAATTTTACTAATTCCGTTACCTAATTTAGTTAATTTTTTCATGTATTCATTATCTTTTATTCTATTTATTGGAGCTAAGGATTTTGTTATAATATTTCTTTTTATTTTATTTCCTAATTCATTTGTATTAGAATTTAACCATATATTTTTATTTGATGAATAATCGTCCGACAAATCTGTATTTAATATATTATTAGCAGACGAATCAACTGTTATTTCAATATATCCATTGGAATTTAAATTTTCAAATTTATTATTTAAATATTCTTTATTAGATATTTTATTTTTAATCAAATTTGAACTAGTAAATTCACTTGATTCTGATAAAATTAAACTATTATCTTGATTAGATTTTTCTAAAATTTGTTTATTAATTTTATTTAATATAATATTTGATTTTCTCTTATTTTCGTATCCATATATTAAATTTATTATTATCATACTTGATATTAATACAAAAAGTTTTATAGATAATATATCGGATTCTAAATATATTTCTTTATTATACTCTTTATCAATATTAATTTCTTCTTTGTAATTATCTTGTAAAAATTTTAATATTACTGGTATAAAATTTATATTAATTTTATTTGAATTATGAGTATAATCAAAAATACTTCCTGTACCATTAATTACATTTTTTTTAATTACACCATTTTTAAACAAATAATTTAACAATATATAAGTTATCTCATATTCATTTGTTAATACCGCATATAATATTAAAGGAAAATTATACAAATTAATATTATTCTTCTCTATTTTATTTATTTCCAATGGATTAATTTTATCCCTTAAAATACCAAACAATATTTTTTTATTATTAGGACCTAAGCTAGAATTTAATATTTTAAATCCAACTAATTCATTTTTCTCATCTTGGAAATTTAATATTTTATCACTTATTAGATTTTTTACTATCGGCTCTGTTAATTTAATTAAAAATCTCATAACCAAATCTGAACTAAATTTATTTTTTTTAGATACTTCAAACAAATATGTTATAACTGTTAGCCCATTAATAGTTATATTCAATATTAAAGGATTTTTTTTTAAAATATAATTTATTATTATATGATTTGTATTATCTACACATTTAAATAATATACCATCATCTATTTTTATATCTGATTCTATTAATAACTTGGCACTTAGACTAAAATTATTTATCAAACAATAATTCAACAAATCAATTGTATCATTTGTTTCATCAAACAAACTTAATCTTAAATTGATATCATAACCATATTTTAACATTTTTTCTAATAATCCTATGTATTTATATTCAGTTTTGGATTCTTTTGGTATTCCTGTTAAAAATAAAATTATTGGTTGGATATTCATTTTTTTTATTTGGTTATTTAAGTTGTACAACACATAATCTAAAATATTTATTTTATTATAACTAATACATTTTTTAATGATATTTATAATATATTCTTTATTTTTGTAATCCATCAAACCAAATAAACTATTTTCATCTTTATTGAATTCCAATATTATTTTATCTCCATAATTATTTTCTATTAACTTATTTACTATATCATATTCTATGACATTAATTTTATTTTTATTAATAATTTTTAAATTTGATACTTTTGTTTTAATTGATAAATTTTCATCAAATAATATTGTATTAAATATATATTCTAATTTGACAGAATAATCTTTTTTAAAAACCAAATTATTTATGTATTTTAAAAATTCTAGCCCAATATTAATATTTGATTTTTTAAAACTTTCAATTATGTAATTTACAAATATATCATTAATATTATACTTTTCAAAATATTTTTTATTTCTATAAACATATTGATTTTTTATTGATTCTATTAAGTTAATTAAAGTAGTTGAAGGTATTGATGTATTAACGTCTAAAATACAATTAAATAAATTTTTCTTATTGGATTCATAATTTAAATCTAACAGATCATTATTTAACGAATAAATTAAATTAAAATTTTCTATTAAACCCACATACTTTTTTCTTTTTAAAACATAAATAAAATATTCTAAACTCTGTTGATTATATAAATGAATACCAATTTTTATTGATTGTAATATCCAATCATTTAATATATCTATTTTCATTATAATTTCTTGGACCAATTTATTTACATTTTCTTTGTAAGATTTTTTTTTACAATACGTTATATTATTAAATCTTATATCCTCATGAATACATCTACTATCCTTTATTAATACTAATTCTTCATGGTTATCTTTAATATCATGATAATATTTTAATAACTTAATAACATGAGGTATTGTTTTGGTATATATTTTTATCGTATCCTTAAAATTTAAATAATTGTCTTTATAAAATTTATCATATTTATTTCTATATCTACATTCACAAGGTAACATACCTAATACTCCCATAAATTTATTTATCAGATAATTTATTTGTAATTCTGTTACTTTTTTGGGCTCTAATCTAGTTTTAATATCTTCTGCAATATTTTCTTTTTTATCATTAAAATTTTTATCTAATTGTGATAAATATTCCATATACTGAGAATCTTCACAACATTTACAAAAATTTCTATATTTTGGATTATATATTACTAATTTGAATAATAAATGATATATTGTTTTAATTCCGCGATTTGTATTTCTAATACTTTTATACATTGAATTTTTTAAACAATCTTTTTTACATTCTGTTTTAGTATTGCATTTATCATTTGAACATAATTTAGGATTTTCATCATTTATTTTTTTATAAATATTTTCACCATTTTCTAATGATTGACTAACTTTTTCATAATTATTTAACAAAATATTTTTATCTAAAATATTAATAACATCTCTATTCTTTTTAATATCGACATCATATTTTGTATAAATTTGATTGTTAAAAAATTTATTTAACATTATGTCCTCAAAAACTTCTGTATCTTTATAATTTTCACTCTCTAAATCTGATGATATCATATTATCTGATGATTCGTCTGAATTTGACTCACTTGACTCACTTGACTCAGATAACTTAGATGATTTATTAGATGATCCATCTACTGAATTAGTCAATTCTTTGGATTCAATGTCAGATGAATTATCAGATATTTCTTTATATACACTATCTGATTTTATTGATATTTCTACATTTGATTTAATATTTTCAGATTTTTCAGTAGATATATTAATATTAGTTGGTTCTGATGTTTTAATAGTGGAATATATATCTGATGTATTGGTTGTGGTTGAATTAATTATATTAGATTTATCATCCAAGTTATTTTTATTTGATGTTATATTGGTTTCAGTAGTTATCAAAAAATTATCTATCGATTTAAAAAAATTATTTATTTTTTTATTTTTATAATTATTCTCCATTTATATATTAAAAAAATATTATCAAATTTTAAGATAAACTAATAAAATTTTAGTTCTAATTCATTCAAATTAATTTTTTTAAATGACATTTTATGATTTTTATTTATTTGATACATTTCAATCATATTTAATTGTTTTGAATCAAATATATTTTTAAACCTTGTAATTTTTTCATTTAAATTTTTAAGACATTTGGTACTAATTTCAATACCTATTTTATTTAAAAACTTATCCCAAAATACATTATTTGAATTTAATTCTTTGATGGTAATTTTAATTGTATTATTTTGAATCCTATTTGAAAAATTACTTATCATCAAATCTAAACAATCCATTGACTCTTTTAATACATTTACTAATGTGTCTAAACCTTGAAAAATTTCTGGATTAAATTCATTTAAAGCTGGTCTTACCAAATCCCTTAGTTTACCACGTTGAGACCATTTGGGTGTACTATCCCATAAAAATAATATATTATTATCAATAGCCAATTCATAAATTTTTGATTTAGGTATTGATAACATTGGTCTTACAAAATTAATTTTTGTGTTTTTAAAAGAAACTTGAGAAAAATATTCCATCCCATATAAATTTTCATATTTGGTTTTGCTTGTTATATTTGTAAAAATATTTTCCATACAATCATCATGATTGTGTCCAAGAACCACTTTAAAATCTTTCCAACCCATTAATTTTGCTGATTGTATATATGCACTGTATCTTTGGTCTCGAGTATAATTCTCATATATGTTTCTTAGTTCATGTTGCATACATTTTGGTCTGTTAATTTCATCTAGTTTGCGATAAAATATTTTTACACCCAAGTAGCTAGCCCATGATTCTACCATGTTTTGTTCCAAATCTGTATCTGATCTATTTGCATAATTTATATGAACCAAAATTATATTGTATCCTAATTTTTTTAATACCCACGAAATTACCATTGAATCAACACCTCCACTAATTGATACAATCAAATTAGTTGACTTGTCAATTTGTTTACATTCATTTGCAATCAGACAACTAGTAATATTATACTTTTTATAATTAGGTGAATAATTGTACATAGATTTTGAATCTAATACATTAGAATATTTGTCAACATAGTATTTAATATTTTCATGCATATTACCATTGGTCAAATTATAATTTATTTCTAAATATGGTTTAGAATTTACTACAAAATAATCTGCTCTTTCATATGTTGCTTTCAAATACCTAATATAAATTTGTTTGATTTCTTGATTAGATTCATTTTCAAGTTTTGTCCATGTTTCTTTTAACACATATCTAATATTAAAATAATCATTTGTATGTCTTAATGGTAAAAGCACAAAACAAAATTTAAATCCTGAAATAAAATCTTTATTAGATTCGTAAAAATTTTTAACAAAATCTTTAATTTTCAAATAACTTGATCTGGCTAAATCTAAATAATTATGATTATTATGTCTAGCCCAATGTCTAATTATCTGATCATGTAATAATATGTATCCAATCGATTGGTTTACAGTAAAATGATTTTTCGATTGATCATATAATTGAATATATTCTGGTTCTAGTAAATAACCAAATTTTTCTGAAATTAATTGGTCATTTGATTTTGAAGAATCAAACCAATGTTTCTGATTTGCCAAATCAAACCACCAGTCTGCTAATTCATCTAATTTAAGCTTAGAATCCATTGAGGAGAAATATATTTAACATATTATACCTAGTATTAGATAAAAAATCAATTTTTTTATAAAAATTGATAAGACAATTAAATACAATTAAATACTTATACATATATACAAATATATAATTAATCATGAGTGAATTTGAATCTAATACTAACACAATTCCACCAGTACCTGTACCTGATAGTATATTACCTATTCAAATTTCAGACATATATGCTGATTATTATCATTGGGATAATTTTCAAGTTGAACCCAAAACTTCTTATGAAAAAGTATGGGAGGTATCAGCTTGGGTTAGAGATTTTAGATCTCAAAGTGAACATGCATTCATAAGTGTTTATGATGGTTCAACCTCACAAATCCTACAGGTTTTTTGTGAAAAAGCTAATCTGCCTAATTTTGATTCACTCGATAATTTAAGAGGTGCTACTGTCCGAGTTAGAGGCGTGGTTAAAAAATCACCAGCTAAAGGTCAAGATATCGAAATGGTTTGCCAAAGTATCGAACCTATTGGTCTTGTATCTGATAAAAATTCTATTATTTTGGCAAAAACTGTTCAACTTGAAACTCTACGTGGACATCAGCATCTTAGATCCAGATTCAGAACTTTTAACTACATCTACAAGATTAGATCCCAATTACTCAAACACATTCATGAATTTTTCCATTCCAAAGGATTTTATAACTTGGATCCAAATATTATTACAACATCTGATTGTGAAGGTGCTGGAGAAGTTTTCACTATTAGTACTTTAAATGCAAATGATATTGCTAAATCAGTTGAAGCTAATTGTCATGCTAGATTTGTGGAACAAGATGAAAAGGCTGTTAGTGCTGGTTCATTCACCAAATCAGATCTATATTCAAATGATTTTTTCCAAAAACAAGCTTTCCTTACTGTTAGTTCTCAACTACAACTAGAAGCTCTGTGTGCTGGTTTATCCCGAGTATACACACTAAATCCTTCATTTAGAGCTGAAAAATCTAAAACTAAACGTCATTTAGGTTGTTTTACTCATCTGGAATGGGAAATCGCATTTATCGACATAAACCAGTTAATGAGTTTTTCTGAAGCACTTGTTAAAAACGTAATTGGTAAAACACTTAAATCTTGTGAATTTGAATACAATGAATTAAATAAATTTGTTTCCAAAGGTATTATTGATAAACTTAATAATGTAGTAACTGAACCATTTGAACGTATTAGCTATGATAAAGCAATCGAACTAATTGAAGAAAATAAAAAAGCAATTCTCAAAAAATTTTCCAAAGAAATTACTATAAAAGATATACCTAAATGGGGTGATGACCTAGGTTCTTATTGTGAGCGATATATCGGGGAAGAAATTTATCATAAACCTGTATTCATCTATAATTATCCTAAAGAACTTAAATCATTTTATATGAAACAAAATGATGACGGGAAAAGTGTACAAGCCGTAGATTTAGTTCTACCCCACCTTGGAGAACTAATTGGATCATCAATTCGTGAAGATTCTTATGAAAAACTTGTTCAACGCATGGATGAAAAATCGATGGATAAATCAAAATTAGAATGGTACCTTGAAATTAGACGCGGAGGAAACGGAATAACGGGAGGTGCTGGTCTAGGTTTTGATCGTCTTGTTAATTTCTGCACTCTGATGGACGGAAATATAAGAGATGTTGTTCCATTTCCTGTTTCATATCAAGAATGTGATTATTAACAAAAAATTAAACAAAATTAAATAATATTTTTTACTTGATAACTTAATATATTTTTATATAGTAATATAAATATATATAAAATGCCAATTTGTAAGAACAATACGAAAAAACATTATAAAGGTGATGAACCTTCTCCAAAAGGTTTAGGTTATTGTGCATCTAGTGAAAAAGAAGGAAAAATTATGAAAGGACTAGATGAAAATCTTTGGATAAAATCAAATGGTAGATGGATTAAATATAAAAATGATGAAGACATAGAAGAACAATTATATGAAAAATTATATGAAATACTTAAAAAAAGATTATATAAATGGTGGCAAAGTTTATCACAAGGAAATATTATAGTTATTTATTTGGATGGCTCACACAAACTAATCAAAAGCTCATTGAAAACAACTAAAGCACAAATTAATGATATCACAAACCAATGGAAAGATTTTCAAGAAGATAAAGATATTAAAGCTATTATATGGAGTGCACAAAGTACAGATATAATAGATAATTTTATTGACTGGTTGATTGATAATACATCAAAAAATAAATTAGAATCAATGTACAAAATGAAAGATCTTCCATCTTATTTATTAGATAATTATTCTAAATTTTTTACAAAATATAAATTTTATGGTAAAAAAGACTATACATTTAATAATTAACAAAATTATAATAATTAAAAAAAATTACACTCAATAATCAAATGGGTTCGATATTCAGATGAGTTAGTATTAATGGGAAAAACTTGATTAGAATGTGTTCCCCTATGAATAATCATATCACCAGTTTCCATAGGAAGTGTAATCCTAATATTTTTTTTAAACTTGGAAATTATACTTGGTTGACTAGTATAATAACATAACATACCACGAAAATCTCGATTATCTAAATTAGAATGTAAACATATATTGACAACAACATCACAATCATGAGTATGAATTGGTGTACTCTTATTTTTATTATTAGAATAGATTATTCCATAATTCCTAACCATATACAGATTTTTACTTGTACAATAAAATTCTTGTATAATTTTGATTAATCTATTCATTATTTTTTCATAATCTAATAATCCAATAACCCCATTAACAATATAATCATAATTGTGTTCATGACTTGATTCTGAACTATTTCTAATTCTTGAAGTCATACTTTTTACATTGGAATTCAGAAATCCAATCATCCCAATATCAAAGTCATATAAAACACTTGATTTTAAAATTCCATAACCAAGTAAATTTCCCGGTTCGATTATCTTATTTTCTACACCGGAAATAAGTGTATCCGAAACATAACATTCATGATCTGTTAAATCCTCATTTATATGATAATTTCTATTTCCAATGGTTAATATATTGGGTTCTAGTTCCATTTTCTATCTATATTATAAATTATTACTTATGTATAATATAAATTATGAATATTTGTAAAAAATCAATTTTTTATAAAAATATTTGATACCAACTTAAATAATGTTCTGCCAACTATGGGGTGAAATTCCACAAATATCCTTATTGGTCATAACAAATGCATAAGTTGACTTATAATCATAAAATTCGTTCATAGTAATTTTTCTACTTGATTTAATATGATTAATTGCTTCAGTATCATTTGAAAATTCATGCTTATAATAAAGTAGACCATACTGTGGAAACATAAAGTAAATTTTATAATCTAAATTTGATGCAAATAAAAGATACTCATACCATTCATCTCTCTTTAAATTATTACAATCCACAAACATATTTTTTACTTTGTTTTCCATATGTCCCATTAGTTTCATAAGCATTTTTCTCTTTCTCTCATTAAGAACTTTTGTACAACGTTCCATATATTCCATAAGTGGTACATCTACACCATCATCAGGATATGCTTGACTATAATCATCATCTAATTGTTCAACATAATCCTTCATATTAACTACCTCAACCGATTCTCCCTGATATTCTAGGGTTAGCATCAGATTCTTTATAAAAGTAGTCTTGCCACTTGAAGGAAGACCCACAAAGATTGTTAAAATCCTTGATTCATCCACTTGATTCTTTGTTAGATTATCTATAGTCATTCTGCTCATTTAATATATTAAATTATTAATAGATTTTACTAATATCTAAAATTTCAATTTTTTATAAAAATACTATATAAAAAATTATTATACACTTACTTTACAATTACTACATAGTTTAATAATATATATTATACATTTACTATTAAGCTGTGGCAACTGCTTCTTGAGTTTGCTCTTTTTCAACTTGTTTAGCCTTTTTGGCTTCAAGAGCAGCCTTCATAGCTTCTTCCTTGGCTTTAAGAGCTGCCTTTTTAGCAGCATCATCTGCTCTTTGTTTACGGTCTTGAACTGCTCTGAAAATAACAGTCTTGTAGTTAGATTCAATATGTCCGAGCCACTTTTTGGCATCAGTACCACATTCAGTTTTGTGTTGAAGAATAAAGGCATAAGCTGACATATATTCAGTTACAATGTTTTCATAAAGATTAGGATTTTCTTTAACTTCCTCTTCATCAGCCTTCTTTTCCTTCTTCTTATCCTTTGAAGATTTAGGGAATCTTCCAGCAGTGGCTTTCTTAACCCAATCAATTTGTTCTTGGTTTCTACCAAACTTATTGGTTGAATAATAAAGATAACCGTTTCTAGGATATTCAATAGTAAGTGCATATCCTTGAGCTACTGCAAGTTCAAGAACTTCCTTCCAATGATCAGGTCTTGATTGAAAATAAGACACAACAATTCTTGCACAAGGAGTTTCACTTTCCATCAGTTGTTTAACTTGAGTAGTGACCCATGCATTTGAATCAAGGAATACACTTTCTTGAACTTTACCATCTTTCATCATACCTTCAAATTTATCTTCCTCAATAATTACAGTACCTTCACCACAATATTTTTTATTTAACCATGTGGTTCTTCCTGAATATGGAATACCAGTTAGAATTACTAGTTCTTTCGACATTTTATATAAACTATTATGTCGTCTTTTCTTTAAATATATTTTTAATTAAATAATAAAAAATATTGTTTTTATAAAAATTTTATTGATATTGTAAAAAACAAATTTGTTTATAATTTGTTAATAAATTGTATATAATTTGTTAATAAACTCTATATAATTTATTTAACCATTAAAACAATTAAATAATTGATTCATTTCTTTTCTTGCAGTAATGGCCATTTGTTTAGCCTCATCATATCCATATTTTTTAACACTAAAATGTTTTGAGTGTTCAATTCCATCTTGTTTGATCCTTGCTCTAAAACAATTATCTTTTTCAATATAAGATACACCAAGAACAACTGATTCAGAAGTAGTAGAAATTGTACGATTATTATTATTTAATTTGTGATCAGCTTTTCTTAAATTTATTAAACAGTTGTTTAAGGGATCACGATCAATATGATCTACCATATCAAATCCGGTAATATGTTTATGAAATTTATGCATTTTACCATCTATTTCTATAACAGCATAATATTTTGAACCTTCATCTGAACTTTTTGTAGCATATATATTATATTTTTGTACAAGCTCTAAAAATTTATAATCAGTTTTCATAATTTGATTTTGAGTAAGTTGTACTTCAATTGCATTATCATTAATAATTCTAATTTTATTTCTTGTAAGTTCATATTTATCAGAAAGATTGTTTCTGGTTTCAATAGCTTTTTTGTATAATTCATCTTTATTATTTTCTTTATAAGTAAAAGTTTTTGTCACTACTGAACCATCAGATTTTTTAACAACTACTGACCAATTATTTCTGCCTGTTCTTTCAAATACCGTACCAGCATATTTACCTAAAATCCAAGTATTATATTCATAACCATCTTTATTTATTTTAGGTTTAATTTCTTGAAATTTATTATCCAAATCAATTTCAATTTCTCTATTTTTTATTTTAGCCAATACAGAATTATCTGCTTCTTCTAAATTTTCTTCCCTTAAATCTAAAGTATTACCATTTTTATGTTTTGCTTTAGAGTATTTTGTTATAAGTTTATAAAATAATGTATGCTCTTTATTACCACTTAAATACATAACATAATGATTATTATATTTTTTTTCAAATTTTGAACTTATTTTATTTTGTTCAATCAAATCAATAAATTTACTATTAGTAATAAATGTTAATCCATTTGGTAATTTAACTTCAATATATTTTGGATGAATAAACTTATATTGGTTTGAAATTTTTCCTAAATTATTAAAATAATCGTATAAATATTTTTTAGCCTTAGTATAACAATCTTCTTTATCTTTACATATTATTGTAGTTGCTGAATTTATATAATTTTGAAATTTAAATAATCTTGATTGTTCATCAAATCTTATTCTACAACCATCAGAAGTATCAATTATATCTCCTAAACATTTACCTCCTTCCCAATCTTTGTTTAGTAACTTAAATTCTTTTAATTCTTTTATTTCTTTATCAAGTTCTTGAATATTTTTTAGAGTGTCTTGAATTTTTAAACTATATAACAACATTGTATTTGTCATATTTGAATTTAAATTACTTAAATCACCATATATTATGATATTTGTATTCTTAATAATAAAATCATCCAGTATAGTAAAATTTTCCTTACGATAATTTTCTAACTGTAAAATTAGTTTGTCAAACTTTGTTAATGAATTAATAATTTCTTCAATTGTAGACATTAAATTTAGTAATTGAATATATTTAATATAAATAAAAGTTATTTTAAATCAATTTTTTTATAATATTATCCATTAATTACTACGGTAAATATTATATTTTTCAATGTACAAGGTGAAACAGTCATTCATTTTGACCCTCCTCTGAGCCTAAGTACTAAGTGGATATTCGATTCGGATTGGATATTATAATCACTTATAGTCATGTTATCTTCAAGTTGTTTACCATTGAAAACAAGACGTTGTTGGTCAGCAGGAATGCCTTCCTTTTCATGAATCTTGGCCTTTACTGAAGCAATTGTATCAGAGTCTGATACGTCAAGAGTCATTGTCTTACCTTGAAGAGTTTTGATAAAAATTTGTTTAGTTCCACTTTCATTTCCACCACCTCGGAGCCTAAGTACCAAATGAATATTCGATTCAGCTTGGATATTATAATCACTAATTGTCATATTATCTTCTAGTTGTTTGCCGTTAAATACGAGACGTTGTTGGTCAGCAGGAATACCTTCCTTTTCGTGAATTTTAGCTTTAACAGAAGCAATAGTATCGGAATCAGAGACATCAAGGGTCATAGTTTTACCTTGGAGTGTTTTAATAAAGATTTGTTTAGTACCACCTTCATTGCCACCACCATTTAGGGGGACAAATACATCAATAGTACTATCTGAGCTAATTCCATAATCTGAAAAGCTAGCAGAGTCATCAAGTACCTTACCCCCATATCTAAGTTTATAGCAAACAGGGTTCATTCCAGTAAGTGATTCAATCTTGGCCTTAGCTCCACTGACAGTATCAGCGTTGATAGCATAAATCTTAGCATTAGTATTGATAAACATTTGTGACATCTGTATATATGTATATAATAGATAATAAATATTTAAAAACCTTATTAAATATTTTTCAACTTTTTGATTAATACTATATAGTATATGGTAGGTTTACTTTTGTTTTCACTTAATCAAAACAAAATCAATAAAAAATTATTCCCCATTTTTCTTAATATAATAGGTAATAGGTAATAAATGTTTACCTATCTTGATACATACTTTATCGTTAAAAGAATGCGAATTAGTAATAAAATTAACATCAAAACATACTATAAAAGAACGTATTATTGGTTCCAAATCTTTTTTGTAAATTTTTCTTTCATCATCTTTTGATATTAATTTAAATATGTAATTAAAATTTTTTGTTTTTAATTTTTCATCAAATAATGCTTCAAACACTATATTTAATATATTTCTGCATTCGGATTTGGTTAAATATTCTTCGGTATTCCCAAATATTTTTATTAAATCTTCCGTAACGTATTCTAAAGTTTCTGAATTAATTATGTCAAGTCCACTTTTGTCAGTCATTTTAATTTATTTGTATCTATTATTAAATTATATAAAAAATATTTTTTCCAAACTAATTTAATAATTCAATAATTATTAAAAAAATTATTATTTTTTTAATCCAGCTAATAATAATTTTTTTAATAAATCTCTGGCCACAATATTAGGTATTAATCTAATATTTTCACACATTTTAAAATCAAATGACTTGGTTGTTTCGTTTGATGAATTTATAAATCCATTAATACATATTTCTAAAATACCGCTATAACTAATCTTAAATAATAATTTAATTAAAATAGAACCACGGGGTAATGGAGGTATTCCAATAATTTTGTATGAACCAATAAATGTGTTTGACGCACAGTTTTTTTCAATTCCTTCATATATTTCAATATCAATTGTTCTTTGACAATCATGTGAAGTAGTAAACGTTTTTTCAATTGATAATGGTATTTTTGAATTTTTCTCAATCATTACAACCATATCATTATTTGGATCTGATATACCTATATTCATGGGAATTATATCCAATAGATAAAATTCTTTCTTTTCGTCTAGCATTTGAGATAATAAACTACCACCTTGCGATACTATGGTTTTGTACAAATGTATATTATTTTTTTCAAATGATTCAGTGTTCGTTATTGCAATATTTAAATATGTATTTACTTTATTTTGAAGTAATGGTATTTGTGTTGGACCACCTATAAAAATTATATTATTGGTTGAATATTTTGAATACATATTTTTAATTGGCTCAATCATTTGCTCCACTATATTATTTATTAAACTGTTAAATGTGTGTCTAGAATAAGATATTTTTAAATTATCAACTAGTTCTGTTCGGTTATTTTTTTTAATAGGAACAGATTCCAAATGTATATCATGATTTGATTGATAGGTTAATTTTATTTTAATTTCTTCCGCATATTTTCTAACTTTATTTTTCCATTTTAAATTATCTTTATCAATTGAATATTTTAAATAAATATCTTCAACTAGCAAATTATCTATATCAATTCCCCCTAGTCCATTATTACCATCAATATCAATAACCTCACAAGTATTGTCTGATTCATGAAATTCAACTACTGTGGTATCTATTGTACCCCCTCCCAAATCATAAATAATAAATTTGTTTGAATTGGTTAAATTGGTTAAATTGGTTAAATTGGTTAAATTGGTTGAATTGGTTAAATTAGTTGAGTTAATCTGATTTTGAGATTTATATTTGTTAATATAAAAAATTGCAGCGGTTGTAGGTTCATTTAAAATTTTTGTTACAGTAAATCCAGATGATTCTGCTGCTCTTTTTAATTGTGATCTTTGTAAATCATTAAAATATGCAGGACATGTTATAATTGTTGGTATATTATCTGTTTTAATAGTAAATTTTATTTTTATAATATGAAATAGTGCCTTAAAAAACAACTTTATCAAATCAATTATTGATATTTTTAATTTAGAATCTGAATTGGTTATAGGTATGTGAAAATATATTGTATCTTCATCTAAAGTATAATCCAAATTAAACCTTGATAAAAATACTTTATATTTATCTATGTTTTTTGATGTAATACCTAGGAATCTTTTAAATTGATAAAAATAATTTGAAATATTTTTTTCAGTATTAAATAAATCATTTGCACCAGAACCAATAAAATAATTAATAGAATATTTTAAATCATCTGATTTTATATTAGGGACTAATTCTGAATCAACAAAATATATTGTTGTCGGAACTAAAACATCACCTGTAGTTTCATCTAATACTTGGAGAATTTTTGAATCTTCTAAATAAGATATTACAGTATTACATGTTCCAAAGTCTATACAAAAATTATAATTATTTTCCATTATGAATTTTTATTATATTAAAATATTAACAAAATTATAAATATGATTAAACACTTTGATTTGATTAATTTTAAGAAATTTAATTCATATAGAAAATATAAACAATCATTTCTTGATAAAACGATGACATGAGATGAGATATCCTTTCCTTAGTTAGGATATTTGCCTTACCATTATGATTGTAAAAATACAAATTATCAAATGGATGTGATTTTTTACCTGATAACAATCCGATTCTTAGTTTAACAGAAATTATTTTGTTTTTGTCATAGGTAGTAATATCTTCATATAATTCTTCTTGATTTGATAAAATTTCGGATATTTTTTGGTCTATATCTGTTTCTTCAACATTAAATGAACCTGAATATAAACATTTATAAATATCACGCTGGTTTAACCTTTGAATTATATTTTCTATATAATCAACATCTTCTTTATGTACCAAGTATAGTTTTTTAAAGTTTTTAATTACTGTGCTGGTGTTAAATACAATTGAATCAGTTAGTTCGATAAACTTGTCTAGATCTTTATTAATAATAGTAACAGATATGTCTAAAATATTATCTAGTTTTTCAAGTATTTTTCTTACCATGTATTCAATACTTACTACTGTTTTATGATTATAAAATTGTTTGTGTAGATCGTATCTAGTTCTATAAACCTTATATATATCATAAGATATCTTTTCGGGAAAACATATGTTAGAATTTATTATTTTGGCGTGTGAAATAATCCTCTGCAAATCAAATTGTATTCCTGTACCAAAATAAAATGAATCCCTACACAAGTAATCTAATTTATCAACATCTAACCCATTTAAAGAGTTTGATACAATTTGAAAAATAAAATTGTTTGGTGTATTGACAGTTGGATTTATTATTTCTGCAATAAAATTAAATGCATCTTCATCAATAAAATCACTCAATTTATAAACTTCATCATTAAAATTTAATTCTGTCTCATCAATAATTTTTTTTAGTAAAAGAATTGAACGGTTTTCATGTTCTAATAGTTCATTATCTTTTTCAATTAAATCAGAATTATGCAACCACTCATCAAATAAATGAGAAAAAGGTCCGTGTCCTAGATCATGAACCAATCCTGCAATTTTAATTAGTTCAACAATATAGTCATCAAGCAAATTAGTTTCAATTTTACTAATGAATCTAATATTTTCTTCAGAATCAGTCAATTCAAAATGTTTTAGTAAATAATTTTTGATAAAATCAATTTGTAAAATTGATTGATTAATTTGTTTAGGTTCGGAATTTTGGATAAGATTTTTTAATAAAATATCCACTAAATGATATGTTCCAATTGAATGTTCGAATCTGTTGTTATTAGCATTTGAAAAAACCATATAACATACACCCAACTGATGTAAATTACGTAGTCTTTGAAAAATTTTAGTATCTATTATACAGTTTGCTAGCCTTGTTATCTCGATTGAATTGTGTATAACATCTTTAAAGATTTTGGATTTTTCAAGAAAAACCATTTTGATTTTTTTACAATTTTATTATAATACCATACTAATTATATAATAAAATGTTCAATTTTTATTATATATAAAAAAATTAATCAACACAAAGTAATAATGCACCAGTTAATTGTATATAATTGGTAGATGATTTACTCATTATATACGAACTATTTGATAATATATTAATCAACTCGATTCTCTGATCTTCAGTAATATTTTCATTGTTTTTAATATATTGTATGAAATGAAGTAATACATCCAATGAATAATATCCTTGATTTTGAAATTTATTTATCATCACACATATTTGTTTAATATCTTTATTAATTATGTGTGTTAATAATTCATTTAGAATTTCTTGAGAAGGTATATCACATATTTTATTTATATTTTTAATACTAATTTTATTATAAGTTCTGTAAGTTAATTCCAACATATTCAAAGTTTGTCTCAAATCTTTTTGACATATGTCAAATATATAATTTAAAGCTTCTTCTTCATATTTAATACTTTCATGTTCACAAATTAATTTAATTCTAGAAATAAAATCTTGTACTGGTGGTTTGGTAAATCTAATAATAATACATCTGGATTGAATTGATTCAATAATATCTGAAGAATTATTACATGTAAAAGCAAATCTGGTAGTTGGAAATTTTTCCATAATCGAATTTATTAAACGTTGTGCTTTTGGTGTAATATTATCAGCTTCATCTAATATTAAAAGTTTATGTTGAGCAAACCCTTCTTTAAAATCAACCTTTCTTTTACAAAAGTTTATTATAGTTTCATGTACTGATTTGATACCACGATCATCTGATGCATTTAATTCAATAATTGATTCATGATATTCTCTAGGATAGATTGCACGGGCTATACAATGAATAGTTGATGTTTTACCAACTCCTGATTTACCAGTAAAAATAATATTTGGAATATCTTTGTTTTTTATAATGCTTGCTATTTTGGTTGCAATAATTTTATCCAATATTAGATCATCTACTTTTCTTGGTCTATATTTTTCACTAAAAGGTAAATTACTCATTAATTACTAAATCTTTATTATTAATATATTATTATAAATTTAATTAAAATCAATTTTTATATAATCAATAATTATATAAAAATACAAATGAATATATATTTTGAATTGTTATGTATTGTTCATATACTGGTCTGGACGTTTATTTTAGTTGCTTTTTTAAATAAAAAGACTGCTGAAATAAATCTTTACTATTTAATACCATTTATTTATATATTACATATATTACCATTTCACATATTAGTTTCATTAAAACATATTATTGAACCAGAAAACACTGAAAAAAAGATTAAAGATTATGAAAATAATAATATACTCGCTTCTAGTTTTTATTATTGTAGAGATAACGTATTTAAAAATTCATTTTTTAATCCATTATCAGCTCAAGGTATAATGATATTTGGTGCAATTACTTCTGCATGGGTTCTTAAAAATAATTAGTTTTTGGTTCTATTTTTTTTATTATTTAATAAAATGATTATTAAAAAAATAGTTATTAGTAAGTAAAATAAGAATTCTTCCTTAAATTCTTTATATATAACAAAATTTTCCCAGTATTTCTCATTTCTTTTATTAATAAAATTATATCCAAGTTTATTAACTAAATAATCCATATTAACACAACCAGGACCAGATATAAAAGATGGACTTGTATTATTATTATTAATAATTTTTTTTGTTTTATCATCATAATAATAATCTAATAATCTATCTTCTTTATCAAACAACAAATTGTTTGTCAAATTATTAATTAAAATTATATTTTTTTTATCAAATAAATAATATACCTGATTATTATAATTTGCATTAGCAAATAATATACTATTCATATCTAATCCAATAATACCTTCAAAATAATTTTTATTTTTGTTATAAAAATCATTAATCATTTTTTGGTCATCTAATTTTTTATCTTTTCCATATAAATTCATTAATTTATCAAATATTTCTATAATTTCTTTACATCTACCCATATAACATCCTCCATTTATTAATACTTCATTACTATTAAAAAATATTTTTCCTAATAAATTTCTACTCAAATCTACACTCCAAACAATTGGTTTGTTAAATAAATTATATTTTTTCATAATTTGTTTTTCATCTTCTAGTGCTATTGTATCAAATCCATCTATAAATACACAAATTTCATTAGGGTCTAATGTCTTTAAAAAATCATAATAATCTAATGTTCTTTGAAAAAAACCTTCCCATTTTTTATTTAGCCCTATTATTTCTAACTTTAAATTTAATTTTTTGCATTCTGATATTAATATTGGTAAATATCCATCTATATGTGTTGCATATGTTATTACAATCATCAATATAATATATTATATATTTTAATAACATATTTATCTAATAAAATAATATTTAATCAATATCTAATCTATATCTAATCTATTTATAATATTATTATAAATATTTTCTAATTTTTCTACTGGTTTAACTATTAAATTATTAATTTTTATACTAAAATATTCATCAATGTATAAAAATATACTTATCAATAATAGTATAAATAAAAACATACTCACATCATTTTTATAAGTATATATTAAAGTCGATATAAGTAATATTATTACAACTAGTAAATTTATAGTTATATTCATATATAATTATAAAAATAAAAAATAATCTATTCATTATTTATAATTAAATGAAATGGTATTATTTTTATACAATAGATTATGAATATTGGAATCAACATCTAAATAATATGTTAAACAAAAGTTTTGAACTTTATCCAATTCAAGTTGATGATATAAATATAACTCAAAAAATAGGTAAACATCATTTTGATGGTGTAACACAAAAAATAGAATTAATTGTTGATACTATTAAAAAAAATATTGGTTCAAAAATTATTTTTAGTGATTGTACACTTTTTATAAATAAAAAAAATTTAGATAAATTAAAA